>Ga0153993_100638_pt1 | contig 13074 bp, 14 predicted proteins | sample TSNC077MetaG_FD_104706 | JGI IMG/M metagenome (GOLD analysis project Ga0153993, IMG submission 104706) | Attine ant fungus gardens microbial communities from North Carolina, USA - TSNC077 MetaG | ecosystem: Host-associated > Fungi > Mycelium > Unclassified | place: USA: North Carolina, Lumber...
CGACAACGATAATGAGTCTCTGCATGCAGACACCAATGTCGAAGACAGATACGACAACTCTGGGCGCATTTAGGTGCTATTCGATTATTGTTTTACTCGTTTTAGACTCTGACATGCCGAAAAATTGTTAGTATCATGCTATACAAACTAGGGCATAATGAGATCAATTTTGAATACTGAATTTGTCCAGTCATTCTTCTTGCAATTATGTGATGAATTAGTTTATATTATCACAAGTCATTCAACAGCTCATCTGGAGCATCTGGTTCTCGTGGATGGCCCCAAAATTGCAACAACCTTGTCGGGCGGAACAGCCTTCGATTTTACCCAACCTTCCTCTTGACGTCTTACCATACATTGTCTCTACTATACAGCAGGCATTACACATGGTATTTGCTCAATACACAGAGTCAATTTCCACATGTTTATCCTTTTGGGTAGATCAGTGCGACGGACCACATGTCAGATGCCATCTGCTGATATAATAAAGACAAAAATTTAAGTTACAATTGGATAAAGAATGAAAAAACATAAAAAAATAAGGTATTTGGCCAGTCCTAATGCATTAAGAGGGAATCGAACCCCCGGCGGGTCGAGCATTAGCAGATGGCAACGACCCAGGTTACCACTACCCCATTAATGCTTATTTACAAGTGTTTACAAAATCTTTTATATTGCATCCATATACCTGCAAATTAGTTGATCGACGGGAAGTCTGCTATGACATCAAAAGACATTCTGCTTTCTGACATGTCCAAAACTCAAAGCTTGCCAGTAGCCAGGGATAATGGACACAGTAAGCTGCATCAAATTATGGTCGTTACTATTGGTGTTCCGTTACACCTTTGCACAAGTAGCCAGTCAAGATCCACTGCGTAACCATCTCTCACACCTGCCGCTCATTCTGAATTCACGACGCGCTCCTTTGGTAGAAGGAGGGAAACTGGGCTTCGCTGGCTTAGGAGATTATCTCGATATGTTAGTACTATTGACACTTTTGATCCCAATCGCTGACCTTGTCCAAGATCATACAACGTTCTTGTTGACATTGGTGGGGCATATACACCAGTCGTTATTGGTTAGTAATTGACGTCTCTATGTTGTCTCGACCTGATGATAAAGATAGACACTGGATCGTCGGATTTATGGGTCGTTGGAGATTTCTGTGGCACTGTCTGCGGTCCTAGCGTGCCATTAGTCCCCCACTCCGACGTGAACTCTACAGGTCTTGGTGTATCTTTGCTTTATGGTGACTCAGGTACCGCTACCTACGCAGATGGAGTCATTGCAAGTGGTGATGTAGGTCTGGCTGAGTTTCAAGTATCAGAGCAACAATATGCTTTGATCAACAAGACTAATGCTGGGGTGATCGAATCTGGCGCTTCTGGCATCCTAGGACTCGGTTTTCCGGCTAATAGGTATGCAAACTAGCTTGGTCATTCGTTTCAATTGACTGAGTGTTTAGTGTGCTATGGAATACTCTATTCGAAAACCGTTATCTTAATACCAATGCAACATCAGGTTTAACGCCGAGGTACATACCTAGGAATCATCAATACTCATTAGCCTCGATATCAGGATCTAGACACGCGCGTTTTCCGGATTTGAGCTTTCTGGATGCATATTCAGCGCATACAAATCAAAATACCGTCCGTGATATTGAAACCCTCTCGGACAAGATTTTTCGTTCCTATCTCGATATTGCACCTTTCCTTGGACGGTTAATTGCCGCAAAAGAGATTGATCCAATGTTCGTCATCACCCTTCAGAGAGATACAATTGAGATCGGCGGGAATGCAGGCCATCTGAGCATCGGTGGACTTCCTCCAGGGGTCCAGAGCGATACCATGACTTGGGTTCCTGTGCGTGGGTATACCCAGGATCAAGGCGGCTTACCTGCACCCTTGGATTCTCCTGGTGAAGTCGGTTGTCTCTTCATGAACCACGATTACCTGACAAATCTGCGAGTGCATATAGACATATCCTATTGCATGGGAAATCCCAATCGACGGTGTCTATCTAGACGGGAACTTATTACCTCGCTCCAACTTATCTACTTTCAATATCTCACTGTCAGCGCTCGTTGATACTGTGAGTGAATCAGTCCTTGATTCAAGTGTACATATACGGACGAACCTCGTCAAGGGAAACTCTATAATCAGGGGTCCCGAAGATGTTGTCAGAGAGATAACTCGTCGAATAGGAACTAGTTTTCCTTGCGCTGAACCCCATAATCTCACGTTCTCAATCGGTGGAAAGCCCTTTCCAGTCGATCCACGAGATTTTCTGCTTCAAGAACGCAGCAATTCCGTCGCTCGTTGCATATCTAACGTGGCGGCCACTGATCCTCCTGCCGTCGGAGGCTACCTGTTCAGCTGGAGCTTGGGTACACCTTTTCTCAAGAGGTGCGTGTTGCATCAGATTGCTGTGGCGGCCCAGATCTCATAACCAGCTCATAGCGTTATATCAGCATTTTATTTTGGAGACCTTGAGTATCCTTCCAGAGACCCTGCGAGAATTGGCTTTCTCTCGACGGTCCCTCAGAATGCAGGAGAAAGATTGAAAATGGCTGTAAGTTCTGCAAGGGCTGGTAGCGGAAGCTTTCCTTGTATGTTTTTGTGCTTGTGCTGGATTCTCCTGGCTGTTCGTTGATTTAAGTTATCCCAGTTTCTTCTGAATCCGCTCCTTTTGAAACGAGAACGTCGAGGACAACAGTGTCAGAGCCCACTCAAAGTGATATACCTATTGACCAACGTCTAACGCCTTCATCTGTATCGAGAATTCAAGTTCGCATATGGCTTGTCTTGTTGGTACAGTTTTTATTTGCATGGAGACTGTATATTCTGTAGTGGGGCTGTCATTATGAAGAAACTACATTATACATTTCGCTAAAACCACAAATATAACTTAACTATTCATTTGTTCCTCTGTTTCGCCAAGGAATAAGAGCTTTCTGAGACAATTTAGCAGACAAATGAAACCTTTTTGTCATTTGACATAGAAAAATGGTGTTTTGGCAGATACCACAAATTCGTTTGTACATTAATCAAGAACTCACATACAAAACGGCGAATACAGGGTGAGATTCCACCCCGAAGAGTCAGTCGCATGCCCGTGCGGCAAGTCAAACCTCGAGACCCAGAAAAACCCCATAACCCCCCGAAATAACCGATGACACAAGGAATACACCCCCTACCCCGTCTCCCCATTCGGAGTATAAAAACGAAGGTGCATTGCCTCACCTGTACACACTGGAATCTGCTCCTGTTATCCTTTTCGTCTCACTTTTCTTCTCTTGTAATTCCTCTTCTCTCCTCCTCTCGCCTTTGTATTTCTTCCTCCTGTTCCTCTTCTTAGTTTATGGTTGTCTGACTATAAAATCGTACATTAAATAGAACCCCTAAGCCTCTGCAGTCAGTAGATTACCATGGACTGTGTACGTACACAGCATAATAAACCGTTGAATTAGAAAGATTTGACTTCAAGCCTCATCAGACTGTGTAGTGGCAGCGCAGATATTATAGAATCCGAGACCCTCCACGAAGTCATTTTAGAAGTGCCCTGCAACACAGGGTGAGGAAGGCGACTCGAGAGGACGCCTGGCAGGTGATAGCAGTTGGCTAATGCATGAAAGTGCATGCTTTCACATGCTTCGGAAGACCCTTTTTTGGTTCCTGGTTGCTATTCAATGCTCGACAAAAGCTAGTAGGTAGAACTTCAGGTCCTGACCACTCACGGAAATTCACTTGCGTAAAAATTTTGGGTAGGGCTACGGCAGAAAAAAACGACAGACGAGGGTCATGCTGACGAGTATCCGTGTAGGTATTTTTGTTGACATATCGTCGTCCTCAGAGATACTCGAAGGTTCTCGAGAGGAATAGTCTGGCAGGCGACTGCCAATCCTCCAAGTTGGAACTGAATGCAGTGGGATCAACACTAAGCTTGTGGCTAGAAGAAAAAAGCATATTGCCGCATTTAAAGCTACTGAACAGTAGAATGGAGGGTTTCCAGTCAATAACGTCAGTGATCGTAGTTCTTTGTTTGTGTTTACTGACATCAATTGCGCCGCAACAATTTCACCGTGATGGACTCCGGCACTTTATTACTAACGTTAACTTCGAGCCTCTGCAGACTACACACTTTAAAAAAATATTTCGGTTTGATTTTTGATGCAGCGGCTCCCTTAGTCAATGAATTCCCATCGTTGAGCTCTCGCACCGCCTGCAACTACGACAACGGACTAGTATTCGGAAAAGTTTCTCTCTAAAAGGATCCCCACCATCGAGATATATGACTTGGAGTAACTACTATAAGCGACATCTCCCCAAATTCATTGTCTAATGGCTGCTGCTGTGCTATCATCAACATATCAAACCAGAGCCTGTATAACCATCATGTGAGTAAGCATATTTAAAGTCCAAACGTAAAGATTGCTATATGCCGAGATCATATGACACACTGGACAAGATACCCTTTGAAAATTACGACTGCAACCATTGTAGACTAGCTGTTAAAGTAATGATGGGCGCACGGAATACATTGGTTGTGGGGCTCGGCTCACTCAAAGACAATGAACGATCAGCCTGATGGTCATGTCCCCCTTACACTATTGAATTCAAATTTGTCCCTCTGTCTCCCTTTTGAAAGCTCTGGCTAATAAATTGTAACGTCTTTCAGTTCACTTTCAATTCGGCGTTTGCAAACCCTGGACTTTCCCCCCTTCACACAACATGGCCAATGACATAGTCAACGTTCACGCGACGTATGGCGCCCTGCTTTTGGGGGGATTCGTTGCGTCTATGTATAATTTATTTTGCTTGTTCCATGTTCCATTCAAACATCTTGTAGGTTAAGTGGACTGGTGGTGCTCCAAGTCATCATCTACTTTAAAATATATGAAGGAGATCTTAAGAAGACCAAGGCTTTGGCATGTCTTTCCTCTTGTCCCTTCGCATGATCTGACCAGATACCTTTAGGTGGCTCTCATTTTGTGAGTTCTCAATAAGACGGTGCACAAGATGCAGTGATAATGACGGTAGCCAGCATTCTCGATAGTTTTCATACCGCACTTTTATGGGCTAGTCTGTGGGATTATCTTGTGAAAAATATCAATGATATTACCCATATCCATGAAATCTATTGGTAAGCGTGGCTTTCTTCCTATGACACTAGTTTTTTGATACCTGCTTAACTAGGGCTATCTCGGTGAGTGAGCTGTGTTATCATGATCTTGTTTGGAGCTCAAATAGATTTCAGGCTACTGTGACAGTAACTGTCAGTCTATCTTGATTATCATTAATCATGGACACTAAATCAAAAACACAGGGTATTCTAACATTCGTCGTTCATTCGTATGGCTTCTGTCACATTCGAGAGCTCAAAATTAACAGATCACAGGTTCTTTTCCTATCGGATCTTCATGCGTATGTCCCTTGTAGTCCTCGACCTTTCTAAACCCCTCACCCTCAAGTAGTTAGCCAGCACAATTGGCTCCTATCCGCTCCTATAGTAAGGTTCACTCGAAACTCGGTGATTATTTTTTTTGCTAACAAGAGGTTTGAAAGGTTTTTTTAGCCCTCCTCCGTTTAGGTTAGTATCTTGTTGTTACTATGACAAGTTTCCTCTGATAACCGACCAAAATATCTAAGTCTCCGCCACAGGTAAGAACCTGAACATACAAAATTTTCACTAGTTCTAACTTCCTAAACCAGTATCAACCGCAGAAATGTCAGTTCCAGCCTAGCCGTTATGATATTGGTAGTCTTTGTCTAATATTCTATTTTGACAGGACTTTGTATAATACCTTTCATAGCTTTCAAGTGCACTCTGGCGTGCGTTCCGTCTACCAACCATCACTTCCGTGGTAACCTAATATATATAGTGGGTATTCACACTCGGACTTGGGCTCTCTACGACTGTGGATATTCTCATTACCGGCTCACTCTTTTTCCTTCTCAAGACCAGCAGAACAAACAATCTCAAGTACGTCAAAAATCTTATTGTCATCTATACATTTTTTGATGGCTTTTTCCAGTCTCAATGCTGTTATTGATACATTGATTCTCTATGCCTTCGAGATGGGGGCGCTCACTACGTGCGTCTTTGGTCAAATTTATATTGGATTCCTTTCATTTTGAATGATAGCATCGGAACTACTGCCTCTCTTATATTTGTATGAGCTTTCTCTAACAATGCTGCTTCTAGCAGAATTGTTCGCATTGTGTCTGACATGAGGTACTCGTACAGTGGCTGGTGCAAAAGAACAATCTCATATTCATGGGATTGCATTTCATAATTGCCAAATGTGAGTTTTGGGTGACTTTCGAAGACCTGAGATCCAGGAATTCTTTCGGAGTTCTTTTTTTTCTGTCAACATCCTGATCTTGATTCATCATATATGGTGCTAACTCCTGTTCTCGCATTAGTGTACGCAAACTCCATACTTGTGACGTGAGTCTCGTTCAAGCTATCCAGCTCATGAATTGTATTCATTTCCCACCCAGTTTGAACACTCGTAAAAACCTTAATCTCAACCGCATGAAATCGACTATGGATTTCAATCCTGGTGGTCATGGCCAACAAGGGGATCATTTCAATGTGAGTTTCACTACCACAAAGAAACCATTTACCGGAAATTGATGATCAAATGCAGCTGTCTTTGAAAGATACATCTGCTGAACTCTGTTCGAAAGTATGTCTCATTCAGCTTCTACAGTATAGAGTAACTTACATCCTGTTTGTTTCCAAGGTAGAAATTTCAGTCGAACGCACTGTGCAGTGGGAGGAAGAAGATAAAATGTGATTTTAGAATAAATGTTACCGGTGGGCACTTTCCTTCTTCTATCAATGAGATTCCGAAAAGTGACTTGCAAAAGCAATGGTGGCAGGATAACTGGACAACAATAAACAGCAGTCATATGTCATCCAATATTTGGGAGTTTCATGAAGATACTTGTCTGCCTACCATATCCCATTGCATGTAGTTCCTCTCTTCTCTTTACTCTGCCAATCAACCTTACCATTGTCCGAACACGCATCATATCTTCTGTAACTATTGTCAAGAACAGACAGATCCACTGACAAGAAAATCCTTGGATGGACGAGCATAAAAAGACTACAAGAGGTTGAGGTGATTTTAGACTCTTGATAAAGGAGAGAACAACTCCAATATTTTATTAAGTAGCAAAGACAACCCCTAGAAGAGAAAATATGGGAGGATAGAGCCGAAGTGTTGAGGGAGCATTGAAGGCATGTCACAACTTTCACAAGAAACACCTGGATGCTCCCAGAATGCCAACCCTTAGAATATCAGAGGGGACTTAGAGCGACGTCGCAAGGACGCGATCTTAAAGGGGTAACGGAACCAGTCTTCTACCTCAAATCACATATACAATAACCATGCGACTCAGATGATACTTGTAGTCAATATCCGTATAGTTTCTCTAGCTTTGACCTGGTCAATAGTACTCACTTGATCGCTGACTTAGGGTCCTGAGAGCGTAATAGTAATATGCACACGATGTACTCAATCAAATGTTCATTGTGTATGTACGAGGATTTATGTGATCCGGCTAACTCTAGATGCAAGATCATATGCGCCTTGTACATTGGGTTTAAACATCTCATGGTGCTATATTCCTGCTTGCAATCTATGAACTTTGAAGTGGCTGAAAACTCATGCGAGCAAGATTGTTAACATCGGTCGCAGAAAGACCGCATCAGGTCAACGAGAGAATCAAATCAATTAAAATAGTTAGCAGATGCTTCATGCGAGATGGCGGCATGACGATGGTGACAAATATCTAAACAGAGACACGGAGATGCTCAATGAGCGCAAAACAGAAGTTGCCAGAGATACAGGATATTGAATAGGTTAGAGTTTGAGCCCCATATTTACACCGCGCCCAAAGATCCTGATACCAAAGGCAACAGCGACAGAAAAGAGAATTGGAAGGACAATGTGAACACGTTGGACTCTGGTGTCAATACCATGGGATGCCTCGACAGCGGTATTGGCACTATTCTTGCCGACATCCTTTTCCTGATCCTCTCCCTTCCACATCGTGAACTTGTTTGATGTGTAGAACTCTAGAGCCGCCGCATAGTCAATAGTTCTGAACTGATGGTGATACTGTTTCTCCACATCAAATTCCCAATACCATATAACCGACTTTTTCCCGCGCCCAAGTTTATAAAGCCCACTATTCCTCCTCACTGACTTTGTGCGAGAGAGAACACGAAGAAGGGCCGAGGCACGACTTGAGCCAAAGAGAGGGACGTACGGCCAGATGACTTTTGCTCTCTCCAATTTATTGACAACCTGGCAACATGTGAATTGATCCATTGCCTGTAATCATAGTTTAAACGTACCCAAAGAAATGCAGTAGACACCAGTGCATCAAATTTGTCAGCACGGATACACTTAAAAACAGTGTGAGGTGATATTTTCGCAGTTCCCAAAACACCGAAAACAGCGGCACCTGACCAACTACGGAATTCCCACCATATCCGGTTCGCTATCAAAGACTTGTGATAATCAACGTCTGTCAGCTGTTCCAAGATATCGAACGGGACATCCTCGAAGAATCGACAAAAGTCCGGATCGTCATGGGATAAGCAAAATGAGAGGGTAACAAAGGTCTCCAGCTTGAGATAGGAATCAAAAAACTCAGTTCCATGTGGCCAAGAGAGTGAGGCAGAAAAGCTGGCGATACCTGGTGCCAATACAAGATCTAGAATAACAGGTAAGTTTAAAAGTAAATACAAGGAGGGAAATACGTGCTTGAGTCATCAATAACATAGCTTGATGCACAATGGTGGTGGTGTTGAATCAAATGATCAAGGAATTTGCAATAAATTACAGGGGTGTTGACACAGAAGGCACCAGAGCGAGCAGGATCGCGAAGAAAATCGTAGAAGGATTTGTGGTAGAAACGGAATGATCCATGAATGCTTAAAACATGGTCTATGATTGACATGTCCATATTGAACCATTGACCTTGGTCATAATACGGCCTTGTGAAGTCGATACGGGAGTCAATTGAGCTGAGAGGATCCAAAGGTGCCTCATAGGAGATAACGGCATGTAGATGGTGACAGATGTCTTTAAATGTATACTCGGATATCCTAAACATGCAGCAAAGCACGGAAACATGCATACGAGTGTCACCTTCCCAGTACCTCATAGCATAAGCAAAAAGAAGGAATTGTGCAGACAAGAGAATGGTCTCTGGAATCTGCTTCATGATGTGTAAATACAGGGCATCGAGTTGCGAAAAGAACGGTTTATATCCTCGTTCTCCTGCATAGGAGAGATTGTCCAGAACGGACTGTAATCTTTCACGGAATTGCAAGTCTGGTGGATAGGCCACATGACGTAACACAGCAGTGGGGTGTGCAAATAGACCATCTGCTGCATCAACGAGTGTCTTTATATCGTTGTCAGTTGGCCATGATGACAATAGTTGTGGGAAGCCTCGGTGTTCAAGTATGTTTTTGAATTCGCCTCGCAAGTACATCTCGATCTCGTCATCTGCTTTGCGAGAGATAGGAAGCTCAACAGAATGAGTGACGGAAGCGATACTGTCCTGCTTGAATGTGGATACTATGCGAGGTTCGGCACGGCTGAAGATAGCCCAATGGAACGGAGTGGATCCTTCCCTGACGGAGGATGCAATTATCTCGATAACTTCTGCTTGAGCATCTTCACCGGTGCATTCGTCTAGTCCATCTATAAATATTGCTTTTGCTTGAGCTCTCTTTCCGTGTTTCTCAAGCTCCTGAAGCGGCTCAACAATCAGTGATTTAAATTGAGATGATATTTTCTTCTCAACAATTGTGTTGTCTTCGAGAATCCTGTGTTCAACAGCAGCACGGTAATCAGGAAGCGTAGTTGAGAGTTGGTAAGCAATGGTAGTGAACAAGCACGAAGGATCAGAGTGTTTGTTGACAGTAAAGAAGAATGTAGCACCAAGGTGTCCAGTTTCCTTGAGCTTTTCGGCGCATGTTTGAGCAATGGCCGATTTCCCGACACCAGCCGGTCCTCTCATCCAGTACATGGACGAGGGCGTGTTGACAGACTCGGTAACCCAATTTGTGATGTCGGTGATGTATTGTTCCCGAGTGCCAGGGAAGCACCGACGATCATAGTGTTCCGATGAGTCCAAGGCTGCTCCTGGAGTAGAGGCTCCACGAAGGACATCAATACCTGGTGTTTGATTGAACGACATTTCATCGGTGTGGAAAACTAGGCGACTCACCGGATCGTCCGTAGTTGTTCATTTGTATCAAGTTGCTATCCTTGATTATGAAGTTTCTGGCACCAGTGAGTATTGACATGGTGGTAGAAAGACAGAGAGATGACGGGAACAGAAAGCCGTCAAAGCCAAGCCATCGTGAGAATGCTAATCACAAACTATCCCACCACGGCGAGTCCTTCTTCCCTGTTGGAAGTATCAGTCCCGACACCACTTTCATGTTCAACAGTTCAACCTACAATGGTATGAAACTTGTATGTAACTACAGACTATAATAATTGCATTCTGACAATTTCTAAGACTAGTGCGAATACTTGTATGTTTTGAGATACATCTTTGTTGCGGATGTTTGTTGGTTCGCTGCCGTTTCGATGGGACTTTGTTTGGTCCGTGTTTTGATCCACCAGTGTTGAATGCTTGATCAGTGCTTGTTACATCCGTTTTGTCCTGGAAGTGTCGGTCTTTTGTCAACCAACGTGCATATATTGTGAAATTTAATTCTTGGTCAACGATCATTGATCATTCCTCGGTACTTTGTATATCTCTTGGCGATCATCTCGCGATCAGTGGTAATGATCATTGTCTTATTTTCATCGATCATTGTATCAATACGGTGCCAACGGTGCCAAATCGATCTATGATCGGTGTGTGTTTTCCAGGGTCTACTTTGCCATGATATATCCAACATAGTGTTAACTGTCTGTCAAATAATGTTGACATGATTGGAAAAGATAATTCATAAGGCATGAAGCTCACAAAACACTCCCAGCTACATAGAAGTTCTGCTGAAAGTGCAGATAAATTCGTCTATCGAAGCTATCCGATCACCATGTCAAACCAATTGAACCAGTCAAAATCCTTGAATACACAGAGATAAAAATAGTTATCAAGCATTGAGTTACTTTTCTCTACGTTACAGGATTTAAGCAACAGCGATACTCCCTGGTCTGATCATACCAAGTTTACCCCTAACAAGCCTAACGGTATACCCATTGATGGCCTCAGATGCAAATTCCCGCTCCGAGTCGAACATCTTGTGGATCGGCTTCCTCGAGTTTGTGACATGCAATACATGTCTAACGTCCTCTTCCTCAAATATTGCCTCTACCTGCGTTGGTAATAATATATTGGCTTCGCCATCTTCGAAAAATTTTGGATCTATGCGCCGTCTGACATCGGCTTCGAGTTCCGGAGTAGTTGGAATAAACAGTATGTTCTTGATGAAGTCCATGGTCTTTGCAACCTCGTCTTCGGTGACTTTCTTGTTCACGTCAGCTGTCCCTTGGATGACTATCGATCGGGTAGTTAGTTCGCAGATTTGGGTGAGCAGGAGTACTTTACTAACTGGGGCGTATGAGGTCGAATGCGCGATCGAAATTATCTTCCGACACATTGGATAGAATATCCACACTTTGTGCCTTAATTTGTTTGTAAGAACCCAGAACGACGAGCAGAAAACGGGTGTATGCTACAGAAACCTTAGCACTATGCCAATTTGCACATTCTTCCTCAGTGACAGTATCACGGATGGAAGAAGCGATGGTCCCTGCAGCAGACAGTGCTCCTGTAAGAGCCAAATGAACGCCGGACGAAAAGAAAGGATCAATAAAACCTGCCAAATATATAAGCAGTGACAGACTGGCGGAACAGGAAGAACTAACAGGCTGCATCACCGACAAGACGATATCCTGGACCAGCATATCCACTAGCTGAATAAGAATAGTCTGATGCTTGTCGAACAAGGGGTCCTCCTTCTTTTTCCACCATCCTTGCGTTGGGTATTAGGTCAGAGATAAGGCCAGGAGCCAGTTTAAGTTGGTGAAGATAGATCTCTTGGAGAGACGAATCATGGTCGCCTGATGTTTTGCGCAGGGCGTTGCGTTTCTCGATGGATTGGACATGATTCATGACAATCCCAATAGAAACAAGGTTCTTTGCGAGGGGGATGAACCAAGCCCAACCAGACTCATCTATCAATAGATGCCGTGTCATACGGATATGAAGTATGGATGGAGGATATCTACTAACCTGTTAGAGCTTCGATCCAAATCGCATCATCCCTTTCGGTACCAGGTTTATATCGGTCAAAGTTCTCCCAATACCCCCATATGGCAATGTTCTTCAGGTTTGGGTTAGTGAGCCTATTCTTAAGATACTTCGTCGACATAATTCCATTTCTCCCGGAAGCATCGACAAGGTAATCGAACGTAATATGACCCTCCTCGCCTTGAGGGTTCATATATGTAGAGGCAATGGGCCGACTCTTTGGTTCACCCTGTTTCTGGAACTCGATCGTAGAAACTTTAGTTTTCTCGAAAACTCGGACACCGCAGGAAGCTGCATGCTTGAGGAGGATATGATCAAATTCTGACCGGGACTTTATCAAGACTTGTGAGTGTCCGTCGGGTCATCTCTGGAAACTGAAACCCACAACGTTCCAGGACCCAAATTCAGGCCCACGGGAAATGAAGTTGGTATATCCTTCCCTTTTGTGCTGGTTGAATTTGATTGCCGCACCAGGCTAATCTACATCAGTCTCCACATGTTTGTACAACGACAGCCAAGCACCTACTTTAGGGGCAAATCCGTGTTCCATGACCTTCTCCTCAGCACCTACAAATCGCAGGAGTGGACGCACGGAAGGCAATAAACTCTCGCCAATATGATATCTGGGGAATTTATCTGCTTCGAATAGTGTCACTTCGAAGTTTTCCCTTGCGAGTGATGCAGCGGCAAAGCTTCCACCTGGACCACCACCTATTACCAGGATCTGAGTATGTGTGGGCTTGAAGAGTTATAAGTCAATCAATGTAATAGA
>Ga0153993_100640_pt1 | contig 13071 bp, 7 predicted proteins | sample TSNC077MetaG_FD_104706 | JGI IMG/M metagenome (GOLD analysis project Ga0153993, IMG submission 104706) | Attine ant fungus gardens microbial communities from North Carolina, USA - TSNC077 MetaG | ecosystem: Host-associated > Fungi > Mycelium > Unclassified | place: USA: North Carolina, Lumber...
CGCCGGCTGGCCCAGCCGCAGGTAGCCGAGCCCCACGTCCACGAGCGCGGTCAGGGAGCGCATGATCTCGTTCTCGCCGTCGAAGAAGGCGTGGGCCTCCTCGACGGACATCGCGAGGATCTCAGCGATGTTCCGGTCGCGCCAGCTGATCTCGAGCGTCTCGTCGTTGTATCGGGTGCCGTGGCATTCGGGGCATACGGTGTAGACCGACGGCAGGAACAACAGCTCGACCATCACGGCGCCCTCACCCTCGCAGGTGGGGCAGCGACCGCCGGCCACATTGAAGGAGAAGCGGCCGGGCCGGTATCCCCGCGACCGCGCCTCCGGAGTCTCCGCGAAGCGCCGTCGGACATGATCGAAGAGGCCCGTGTAGGTGGCGACGTTGGAGCGCGGGGTGCGGCCGATGGGCTTCTGGTCGATGTTGACCACGCGGCGGACGCCGCGGAGGTCTCCGGAGATGGTCCCTTCGAGCTGCTCCGGCCCGTCCGTGAGGAGCAGGTCGTCGGTCTCGGGAGCATCGTCATTCAAGTCGACCGGTCGGCCGAGATGGTCCCCGAGCAGCGCGGGAAGCACCTGGCTGACCAGGCTCGACTTTCCCGCGCCGGATACTCCGGTCACCGCCGTGAAGGCGCCGAGCGGGAAGGAGACGGACGCGTCGCGCAGGTTGTTGCGGGTGATCTGCTCGAGTGTCAGCCATCCGGTCGGCTCGCGCGGAGTCCGCGCAGCGAGTCCGCGTCGGCCGAACAGGTAGTCCCTGGTAACCGACTCCTCCACGTCGGCGAGACCGTCCGGCACTCCGCTGTAGACGACGCGACCGCCCCGTTCACCCGCTCCGGGCCCGATGTCCACCAGCCAGTCCGCGTGCCGCATCACCTCCACCGAGTGCTCGACGACGAACAGGCTGTTCCCCCTCGTCTTGAGTCCCTCCAGGATGCCCAGGAGGGCGTTCACGTCCTGCGGGTGCAGGCCCGCCGACGGTTCGTCGAGCACGTAGACGACGCCGAACAGCTCGGAGCTCAGCTGGGTGGCGAGCCGCAGCCGCTGCAGCTCGCCTCCGGACAGGGTCGGCGTCGTGCGGTGCAGGGACAGGTACCCCAGCCCGAGATCGATGATGGGGCGCAGGCGTTCCAGCAGCTCGGCGGCCAGACGGGCGGCCGCTGCGCGCTTCTCCGCCGACTGGTTCGGGGTCCGCCGCACGTCCGGAGCGCCGGCGTGCGACGCTCCACCCGCGGCGACCCTCTGCTGCGTCGCCTCGCGGCGGGCTCCCCCGTCGAGTGCCACCCCGGAGGTGGCCAGCTCCTCCCTGGCCGCGTCCACCAGCGCTGCGAGCCGTCCGGACAGCTCACGGAGCGGGAGCCGCGAGAAGTCGGCGATGTCGATCCCCTCGAACGTCACCGAGAGCGCCTCCGGCTTGAGACGCTTCCCGTGGCACACCGGGCACACGGCGGAGGTGAGGAACTCCGCGACCCGCCGCTTCATCGACGCGCTCTTGGTCGTCGCGAAGGTGTCGAGCACGTAGCGGCGGGCACCCACGAACGTCCCCTGATAGCTCGGCTCCATCCCGGCGGAGATCGCACGACGCGTCTGCGCAGGCGTGAGCCCCGCGTACACCGGGGCGGTCGGCCGTTCCTCGGTGAAGAGGATCCAGTCGCGGTCGGCGCGCGGCAGGTCCTGCCAGGGTGTGTCGACGTCGTAGCCCAGGGACACCAGGATGTCCCGCTGGTTCTGCCCGTGCCACGCCGTCGGCCACGAGGCGATCGCCCGCTCGCGGATCGTGAGCGAGGGGTCGGGGACCATCTGCCGCTCGGTGACCTCGTACACCCGGCCGATGCCGTGGCATTCCGGGCAGGCGCCCTGCACCGTGTTGGCCGAGAAGTCCTCCGCGTAGAGCATGGGCTGACCGTCGGGGTAGTCCCCCGCCCGGGAGTACAGCATCCGCACCAGGCTCGACAGCGTCGTGATGCTGCCGACCGTCGAGCGTGCGCTGCGTCCCCCGCGCTGCTGCTGCAGCGCCACCGCCGGCGGCATCCCGGTGATCGAGTCGACGTCGGGGACCCCGGCCTGGTCGATCAAACGCCGGGCATACGGCGCGACGGACTCCAGATATCTGCGCTGCGACTCCGCGAAGAGCGTCCCGAACGCGAGCGACGACTTCCCCGAGCCGGACACCCCGGTGAACACCACCATGGCGTCGCGGGGGACGGTGAGGTCCACGTTCCGCAGGTTGTGCTCCCGCGCCCCTCGCACCTGGACATCCGGCTGGATCGCCGGTGGGGTTTCGTTCGTCATGGCTTCGCGCCCTCTTTCATCGCCGGATGCCGACAGTCTCGATGACGGGGCACGGTACGTCACACCCTTACACCCGTCTCCGGCGAAACAACGGTGCACGCCTCGACGGCGATCCGGGCGAGGATCACCAGGAAGCGAGCGGACGAGTCCGTAGCGTGCGCGCGGTTTCGTCCCGCGGTCGAGCGGCTTCCGTTGTTCCTCACGCCCACCGGGCTGCAGCCGCCCTCTCGGCGTCGCCGGCGGCGGCGTTCGCGGCCGGTATGCCGCCCGACGCGGGGCTCGGCACGACCGTCGGTGACTTCGACTCCATCTCCATTCACACATTCCCCGGTTACGAGACCAGTGACCGGTTCGGCTCGTGGAACGCACCGGCGCCGAAAGCGGTGATCCCAGATGCGCCGCGTACAACACGCTGGCGAAATGCTACGACCAGTGCGGAGCACTCGAACTGGCCGGAACGGCCGTCGGTGCATCGTTCGTCGGCGCGTCTCGATGACGGGGTTCGATGACACGCCGCAGGCCTCGTGGTCCATGCCGAAGCTCACGTCGGTACGCCAGCCGCTCGCCGACATGGGGCATGGCCGTTTCCATGATCGCCGAGACGGTGCGCGGCACGGCCCCCGAGTCACGGCAGATCCAACTGGTCACGCGGCTCATCGTCCGCGAGTCCACCGCGCACCCTGCCGCCTGTGGCCCGAGCCCGCCTAGTCGCTGACGGCGGTCGAGTCGCGCGTGACGACGCGGCACGTGATCGCGTGGACGCCCGGCTGCTCATCCCCGTCGATGGCGGCGAAGAGGAGTCGTGCCGCCACCCGTCCCACTTCCTGCAGCCGCATGTCTATGGTCGACAGGGCCGGGCGGGACTGCGAGGCGATCTGCTCCCAGTTGTCGTGCCCCATCACCGAGATATCCCGGGGCACGTCCTTGCCGAGCTCTCGGAGCGAGTCGAGCACTCCTCGCGCTATCTGGTCGCTTCCGCAGAGCACGCCGTCGATCTCGGGGAACCGCTGCAACAGCGTCCGCACGGCCGCCCGCCCCCAGCCTTCGGTCCAGGCGCCGTACAGCGCCTCGCCGCCCATCAGCTCGAGTCCGTGCGCGTGAAGAGCCTTCTTCGCGCCGGCCACGCGGTCGGTGGCGGCCGCATACCCGGCGTCTCCGGCGATGTAGGCCAGCCTCGATCTGCCGCAGTCGAGCAGGTGCTCGACCGCGAGCCGGCCTGCGTCGACGTTGTCGCTGATCACGGAGATGTCGCGCTCGTCCTCCGAGGGCGCATACGCGTACACCACCGGCACAGGGATGCCTTGACCGAGGGAGGCGCGCGGGTTGGTCGTGTCTCCGAGCACGATCAGACCGTCGACGCGCCGCGACAGCAGCGCCCGCAGGTGGTGCTGCTCACGGATGGCGTCGCCGCGTGCATCGCAGAGGAAGACCGAGGTGCTGTCGGCCCCGAATGCGTCTTCGGCTCCCATCATGACCGGGATGGAGAAGCGCCCTTCGAGGTCGCTCGTGAGCAGTCCGACCGTGCCGGTGCGGCCGGCCAGCAGTCCCTGCGCCAGCTGATTCGGCGAGAAATGGAGTTCGTCGGCAGCGCGGCGCACCCGCGCGCGCGTCTCGGCGCGCACGTGCTCGCGTCCGTTGAGCGCTTTCGACACGGTCGCGATCGAGACTCCCGCCAACCGGGCGACATCCTTGAGCGTCGCCGGTCCGCGCGAGGCGGAGTAGTCATCGGTGGAGAGCACGGGTCCTCGTCCTTCCAGAGCGTGCGATCGGCGGCTGCTCAGGGCAACTTTAGCTCGGTCTGCGCGGCGTAGTGGGCAGCCAGGTCGACCGTCCCGAAGCGGCTCATGCACTCGGAGTAGGCATCGATGCCGACCGCGGAGATCCACGGCAGACAGGTCTTGTTGCCTTCGCCCTTGCCTCGCCCGCCGAAGCCGGTGCCCACGAACATCGGGTCGTCGATCAGCCACCAGCTGACCAGCAGGCCCTCCTCCTGCAGTCCCGGACGCGCATACCCCCAGTCCTTGGCCGCGGTCGCGACCGTCTCGCTGGAGCCGACGAGGACGAGGTCGGCGATCTCGGCGAGGCGTGCATCCTGCGCACCGATCGCGATCTCGAGCAGGTCGGGGGCCGCGTGGATCTCGTAGGGGTGGATGTAGCCGGCCCCGCAGGTGTCGCAGGCGCTCCATCCCGTGCTGCGGAAGCCGTAGCCCGCCAGCGTGCTCGACGGCGGAAGGGGCACATCCCAGAGGTAGATCCAGGTCGCCAGGATGCGCGCCGCGTCGGTCGCCGAGCGGAGTGCGCGGTCATCGCCGGTCAGCTGCCAGACGGCCATGGACGCCCGCATCGAGAAGAGGATGCTCTCGCTGTCGACCAGCTGAGGGCGGGAGTAGATGCTATCGTGGATGCCGCCGTTGAACCGCAGCTCCCCGACGAACCACGTCGAGGTGAACGCCTCCGCTTTGCGTGCGGATTGGAGCCAGCGGTCGTCTCCGGTCGCGCGGTACAGCGCAGCGAGCACGGGGACGGCGGTCGCCGTGGACGACTTCTGGTTCAGCTCCGTCTCGCCGAACCAAGCGGCGGGCTCGGTGACCGGCGCACCCTCGAAATCGTACGCGCGGCGCCAGCTGCCGTCCTCCTCCTGAGCGGTCAGCAGGAACTCGCCGAACCTCTTTGCGGCAGCGAGCCACTCGGGATGCTCCGCTCCCCGCGCGCGCTCGGCCTCGTACACGCGCAGGAGGGCGGCGTGCTCCTCGGCCATGCATCGCAGGTAGGTCCCGTCGAGGTGCCGCAGGGGCTCGATCGCGTACTTCATGTGCTCGTAGACGGGGCCCATCAGCGCCTGCAGGTCGTCGCCGTCCTCGGCATAGGCGAGCGGCAGCACCAGGCCGCTCCACCAGTTCGCCGTCTTCCCGGTGTCGAGGTCGAACAGCGTGTGCGTGAGGCCGTACGGCGACTCGTCCGCCTGGGCAACGAAGAAGTCGATCACCTTCAACGCCTTCTCGCGAGCATCGGGGTCGGAGGTGCTTCCCGCATACGAGAGCACATGGTGGGCGTTCAGCACATTCTGACCGGTGAAGCCGTACTGGATGATGTTCTCCAGCTGCACGCCGTTCTGCGGGTGGTTGTTGGTGACGAATCCCGCCGGCTGGGCGCCCGACGGAGTAGGCGCGCCTTCCCCGTAGTACGGCAGCAGGGCCTCGACGCGGAGGCGGGTGATCGTCTCCAGGGTGTCGGTGAGCTCGACCGCGCGCGGGGACAGCACGTTCATCCGATCGTCCCAGAGGCTCCAGAGGCAGTCCACGGCGGTGGCGCCCGCGATGGACGAAAGCGAGTACGTCACCTCGAACGGAGCGTCCGCGGTCGCATCCATCGGCCAGAACGCTCCCCACGGCTCCCGCCCCTCGGAGGTGAGGGCGTGCGACCGCGAGCGCTCGACGAAGGGATAGGCCGCGACCAGTGTGGTGGAGCCGGTGGCGGACGGCATCAGCCCGAGCGCCCCGATGTCGGTGCGCTGCACCAGATTCTGCTGGCCGCTGACGCGGCTGGGGATGTCGTCGAACTCGGGCACGTCGTCTCGCGACAAGGCGTAACCGGTGCCGGTCGCCGGAGAGTACGCCAGAACGGTCAGCCCGGTTAGGCGGTCGTCGCGGTACACCAGTTCGCGCGTGTCCAGGAAGTCCTCCAGGCCGTCGCCGTTGATGTCGTTGAGGTCGTAGAGAGCGGGCGGGGCGAACAACTGCATGTCGTCGAACGAGGAACCGGCCAGGTCTGCCTCAAGTAGGACACGCAGCGGCTCCTCCCCCCGCTCGATCGACTCCACGCGCCGGTGGAGGGACGCTGTCGCGGCCTCCATCGTCCAGCGGTCGCGCACACGGTAACGCCCGGTTCCCACCGAGATCTCGGCCTCCGCCTCCCACGCGTCGCCCACAGCCCGGACTGAGTCGTACCCGCGCTCCACCCGCTCGACGGCCTCGTCGTCGCGGCCGGCGGCGACGAGGAATTCGGCGGTCACCGGCGCCGGCACGACGATGGCATCCGCACCGGCCGCGGACGGGGTGAGACGGATTCCGAGTCCGGCGGATCCGGGGAACGATTCGAGCTTCACTTGGTAACTCCAGAGGGTGGTGTGACGGACGGCGAGTGGATGGGTGCGGCGGAGAGAAGGGGGTCAGCCCTTGGTTGCTCCGCTCATCAGCCCGGAGATGATGCCGCGCTGCGCGATCAAGGTGACGACGAGGACGGGGAGGAGGTAGATGACCGAGGCGGCGGTCATCTGACCCCAGATGGTCTGGAACTGGGTGATGTAGGAGGCGATCCCGACGGGCATCGTCTGGGCGTCCGGGGTCTTGGTCAGCGAGAGCGCGATCACGAACTCGTTCCACGCCGCGAGGAATCCGAACAGGGCGGCGACGCCGATCGCGGGTCGCGACAACGGCAGGACGATCCGCCAGAGCGATGCGATCGTGCCGAGCCCGTCGAGCCGCGCCGCCTCAAGAACCTCGTCGGGGAAGTCCCGGAAAAAGCCTTCGAGCATCCAGATCACGAGCGGCAGCACGATCGGGATGTAGGCGATGATCAGCCCCGCCGTGTTGTTGATCAGACCGAGCTGGCGGAACTCGAGGAAGAACGGCAGGGCGAGGGCGACGGGAGGGAACATCCGGGTGACCAGGGCGCCGCCCAGCAGCACCCCGCTCAGGCGGTACCGGAACTTGGCGAACCCGAAGGCCGCGGGCACGCCGAGCACCAGACTCATGATGGTGGCGCCGAGGCCGACGAACAGGCTGTTGCCGAACATCTTGACGATGACCCCGTCGCTGAACACCGACGCGAAGTTGGCCGTGGTCGGCGCGACCGGGAGCAACGTCGGCGGGATCGCGAAGATCTCGCTGGTCGGCTTGAACGCGGTCGTGAAGATCCAGATGATCGGCAGGAGGAAGAGGAAGCTCGCTGCGACGGCGATGACGACGAAAGCCGTGCGCCGGGTCGCCGCAGACGACCTGGCTCGTCGGCCGGCTCCCCGCCGGGGAGTGCGTGGATCGCGCAGTGCCGTGCGGTCGCGCTCGCCAGGCCTGCGGTCGATGGCTGAGGGAGTGCTGGTCATGCTTTGTGCGTCCTGTCTCGGAGGAGGAAGAAGATCGCGCCGGCGCAGACGCCGACGACGATGACGAAGAGCACGGTCGCCGCGGAGCTGCCGGAGAAGTCGGTGCTCGAAAACATGAGCCGGTACAGGTACGAGCTCATCACGTCCGTGGAGTTGGCCGGCCCCCCGCCGGTCAGCACGTAGACCGAGTCGAAGACGCGGAAGGCATCCGCGATGCGGATCACCAGCACGATGAGGATGGCCGGCTTCAGCAGCGGCAGTGTGATGTGCGTGAAGCGCTGCCAGGCATTGGCCCCGTCCGTCTTGGCGGCTTCGTTGAGCTCGCCCGGAACATTCGACAGCCCGGCCAGCAGGACGAGGATGACGAACGGCAGGGCGAGCCACATGTTTGTGACTAGCACGGTGCCCCGTGCCAGCCAGACGCTCGCGAACCACGACGGCGGGTCGATCCCCACGAACGACAGGGCGGCGTTCACGAAGCCGTAGCCGTTCGAGAAGAGGAACTTGAAGGCCAGCGAAGCGACGATCGGCGCGATCATGATCGGGATCGCGATGATGAGCCGGAGCACGCGGCTGCCTCGCGTCGCCCGATTGAGCAGCAGGGCGATCGGCATGGCCACGACAAGCTCGAGGACGAGCGTCGCGATGACATACCCGAGAGTCTGCACGAGCGCCTTCAGGAAGCCCGGCGACGCGAGCACGCGGGCGTAGTTGTCGAATCCGACGAACGACGCGGGCGGCGCATCGACGGCGAGGTCGAAGCTCTGGAAGCTGAGCGAGACCGTCCACAGCAGCGGGAACAGGACGGTGATCGCGATTGCGATCATCGCGGGTGCCGTCAGGGCGATCCCGGTCAGGCGGTTGCGCCGGAGGGCGATGTTCGACCCGCTGCGCCGTCGCGGGGCGAGTGCGGTGGTGGTGGCCATTGTGCCTTCTCTTGCTCTCTCGCTCGGCCGGGGCGTGCCGGACCGGGGCTCCGGCCCGGCACACCGTCCGAGGGGGTTACTTGGCGGAGTCGTGCGCGCTCTCCGCGGCCTTCTGGGCCTCGGAGAGGGCGGCGTCGATCGTCTGCGTTCCCGACATCACGCTCGACACGGCCACGGACATGGCCGTCTGGTACTGCGGAAATGCGGGCGTCATCGGCATGGTCGCGCTTTTCGACACGGACTCGTTGAAGATGCTGAACGCGTGCTTCTGGCCGTCGTTGAGGGTGCCCTCCTTGGCGACGGCATCCGCCGCCGAGCTCCGCGGGACGGGAACGGACTGCGAGAGGCTCAGTTGCTTCAGTATGTCGGAGCTGGTGGACCAGCTGACCCACTTCTTCGCCGCGGCCGAGTGCTTGCTGGCCGAGTTGACGCCGAAGGACCACGAGAAGGTGGTGGCGACCTGGTCCGGGTCGCCCGGGTTCAGCGCGACGTCGACGTTCCCCACGACCTTCGACTGCCTCGGGTCCTGCGCCATACCGTAGAGGTAGGGCCAGACGAAGGCCATCGCGACCTTGCCGGCCAGGAACTGCCCCTGGATGTCCGTGAGGTCGTGCAGTCCCGACGGGCTCGACTTGTCGTCGTTCTGGATGGCCGTCATCATCGTGAGCGCCTTCTTGGCGGCCTCCGAGTCGAGCGTGGGCGCACCTTTGGCGTCGACGATGTCGCCGCCGGCCTGCTGGATGTAGCTCTCGAGCCGGGTCGACACCTCGACGTCCTGTGCGCCGGGGATGATCGTGCCGTAGACGCCGGCAGCCTGGTCGGTCAGCTGCTTGGCGTCGGCGCGGTACTCGTCCCACGTCTTGGGCGGCGCGGTGATGCCGGCAGCCTTGAAGAGGTCGGTCCGGTAGTACAGCACGAGGTTGTGGACCATGAAGGGGACGCTGTAGAGCTTGCTGTCGTAAGTCGCGGTGTCGAGGGTCTTGCCGACGAAGTCGCTGCGCTCGGAGTTCGGCAGGATGCTGTCGAGATCGGCGAGATAGCCCTTCGAGGCGAACTGCGGCATCCAGGTCTGGTCGACGGTGAACACGTCGTACGCTCCGGAGCCGGAGACCGCATCCGAGAGGAACTGCTGCTGCATGCTCTCGTGCGGCACGGGCAGGAACTTGACCTTGACGCCGGTCGCCTTGGTGAACTCCGGTGCGACCTTCGTGTAGAACGCCTGCCACGGCGATCCGGTCTCGACACCGACGGTGATGGTCTGGCCGGAGATGTCGGCCGACGACCCTCCCCCGGACCCGCCGGAGCTGGGGGCGCAGCCCGCCAGCCCGAGTGCCGTTGCCGCCACGACGGCGAGCGGGGTGATCCATCGCCGCGCTCGGCCGCTCTTTCGACGTTCCATCCTCGTGCTCCTTTGCTCGATGCTCGATCGGGTATGCCTCGGAAAGAATCCGAAAGGCTTTTCGTAAATTATCGTTCCGGCCCGAAGACTGTCAAGTCGACCTTCACCATGCGCGCCATGCAGTCCGTTTTGCGCGGCCTTGACGCCGATTCCGGCACCGCCTAAGGTATGAAAAGCTTTTCTGAATACCGCTCTAGCCCAAAGGAGAGTGCTGGGATGTCCGGTACCGTCACGCCCGCTCGTCAATCGAAGGACGACACCGAGACGACGATTGCGGCCCGTCCGCTCGTCGCGCCCGTGTCGCCCAGCCGGGGAGCGCTCCGACCGCTCGGACTCGACGAGGTCCGGATCGTCGGCGGCTTCTGGGGAGAACGGCAGGAGCGGAACGCCGCCGCCACCCTCCAGCACTGCTACGCCTGGATGACGCGCCTCGGCTGGATCGCCAACTTCGACCGTGTCGCGGCCGGCGACGCCTTCGTGCACGCCGGCCGGGAGTTCTCGGACTCCGAGATCTACAAGCTGCTGGAGGCGCTCGCGTGGGAGTCCGCGCGGTCCGGCGATGCGTGGGCGGAGGAGACGTTCGTGAGCCTGTCGGCGCGCGTCGCCGCCGCCCAGCAGAGCGACGGATATCTCAACACGAACTTCGGGAGCCCGGCCCAGCAGGGCCGCTACACCGACTTGGAGTGGGGTCACGAGCTCTATTGCGCCGGCCACCTCATCCAGGCCGCGGTCGCCCGGGCCCGCACCCGCGGACGCGACGCGTTCGTCGACACGGCCATCCGCCTCGCCGACCACATCTGCGACACATTCGGTGCGGGAGGGATCGAGCGCGTCTGCGGGCATCCCGAGATCGAACCGGCTCTGATCGAGCTCTCGCGGGTCACCGGCGACCAGCGCTACCTCGAGCAGGCGCGTCTCTTCATCGAACGTCGCGGTCACGGCACCCTCGCCGACATCGAGCTCGGCGCCGCGTACTTCCAAGACGACCAGACCGTCCGGGACGCCGACGTGCTGCGCGGGCACGCGGTCCGCGCCCTGTATCTCGCCGCAGGCGCTGTCGACCTCGCCGTCGAGGACGACGATGCCGACCTCCTCTCGGCTCTCCGCACCCAGTGGGGCAACACCGTCGCGAAGCGCACGTATCTCACCGGCGGCATGGGCTCCCGGCACGAGGGGGAGGCCTTCGGCGACGACTTCGAACTCCCGAGCGACCGCGCGTACTCCGAGACGTGCGCCGGCGTCGGCTCCCTCATGCTGAGCTGGCGGCTGCTGCTCGCCGACGGCGACCCTCGCTACGCCGACCTCATGGAGCGCACGCTCTACAACGTGATCGCGACCAGCCCGGACGCGGCCGGCACCGCCTTCTTCTACGTGAACCCGTTGCGCCGCAGCCTGCCCGGCATCCCGCCGTCGCTGGAGTCTCCGAGCGTGCGCGCGGCATCGAGCCTGCGCGCGCCCTGGTTCGAGGTGTCGTGCTGCCCGAGCAACGTGGCGCGCACCATCGCCAGTGTCGCCGCCTACCTCGCGACCGTCTCCCTCGACGGGCTCCAACTCCACCAGTACATGCCCGCTTCGATCTCCACGTCGCTCCCCGACGGCGAGCGCGTCGCTGTCGGCATCGCGACCGGGTATCCGGTCGACGGTCGCGTCGAGGTGACCGTCGAGTCCGACGCCAGCCGGGAGTGGACGCTCTCGCTGCGCGTGCCCGCCTGGGCGGAAGGTCATGCGACGATCAGGGTCGACGGGGTCTCCTCCCCGGTCGAGGGGCGGGTCGCATCCGTCACTCGGAGCTTCTCGCACGGCGACCGGGTGGTGCTGGAGTTCCCGATCGAGCCGCGCGTCACGCTCCCCGACCCCCGGATCGACGCGCTGCGCGAATCCGTGGCCGTCGAGCTCGGGCCGTTGGTCCTGTGCGCCGAGTCGGTCGACCTTCCTTCGAGGGACAGCTTGGATGCGCTGGCGGTCCGGGCCGGCAGCGGACTCGCCCGTACCGGGGACGACACCGTCGAAATCGCCGCCACGCTCCGGACGTTCGGGGACGATCAGGGGTGGCCGTACGGTGAGCGATCTCACCAGGCCTCGGCCGTCGAGCATTCGGTGCCCCTCATCCCTTATCATCGCTGGGCGGAGCGGGGTCCGTCCACGATGCGCGTCTGGCTGCCGGCCGGTCGCTGACCGACCCGCGAAAGCGAGCGGGCGGCACGAACCAGGGGTTCGTGCCGCCCGCTTCCTGTCTCACTCGAGCCCGGGAACCTCCACCCACAGCCCGGTCTCGGCCGACTGCACGATCGCGTCGTCGATCAGGGCCGTCTTGTAGCCGTCCACGAAGTACGGGCGGACCTCGGTGCCGTTGACGATGGCGCTGAAGACGTCGTGCGCTTCGATGGATCTTCGTCTCTCCGTAGCCGATGCCCAGGGCCGGGAGCGGCCACAGCGCGTCGCCGTTGGGGTGTGTGGGACCGGTGTAGATGGTGAGGAAGCCGCGTCGGTCGTCGCCGTCGGAGGCGAAACAGACCTGCAGCGCCTAAGGAGGCGTGGTGTAACCGAATGCGAACATGAGACATGAAAAGGGCGGCGACCCTGGCATCTGAGTTTGTTCAAGCCCGCGCAAGTCCGGGCGGGGCGGGGCGGGGCCAAGCTGATGGTGGAAGGAGTCGAGATCAACCAAGCGAGACCAGAATCAAGAAGAAGCCATTAGCCTTGTTATGGGTCTTCGTCACGTGGAACAAGGGACGTGGATGTTTATTGAGAGCATCGCGGGACGCACGCAAGCCTCAGGCGCAGTGAAGTTCCCAATGAACGCCGCGCGATCCGTCACTCGTTGCAGTGATGATGCCGTTCTCGCCGACGCTCGACTCGATCTACGAAACGATCGAGTCCGTGGTGAGCGACGTGGGCCTGACATGCGCACGAGCGGACGGCATCTGGATCCACGATCATGTGATGGACGACGTGCTCTCGCTGCTGTGGCGGTCTCAAATCGTCGTCGCAGACCTTACGGGCCGAAATACCACTAGGGACCGTGCAACGCTACGCCACAAACTCGCTGAGCGCCTCCGGACCCTGACCAACACGAAATAAGTGGACGGCACAAAATCGGGGTTAGTCCTGGTAAGACACGTCTGCTCGATGCCAGCCTATCGAATGTAGTCAAAATGTAGTCAAACGACCAATCCCGGGAAAGCGAAAGCCCCCGGATCCCTTGTAAACACGGGGATCGCGGGGGCTTGCACGTGGCGGTACCGGTGGGATTTGAACCCACGGTGGGCTTTCACCCACACAACTTTTCGAGAGTTGCACCTTCGGCCGCTCGGACACGGTACCGCGGACAATCTTAGGCGAAGATTCCACGGCCC
>Ga0153993_100642_pt1 | contig 13029 bp, 12 predicted proteins | sample TSNC077MetaG_FD_104706 | JGI IMG/M metagenome (GOLD analysis project Ga0153993, IMG submission 104706) | Attine ant fungus gardens microbial communities from North Carolina, USA - TSNC077 MetaG | ecosystem: Host-associated > Fungi > Mycelium > Unclassified | place: USA: North Carolina, Lumber...
CCCTCCTCGAGGACGGCGTCGAACTGGCCGGCGCGCGCGCGTGAGCGTGCCGACCCTGGTCCCCGTGTTCGCGGCGCTCGGCGACGACACGCGCTGGAGCATCCTGAGCGCGCTCGCGGAGGGGGAGGCCTCCGCGAGCGCGCTCGAAGCGGTGCTGCCCGTCTCGCGCCAGGCGATCGCCAAGCACCTGGCCGTGCTGCAGGAGGTCGGGCTCGTCGAGTCCGTCCGTGTCGGCCGCGAGGTGCGGTTCCGGGTGCTCGGCTCGGAGCTCAGCGCCACGGCCAGACGCCTCGACGCCATCGGCACAGCCTGGGAGCGCCGTCTCGCCGAGATCAAGCGCATCGCGGAAGAGCTGTGAGGCGCGGATCGCGGTCGATTCGCGCGAATCCCTAGGTCGTTCCCGGATCGCGTGTCAGACTGTGCGCAAGAGGCATGGTAGACAAGTCTGTCTGGTTCCAGGGCCTTTCAAGCGGAGCGGGGCCTCATGCCCATGTCCACCATCTACCGGAACTCCGCCCTCGGCGGCGCCGTCCTCGCGGCTCTGATCCTGTTCGCGGGCGCGCAGAGCGCCGACGCGGCCACGACGATCGACGGCCCCGTCGGCCTCGGGACGGCTGCGTCGTACGGCGCCCTGGGTGCCAGCGAGTTGACGAACACAGGACCCACCGTGGTCACCGGCGACATCGGCGTCTCGCCCGGATCGTCGGTCACCGGCTTCACCGGCGCCCCGGACGGGATGTTCACCGGGTCCCTGCACCAGACCGATGCGGCGGCCGCTCAGGCTCAGAGCGACGTGACCACGGCCTTCAACGCGGCGGCCGGCCTCACCCCGACCACCTCGGGCCTCAGCGAGCTGAACGGCCTCTCGCTCGTCCCCGGCGTCTACTCCGGCGGCGCGCTCGCCCTGGCGGACAACGGCGTGCTGACGCTGGCCGGCAGCGCCGACTCCGTCTGGGTCTTCCAGGCGGCGAGCAGCCTGACGATCGGCTCGGCGACGCAGATCATCGTCACGGGCGGCGCGAACGCGTGCAACGTGTTCTGGGAGATCGGGAGCTCGGCATCGCTGGGCACGGGCGCCCAGTTCCAGGGGACGATCCTGGCCAAGGAGTCCATCACCGCGACGACGGGCGCCACCATCATCGGTCGGCTGCTGGCCAATACGGCCGCCGTGACGCTCGACACCAACACCATCACCGTTCCCACGGGCTGCACGCCGCCCGGCACCGTCAGCACGAGCCCGACCATCACGTCGGGCACGCCGATCGCCGCGACCGCGGGCACGCCGTACTCCTACCCGGTCACGGCGACCGGGAGCCCGGCCCCGACCTACACGGTGACGAGCGGGAGCCTCCCCGTCGGGCTCACCCTGAACGGCACGACCGGTGTCATCTCCGGCACGCCGACGACCCCCGGCTCGTCCACCTTCACCCTCACGGTCACGAACGGGACGGCACCGGACACCTCGGGGACCTACACGATCGAGACGGCCGCCGCCGCGAGCGCGGGCTCCTCGGCGTCGACCGCGAGCGGTGCAGCGGAACTGGCGGACACCGGCGGTGACGTGACGGGCCCCCTGCTCCTCGCCTCCTTGCTCGCGGCGGCAGGAGTCGCACTCGTCGTGCGCGTACGCCGTCCATCGCCTCGTCGTCATTAGCCCTCCCGGCGTCACCGGTGTCCGGCAGAATGGCGGCATGTCGATGACGAGTGGTGCATTGGTCCTGGCCGGCGGCGGCGTGGCGGGAATCGCGTGGGAGACCGGCGTGCTGCTGGGGCTCCAGGATGTGGAGCCGGCGCTCGTCGAGAGCATCCTCTCCGCGGAGACGACGTTCATTGGGACGTCGGCGGGCTCGACGGTCGCCGCGCAGCTGGCGGGCGGCACGGCTCTGAGTGAGCTGTTCGCACGTCAGATCGCGGAGGAGACGGCGGAGATCGATCCGAAGGTCGACATGCAGGACCTCATGGCCAGCTTCGCCGGCGCGATGACGGACGTCGCCTCTCCGGAGGAGGCGCGACGCCGTATCGGGGCTCTCGCGCTCGGCGCCCGGACCGTGCCTCCGGAGGCCCGGCTCGCCGCCGTCGACGCGCGACTCCCCGTGAAGACGTGGGGCGGGCATCCGCTCCTGATCCCCGCCGTCGACACGGCGACGGGCGACCTCCGGGTCTTCGACCGCGAATCCGGCGTCAGCCTCGTGGATGCGGTGGCCGCGAGCTGCGCCGTGCCGGGAGTGTGGCCGCCGGTCGCGATCGACGGGACGCTCTACATGGATGGCGGGACGCGCACCTCGGCGAACGCCGATCTGGCCGCCGGGGCCGACCGCGTCCTGATCCTCGTGCCGGGGCCGGAGGAGTCCCCGATGGGCGCCGCCCTCCCCGCGGCGGAGCTGGCCGCACTCGAACCGGCACGCGTGCACGCGATCTTCGCCGACGACGCGTCGCTGGCGGCGATCGGGGTCAACCCGCTCGACCCGTCCACGCGCCCGGCATCGGCGCGGGCCGGGCGCGACCTCGGCAGGCGTGTGGCGTCGCAGGTCGCCGCGTTCTGGGGCTGAGCGGCGACTAGCTGACCGACGCCGTCCGGATCCTGACCTCGCGCTCCATGCGCTTCTCGTGCCGCTGCCGGCCCTTCACCGCCTCCGCCTCCCGACTCTTCGGCGGGGCGTTGGTGACGAGCTGGTCGAGCATCCGGCGGGTGGCCTGGGCGATCTCGTCGATCGCCTGGTCGAAGGCCGGGGTGTTCGCGCGGGACGGATGGGTGGAGCCGCTGACCTTGCGGACGAACTGGAGGGCGGCCTCCCGCACCTCGTCGTCCGTCGTCGGCGGCTCGAAGTTATGAAGGCAGCGGATGTTGCGGCACATGCGCCGACGATAGTCCCGATCGCGCCGCGGCGCAGCCCTCGGTCTTAGCCGTCGGATGACTCCAGCGCACTGCGCACCAGCAGCTCGCGCATGACCGTGAACGCCTCGTCGGCGTTGCGGGTCTGGATGGCGGTCGCGACGGCACCGTGCAGCGAGAGGGCTGTGGGGTGGGGATGCTGCGGGCCGAGCCCGTGGGCCAGCCAGCCGTGGAGGATCTCGCTCACGAGGGACTCGAGCTGGCGGAACATCGGATTGCCCGAACAGGCCAGCACCAGCGAGTGGAACTGCACGTCGAGCTCGAGGAACGCCTCACGGTCGCCCTCCTCGCTCGCGGCCCACATGCGCCCGGCGATGCCGACGAGCTCCGCGGCCTCCTGAGCCGTCGCCCGGGTGGCGGCGAGACGCGCGGCCTCGGGCTCGATCGCGATACGGAGCTCGGTGAGCGCGTCGATCTGCTCGGCGCGGTCGGGGGACTCCATGCGCCAGCGGATGACGCGCGGGTCGAGGAGGTTCCACTCCTCGGAGCCGAGCACGACGACACCGACGCGGCGGCGGGAGATGACGAGGCGCATGGCCTCCAGCACCCGGATGGTCTCACGGCCGACCGAGCGGGAGACCTCGTACTTGCGCTCGATCTCCTCCAATGTGATGACCGTGCCCGCGGGCATGCGGCCCGAGCAGATGTCGGCTCCCAGCTGATCGAGCACCTGACCGTGCAGGCCCGGGAGGGACTGCTGGTAGTGCGCTGTACGCGGCGTGGGAGACGGCATGTCGGGAACCTATCACGTGGGGGAGGGGCGGGCGCCTGCTCAGAGCAGGCCGGCCCGCTCGTACGCCTTGGCCGGGATCTGGGTGGCGAATTTGCCGCCGCTGACGTCGATCAGCGTGCCCGTGATGTACCGCGCGGCGTCGCTGGCGAGGAAGAGCACGAGGTCGGCGACCTCGGCCGCGTCGCCCCAGCGCCGCAGGGTCAGCGTGTCGAGCAGGCGCGACTGCGCGTCGGCCGGCAGCTCGGCGAAACCGTTCATCCCGGTGGGGATCATGCCGGGCGCGTACGCGTTGACCGTGACGTCCCACGGGCCGAGCTCCCCGGCCAGGACGCGGGTGAACTGCACGACCGCTGCCTTCGAGGCCGCGTAGGCGGCGCTGCCGACGCTCGGGACGATGGCGGCGAACGACGCCGCGTTGATGACCCGGCCGTGGGCGCTCTCCTTGAGGTAGGGGATGGCGGCCTGGCAGACGCGGAAGACGCCGGTGACGTTGACGTCGAGGCAGCGCGAGAACGCGGTGTCGCTCAGCTCTTCGACAGTGCCGTCGACGTTGATGCCGGCGTTGTTGACCACGACGTCGATACCGCCGAACTCATCGGCGACCTGCCGCAGCGCGCGCTCGACGGAGGCGGAGTCGGTCACGTCGCAGGCGAACGCACCGGCGCGCACTCCGGCGGACTCGACACCCTCGACGAACTCCCGCGCCCCGTCGGGCACGACGTCGAGTGCGGCGACGGTCGCGCCGGCGTCGCTGAAGCTCTGCGCGATCGTGCGGCCGATGCCGCGGCCGGCGCCCGTGACGACGACCACGCGGCCGTTCAGTCCCCAGTCCATAGCTGTTCCTCCCGAAAGTCTTTTACGCATACTATTACAGCGCGAAGCACCTATTAAGATGCTTTTTACATCGTGCGTGGACAAGGGAGGTTCACTGGTGAGCGATTCGCCGGTCATCTGGATCACGGGCGGCGGCAGCGGCATGGGCCGCGCCTCCGCCATCGCTGCGGCCGAGTCGGGCTGGCGGGTGGCCGTCAGCGGGCGCAGGCCCGACGCAGTGGAGGCGACCGTCGCGGCGGTCCGCGACGCAGGGGGAGAAGCGCTCGCCGTCCCGGTCGACGTCACCGACCCGGCCGCGCTCCGCGACGCGCACGCGGCCATCGAGCAGTCCTGGGGCCCGGTCACCGGGCTGGTGCTCGCGGCCGGGCTCAATGCGCCGCACCGCGCTTGGGCTGACCAGTCGGCCGACGAGTTCGCGGCGATCGTGGACACCAACCTCGTCAGCGTCGCCCGCATCGTCGACCTCGTCCTGCCCGGGATGCGCGCGGCCGCGGCCGGGAACATCGTCGTGGTCTCCTCGCGCTCGGCCTGGCGGTTCTCGCCCGGCGCCGGAGTCGCCTACATGTCCAGCAAGGCGGCCCTCGCGACGCTCGTCGCCTCCCTCAATGACCAGGAGAACGGCAACGGCGTCAAGGCCTGCCACCTGTGCCCGGGCGACGTGGACACGGACTTCCTCGCCCTGCGCCCGACGGTTCCGGATGCGGACCAGCGGTCCTCGATGCTGAGCCCCGACGACATCGCCCGCGCGGTCCGGTTCGTGCTCGACAGCCCGCGCCACGTGCGGATCGACGAGCTCGTCATCACGCCTCTCGGCCAGAACTGACCGTTCGATAAAGCATACGTATTAACCGAATGCTGTGTTATCGTATCCCCACGCCCGGTCAGTGACGACGCGACCGACGCGTCCGCGACCAGGCGAAAGGACTCCCGGCGCGGTTCCTCGCGACGACTCGTAGACGAGCCGTCCACAGCGGAAGGAAACCCATGTCTCTGAAACGCCGCTCCGCAGCGCTCGCCGCGGCCGCAGCGCTCGCGCTCATCCTCACCGGCTGCGCCGGCGGGACGACCGGGGGCGCGAAGTCGTCCTCCGGCCCGAGCGCGGACGAGATCGAGAAGGCGCTCTCCACCCCGACGACCATCGACTTCTGGTCGTGGGTGCCCGACATCCAGAACGAGATCGACGCGTTCCAGAAGGAGCACCCGGCGATCACGGTCAAGCTGCAGAACCAGGGCGGCGCCACGGCGCAGTACCAGAAGCTGCGCGCGGCCATCAAGTCGGGCGACGTGCCGGACGTGGCCCAGATCGAGTACTCGTTCCTGCCGTCGTTCACGATCACCAAGAGCATCCTCGATCTCGGCGCCTACGGCTACGGCGACTACAAGAAGGACTACTCGCCGAGCGCCTGGGCGCAGGTCTCCAGCGGCGACGCTGTCTGGGGCCTGCCGCAGGACCTCGGTCCGACCGGTCTGCTCTACCGCACCGACCTGCTCGAGAAGGCGGGTGTGCAGCCGCCCACGACGTGGGACGAGTTCGCTGCCGCGGCCAAGACGGTCAAGGAGAAGACGGGGTCGTACATCACCGACCTGCCCGGCAACAGCTTCTCGCCCCTCCTGGCTCTGCTCTGGCAGGCGGGCGCCAAGCCCTTCGGCTACGACGGTGACAAGACGGTGACCATCGACTTCGACAGCGCCGAGGTGAAGAAGGTCGTCGGCTACTGGGACGACCTGATCAAGCAGGACCTCATCGCCACCGAGCCGCAGCTCGACGACAACTGGTACCAGCGGATGTCGCGCGGCGACTACGCGACCTGGCTGGCCGCCGCGTGGGGCCCGGTGTTCCTGCAGGGGACCGCCGCGAACACGAGCGGACTCTGGCGCGCCGCCCCCCTCCCGCAGTGGGACGCGTCGTCGCCGGCCTCCGGCAACCAGGGCGGATCGGCGGACGTCGTGCTCGCCGACAGCAAGCACCCGATCGTCGCGGCCGAGTTCGTGAAGTTCCTCAACCACGACGAGGCATCCACGACGAAGCTCGCCACCGAGCAGTTCCTCTTCCCGTCGCTCGTCGCGACGCAGAAGGAGTCGGCGTTCCGCGACCAGAAGTCCGACTTCTACGGCGGCCAGGCGGTCAACGACGTGTTCGTCGACATCGCCGACACCGTGCCGTCGGACTGGCAGTGGCTGCCCTTCAACGACTACGCCAGCTCGAGCTTCAAGGAGACGCTGGGCGCCGCGATCACGGAGCGCAGCGACCTCTTCACTGCCCTGGACGAGTGGAAGAGCCAGCTCGTCGACTACGCGAAGCAGCAGGGCTTCACCGTCAAGTAGCACCCCGGGTGCGGGGCGGGCCACCTCCCGCCCGCCCCGCACTCCCGGCCCCGGAATGGACCCCCGATGACAACGCTCTCCGCCCCGCGCCGGCGCCGCCGCTCGGCCGACACCCGCCGCAAGCACATCGCGGCCTACACGCTCCTGCTGCCCTTCCTCGTCGTGTTCGTCACGATGCTGGTCGTGCCGCTCTTCTACGCCGGCTACCTCAGCCTGTTCCGGGTGCAGCTCGTCGGCGGCGACGCCTTCGTCGGCCTCGACAACTACCTGCGGGCGCTCGGCGACAGCCGGTTCCTGGAGGGCGTGGGGAGGATGTCGCTCTTCCTCGTCATCCAGGTGCCGATCATGCTCGGCCTCGCGCTGATCTTCGCGCTCGCCCTCGACAGCGGACGGGTGCGCGGCGGCAAGTTCGCCCGCCTCGCGATCTTCGTGCCCTACGCGGTGCCCGGCGTCGTGACGACGCTCATGTGGGGCTACCTGTACGGCCGCAACTTCGGCCCGATCGCGCAGTTCTTCGAGGCGATCGGACTCGGCGCCCCCGACCTCCTCTCGTCCGGCACCATCCTCGGCTCGATCATGAACATCGTCACGTGGCAGTACATCGGCTACAACATGGTGATCATGTACTCGGCGCTGCGCGCCATCCCGCAGGAACTGTACGAGGCCGCGCGCATCGACGGCGCCGGGCAGTTCCGCATCGCGTGGAGCATCAAGATCCCGGCGATCCGCTCGGCGATCATGCTGACCGTCATCTTCTCGATCATCGGCAGCTTCCAGCTGTTCAGCGAGCCGAAGCTGCTCTTCGAGATCGCCCCGAACGCCATCGGCACCTCGTTCTCGCCGAACCTCTACGCGTACAACCTCGCGTTCACCAACCAGGACATGAACTACGCGGCGGCGATCGCCTTCCTGCTCGGCTTCGTGATCATGATCGTCTCGTACGTGGTCCAGCTCAGCACCGCGCGCCGCGAGAAGAAGGGAGCGCGGCGATGACCGCGACGATGACCCGCCCCCGCGCTGCAGAGCGCGCGGCCGCCCCGCGCCGCCGCGCACGCAACCTGCCGCCCGGCGAGCGCCGCAGCTCGGTGCTCACCGTGCTCATCTGGCTCTGCGCGGCGTACTTCGTGCTGCCGCTGATCTGGCTGCTGATCGCGTCGACGAAGGACAACACCGGGCTCTTCACCACCTTCGGGTTCGGCTTCGCCGGGGAGTTCCACCTCTGGGACAACCTCACCACGCTGTTCACGCAGCGGGACGGGGTGTTCGCGCTCTGGGGCTGGAACACCATCCTCTACTCGGTGGTGAGCGGGGTCGGCGCGGCTGCGCTCTCCACGGCGGCGGGATACGCGTTCGCCAAATACGAGTTCCCGGGCAAGAAGCTCTGGTTCGCCGTGGTGCTCGGCGCGATCATGGTGCCGACCACGGCCCTCGCCATCCCGACGTACCTGCTCTTCTCGGGTGCGGGCCTGACCAACACGGTCTGGGCCATCATCCTGCCGTCGCTGGTGAGTCCGTTCGGCGTCTTCCTGATGCGCGTCTTCGCCGAGGAGGCCATCCCGGACAGCCTGCTGGAGGCCGCGCGGATCGACGGCGCGGGGGAGTTCCGCATCTTCGCGCAGATCGGGGTGCGGCTGCTCGGTCCCGGCATCGTGACGGTGCTGCTGTTCGCGCTCGTCGCGACCTGGAACAACTACTTCCTGCCGCTGATCATGCTGACCGACCCGTCGCTGTTCCCGCTGACGGTCGGGCTCGCGCAGCTCCAGGCCGCGAGCGAGGCCGGCGGCGGCGCCTCGGCCCAGTTCTCCACGGTCATCACCGGGTCTCTGGTCTCGATCGTCCCGCTCGTCGTCGCCTTCCTCTACCTGCAGCGCTACTGGCAGTCGGGCCTCTCCACCGGGAGCGTCAAAGAGTAGGCCGCTTCCGACACCCGCACACCGCACACCACGCACGCCCGCACGACACCGCCGAGGACGACGAAGCCATGACCTCCCCTGCCTATCTGACCGACTTCCTGCCCCGCCGGGGCACCCTGCCCGCCCGATCGTGGGCCCGCTCCGACGCTCCCGAGCTGAGCCTCAACGGGGAGTGGGCGTTCCGCTACGCCGAGCGTGCCGACCTGCCGGACGACTTCGCGTCGGCGGACTTCGACGCGGCCGGCTGGGGGACCATCCCGGTCCCGGCGCACTGGCAGCTCAACGGCCACGGGGCGCCGGCGTACACGAACCGGCGCTACCCGTTCCCCGTCGACCCGCCGCACATCCCGGACGAGAACCCGACGGGCGACTACCGGCGTACCTTCGCCGTGCCGGCCGATTGGGCGGTCGAGCGGATGCTGCTGCGCTTCGACGGCATCGACTCGGTCGGGCGCGTGTGGCTCAACGGTGTGGAGCTCGGCGTCACCAGCGGCAGCCGGCTCGCCAGCGAGTTCGACATCACCGACGTCGTACGCCGCGGCGAGGAGAACGTGCTCGCCGTGCGGGTGCACCAGTGGTCCTCCGCGACGTACCTGGAGGACCAGGACATGTGGTGGCTGTCGGGCATCTTCCGCGACGTCACCCTGCTCGGCCGCCCGGCCGCCGCGATCGGCGACCACTGGGTGCACGCCGATTACGACCACCGCTCCGGCGAGGGAATCCTGCGGGTGGAGGCGGACGTGCCGGCTCGCGTCACCCTCCCGGCCCTCGGCGTCGACATCGCCGCGGGCGAGGAGTTGAGCATCCCGGGCGTGCGGCCGTGGTCCGCCGAGGATCCGTGGCTGTACGACGGCGAGCTCGCGAGCGACGGGGAGCGCATCCGGCTGCGCGTCGGCTTCCGCACCGTCAGCATCGCCGAGAGCGAGTTCCGGGTGAACGGCGTGCGCACCCTGATGCGCGGCGTGAACCGCCACGACATCGACACCGACACCGGACGCGTCGTGAGCGAGGAGCGGATGCGCCACGACATCCTGCTCATGAAGCAGCACAACATCAACGCCGTGCGCACCAGCCACTACCCGCCACAGGCGCGCTTCCTGGAGCTGTGCGACGAACTCGGGCTCTGGGTGATCGACGAGTGCGACCTCGAGACGCACGGCTTCTATCCCATCGACTGGTTCCACGAGCTGGCCGGCAACCCGGCCAAGGACCCGCGCTGGCGGGAGGCTCTCGTCGACCGGATGCAGCGGCTCGTCGAGCGCGACAAGAACAGCCCGAGCGTGGTCATGTGGTCGCTCGGCAACGAGTGCGGCGCCGGCGAGAACCTCGGCGCGATGGCGCAGTGGGCGCGCGACCGCGACCCCTCGCGACCCCTGCACTACGAGCGCGACTGGTCGACCGAGTACGTCGACGTCTACAGCCGCATGTACACGACGCAGGCGGAGCTGGAGGTCATCGGCCGCGGCGAGGAGGAGCCCTGGCCCGACGCCGACCTCGACCGCGAGCGCCGTGCGAAGCCGTTCGTGCTCTGCGAGTACGCGCACTCGATGGGCAACGGTCCTGGCGGCCTCGCCGAGTACCAGGAGGTCTTCGAGAAGCACCCGCGCCTGGCGGGCGGCTTCGTCTGGGAGCTGTACGACCACGGCCTGCGCACGCGGACCGAGGACGGCCGGGAGTTCTTCGGCTACGGCGGCGACTTCGGCGAGGAGCTGCACGACGCGAATTTCGTCGCCGACGGCCTCGCGTTCTCCGACGGCACGCCCGCACCCGGCCTGCTGGAACTGAAGGCGGTGTACGCGCCGGTCGTGCTCGATGTCACGGCCGACGCCGTCACCGTGACCAACCGCTACGACCACGGCGACACCGCGCACCTCGCGTTCACCGTCCGCGTGGAGCTGGACGGGGTCGAGCTGTCGAGCGAGCGCATCCAGGTCGCCCCCGTCGGCCCGCGCCGCAGCGTCTCCGTGCCGCTCGCCGTGGCCGATCTGCCGGAGGGCGCCGTCATCACGGTCTCCGCGGCGCTCGCGGCGGACGCCGCCTGGGCACCCGCCGGACACGAGCTGGCGTGGGGGCAGTTCGAGCAGCCGCGAGCGTCGGCACCGTACGCGCAGGGCGCACCGGTCATCCGCACCGACGGAGAGCTCGTGGTCGGCCCGGCGCGGCTGGATGCGCGCAGCGGACGTCTCGTCGGGCTCGGCGACCTCCCGGTCTCCGGGTTCGGCCCGGACGTCTGGCGCGCGGTGATCGACAACGACCGGCCGTTCTCGTGGGCGCCCAAGGAGCAGCGCTGGCGGCAGATCGGCCTCGACCACGCGCACGTCCGGACGGACGGCGTCGCGGTGTCCGAGGCGGACGGCGAGGTCGTGGTCACCAGTCACCTCGGCTTCCCCGGCAGCGACCTGGCCTACCGGGTGGAGCAGCGCTGGACGGCGAGCCCGGACGCCGCGACCCTGCGGATCGTCGCCGAGCCCATCGGCGCATGGGACATCGAGCTCCCGCGCTTCGGTCTCCGGCTGGCTCTCCCCGGCGAGCTCGACCACGTGGAGTGGGACGGCTACGGTCCCGGCGAGGCCTACTCAGACTCCCGCAGCGCGGTACGGCTCGGGCGCTGGTCGGCGAGCGTCGACGAGCTGCAGACCCCGTACGCCTTCCCACAGGAGAACGGCAACCGCGCCGGCGTGCGCCGCGTGCTGCTCACGGGCGGAGGCGCGGCGCTGGAGGTCACCGGCCACCCCGCCGTCGATGCGACGGTGCGGCCGTGGACGACCGAGGCGCTCGACGCCGCGGCGCATCCGACCGACCTGGTGCGGGACGGGCTCACCTGGCTGAACCTCGACGCCGGCCAGAACGGCCTCGGCTCGGCCTCGTGCGGTCCCGCCGCCCTGCCGTCGGCGCGCCTGCTGCCGGGCCGGTTCGACTACGCCGTGACGTTCCGCCTCCCGGGACGGGACTGATGGGTGCGCCCGGGCCGGGGGAGGCGTCCGTCGTCGTGATGGGCGTCTCCGGCTCGGGCAAGTCCGTCGTCGGCGCGCGGCTGGCGGCGGCGACGGGACGCGTCTTCGTGGACGCCGACGACCTCCACCCACCGGCCAACATCGACAAGATGATGCGGGGCGAGCCGCTCGACGACACCGACCGCGCGCCGTGGCTGGACGCCGTCGGCGACGTGCTCGCGACCGGAGACGTCGTGGTGGCGTGCTCCGCCCTGCGCCGCGCCTACCGGGACCGGCTGCTCTCCCGTGCCCCGCACGCCGTTTTCCTCGAGCTGGTCGCCGACCCGGGCATCATCCGGGCGCGGATGGGCGCCCGCCGCGACCACTTCATGCCCGTCGCGCTGCTCGACTCCCAGCTCGCCGCCCTCGAACCGCTCGGGGCGGACGAGCCCGGGGTGCGGCTGGATGCCACCGGCGACGTGGAGCGGATCGTCGTCGCGGCCGAGGCCGCGACGGGCACGCTGAGCGGCAGAAGGGCCTATACCCGCTAGCCGCGCCCGGCTTAGAGTGGCGCCGAGATCGACCGCCCGCTCAAAGAGAGAGTCGAGGACGACACCGTGACCACCGGCGACGACGTGCAGCGCAGCTCCCTTCCGATCCCCGACCTCGCCTACACGGGCACGGTCACCTACGACGCGACGGATCCGGATACGCACTATCCGCCGATCACGCCGATCCGGCCTCCCGCGGGCGCACCGAACGTCTTGGTCGTGCTGATCGACGACACCGGGTTCGGAGCGTCGAGCGCGTTCGGCGGCCCGGTGCAGACGCCCAACTTCGAGCGCGTCGCCGCCGCCGGGCTCAAGTACACGCGCTTCCACACGACGGCGCTGTGCTCGCCGACGCGCGCCGCCCTGCTGAGCGGGCGCAACCACCACTCGGTGGGAATGGGCGGGATCACCGAGATCGCGACCTCGGCACCCGGGTACAGCTCCCTGCGTCCGAACGACTGCGCGCCGCTCGCCGAGACCCTCAAGCTGAACGGGTACAACACGGCCCAGTTCGGCAAGTGCCACGAGGTGCCGGTGTGGCAGGCGAGCGCCGTCGGGCCGTTCGACCACTGGCCGCATCCCGGAGGCGGGTTCGAGTACTTCTACGGCTTCATCGGCGGCGAGACCAACCAGTGGTACCCCGCGATCTACGAGAACACGTCGCCGGTCGAGCCGTGGGGGACGCCCGAGGAGGGCTACCACTTCATGGGCGACATGACCGACAAGGCGATCGCCTGGACGCAGCAGCAGAAGTCCCTCGCGCCGGACGTGCCCTTCTTCACTTATTTCGCTCCAGGGGCGACGCACGCGCCGCACCACGTCCCGGCCGAATGGGCCGACGCGTACA
>Ga0153993_100645_pt1 | contig 13006 bp, 12 predicted proteins | sample TSNC077MetaG_FD_104706 | JGI IMG/M metagenome (GOLD analysis project Ga0153993, IMG submission 104706) | Attine ant fungus gardens microbial communities from North Carolina, USA - TSNC077 MetaG | ecosystem: Host-associated > Fungi > Mycelium > Unclassified | place: USA: North Carolina, Lumber...
CGCGCAGGAGCAGGGCATGCTCACGCTGCGCGCGGACGGCTGGGAGAAGGCCAAGCTCGGCCTGACATCCGTGGAAGAGATCCTGCGAGTGGTCGCCTAGGAGGGCACATGACGATCGACGACAACGCCTGGGGCGGGTACCCCGCGCCGACGGCGAAGCCGCTCTACGAGATCCCGGTGATCCCGCCGGGGTCGACCGCGGACGGCTGGGCGCCGGGTGCGGGGGTGCCGGTGGGGGAGGCGGGGCTGCAGCCACCGACGTTCGCGCCGCCGGTGGCGCCGGTGCCGCAGCCGGTGGCGCCGGTCGAGCCGCCTGTCGTGCCGCCGGTGTACGTGGCACCGCCGGTCGTGCCGCAGCCGCCGGCCGCTCCCGTCTACTCGCTCGACGACGTGCCACCGGCCGCATCCTCCGTCCCCGTCTACTCCCTCGACGACCTCACGCCCGCGCCGCGCCTCGTCCCCGCCGGGCGGCGTGCGGCGGTGCAGCCGGATCCGACGCCGACCTCCCAGACTGCGCCGTTTCCGCCCACCGACTACGAGGCGGAGGTCGCCACCCTTACCGCGCCGGAGCGGGAGGCGCTCGCCAAAGCGGACCCCGAACTCGTGGCCGCGCTGCGGGAGGTCGTCCTGCAGCGCGCCTCCGACCTCCACGTCACCGTGGGAGCGCCGCCGATGGTCCGTATCGACGGCGCGCTCACTCCGGCCGGGCCGGCCGAGCCCTGGGGGCACGAGCGGACCCTCGCCGCGCTCAACAGTCTCCTGACCGAGCGCCAGGCCGAGATCTTCAAGCGGGAACTGGAGCTGGATTTCGCCTTCACCATCTCGGCGAACTCCCGCTTCCGCGTCAACTTCTACCAGCAGCGCGGCTCCGTCGGTGCCGCGTTCCGTCTCATCCCGACCGAGATCAAGCAGCTGCGGGAGCTCGGCGTCCCGGAGCAGATCGGCGGGTTCTCCACCCTCCCGCGCGGTCTCGTGCTGGTGACCGGCCCGACCGGTTCCGGCAAGTCGACGACCCTCGCCGCCCTCATCGACCTCGTGAACTCGACGCGCGCCGACCACATCGTGACCGTCGAGGACCCGATCGAGTTCATGCACACCCACAAGCGGTCCATCGTGAACCAGCGCGAGGTCGGCCATGACACCCACAGCTTCAACAACGCGCTCAAGCACGTGCTGCGTCAGGACCCCGACGTCATCCTCATCGGCGAGCTCCGCGACCTCGAGACGATCTCGGTGGCCCTGACGGCTGCCGAGACCGGCCACCTCGTCTTCGCCACCCTGCACACCCAGGACGCCCCGCAGACGATCGACCGCGTCATCGACGTGTTCCCGCCCCACCAGCAGGACCAGGTGCGCGCCCAGCTCGCCGCCACCCTGCAGGGCGTCGTCTGCCAGACCCTCGTCAAACGCGCCTCCGGCCGCGGCCGTGTCGTCGCCACCGAGGTCCTCATGATGACCCCCGCCATCGCCAACCTCATCCGCGAGGGCAAGACCTACCAGATCGCGTCATCCATGCAGGCCGGCCGCGGCGACGGGATGCACACGATGGACCAGCATCTGGCGGAACTGGTCAACGTGGGGGCGATCACGCGCAAGGCGGCCCTGGAGAAGGCGCACGACCTCGAGAGCATCACGCGGCTCATCCAACGGGTCGACACTTTGACCGACTCGTCGTCGCAGGCCATCGCCGCCAGCGAACCCGACTTCGGTGACAGCTTCTCCGGGCAGGTGCGCTGATGGCCGGGGCGACCACCTTCGCCTACCGCGGACGGAACGGCGACGGCAAGGTCGTCAAGGGCCGCATCGACGCGCCAGGCGAGGCCGCCGTCGCGTCGCGTCTGCGGACCATGGGCATCTCGCCGATCTCGATCGAGGAGTCCGCCGAGGCCACCGGCCTCAACCGCGAGATCAACATCGGGTTCGGCAGCGGCGTCAAGCTCAAGGACCTGGCGATCATGAGCCGGCAGATGGCGACCATGATCGGCTCGGGCCTGTCGATCCTCCGGACCCTGAACATCATCGCCGAGCAGACCGAGAACAAGAAGCTCGCCACGATCATGGGCAAGGTCAGCGACGACGTGGAGGCCGGTGTCGCGATCTCCGACGCGATGCGAAAGTACGGCGATGTCTTCCCGCCGCTGATGGTCAACATGATCCGTGCCGGCGAGACCGGTGGATTCCTGGACTCCTCGTTGGAGGCGGTGGCGCTCAACTTCGAGAAGGAGGTGAAACTCCGCGGCACCATCAAATCGGCGCTCACCTATCCGGTGATCGTGTTGATCATGTCCCTCGTCGCCGTGATCGCGATGCTGCTGTTCATCGTCCCGGTCTTCGAGAACATGTTCAAAGGCCTCGGCGGGCAGCTGCCGCTGCCCACGATGATCCTGGTGGAGCTGTCGCACGCGATGGTGTGGATAGCCCCCGTGCTGCTCGTGGGCGGCGTTGCAGGGGGCATCTGGTGGTCCCGCAACAAGAACACCGAGAAGGTGCGGATGCGGGTCGATCCGGTCAAGCTCAAGATGCCCGTCTTCGGGCAGCTGCTGAAGAAGATCGCGGTCGCACGCTTCAGCCGCAATTTCGCGAACATGATCGGCGCCGGGGTGCCGATCCTGCAGGCGCTCAAGATCGTGGGGGAGACCTCCGGAAACTGGGTGATCGAGAACGCGCTGGTGAAGGTCGCCGAGTCGGTGAGGCAGGGCGAGTCGATCGCCGGGCCGCTGGCCCAGCAGCCGGTCTTCCCCGCCATGGTCACCCAGATGATCGCGGTCGGCGAGGACTCGGGCTCACTGGAGACCATGCTGAACAAGATCGCCGACTTCTACGACCAGGAGGTGGCGTCGGCGACCGAGCAGCTGACGGCGATGATCGAGCCGCTCATGATCGCCTTCCTCGGCGTCGTCATCGGCGGCATGGTGATCGCCCTGTACATGCCCATCTTCCAGATTTCCAGCCTCGTCAAGTGAGCGTTCACACGCTGTACATCCCCTGAACGAGGGCTCCCCATAACTGGGGTGGTTTCTCAAAGAAATTGCCCCCTTTTGTGGGATTCTGCCGAGAATTTGCTCGGAAATACCATCAGCGCATCGGACGGGTCTCGCTCCCATCCGCACCCCGCATTCCCCGACCGAATGGACACCGCAATGTACTTCCGTCTCATGGGCAAGCTGAACGCCCGCCGCAAGGGCCTCTTCGAAGAGGGCGAGAAGGGCTTCACCCTGATCGAGCTCCTCGTCGTCGTGATCATCATCGGCATCCTCGCCGCGATCGCGATCCCCGTGTACCTGGGCATCCAGGACAACGCCAAGGACTCGGCGATCAAGTCCGACCTGACGAACGCGAAGACCGCGATTGTCGGTTACTACACCGACAACCCCAACGCGACCGCGCTGCCCACGAACGGGCTGGCCGATCTCACGAAGTACGGCTACTCCAAGACCGACGGGGTCACGCTGACCCTCAGCACGGCTCCGACGACGACGGGATCCACGTTCTGCATCAGCGGTACCCGCACCGGCAACACCGACGCGACGGCGCACACCTTCAGTATCAATGACACCGCTGGAGTCAAGACAGGCGCCTGCTAGCCTGCCCGACTTTCCGAAGAAGGCGTCGCGAACGCGGCGCCTTCTTCGGCCTCCGGCCCACTACTCCACCACCATCCCGAACCCGACCCAGGGGAGGTGAACGCAATGTCAGCACTGCTCGCCCGGCTCCGCCGCATCCGGACCTCCGAATCCGGCGTCAGCCTCATCGAGGTGATCGTCGCGATGATGATCTTCGCCATCATCTCCGTCGGCGTCGCCTACTCCCTGCTGTCCGCGTTCACCATCACCGGCGACTCCCGCGCACGCGCCGTCGCGACCAACCTCGCCGCCCAGGAGATCGACCTCGACCGATCCGCCAGCAACCTCTTCCAGCTCTACAGCACCGATGCCGACAAGCAGGTGCAGGTTCCACCCGGAACTGGGGCGGTGTACTCGATCAAGCGCACCGTCAGCTGGGTCTACGGCTCCGGCGGCGACGTCGACTGCAACGCCTCGGCCACGTCCTCCATCCTCTACAAGCGCGTGCGCGTGCAGATCAGCTGGCCGAAGATGATCGGTCAGCCCGTCGTGTCCGACACGGTGCTCGCACCGAGCACCAAGATCAGCGTCGACACCCTCGGCACCATCCTCGTCTCCACGAAGTCGGCCGCAGGGGCGCCCGTCGCCGGCATCGGCGTCACCGTCTCACCGGACCCGGGCTCGGTCCCGTCGGCCACCGACGCCATGGGGTGCAGCTACGTGCTCAAGGTCCCGCCGGGCACCTACACCGTCAGCGCGTCCAAGACGGGCTACCTCGACCCCTTTCAGAACCAGGCGCCCAGCAAGATCGTCACCGTCAAGGCGGGGCAGAGCACTTCGGCTGGATTCACCTACGACCGCGCGGGCGCCGTCACCTGGGCGTGGCCGAGCAGCGGCAGCGTGAAGGCTCCGAGCACAGCCGCCGTGAGTGTCCTCAGCACCTACGGTGTCTGGACCACCGCGGCGACCTCGCCGACGAGCGCGCTGCTCTTCCCGTCGACCGCCTACAGCGTCGTCGCGGGCGCCTACGCGCCCTTCACCGAGGCGAATCCGGGCTGTCGTTCCCCGAATCCGGGCGATTGGCCCCAGTACACCTCCGCGGGCCGGACCTACCTCGCGCCCGCCGCACCCGTGACGTCCGTGAGTCCGGGAGTGACAACACCCCCCGCGAACGTCGGGACCTTGCCGATGGGATCGATCACCGTCACGAACCCGAACAACCAGAGCGCGAGCCTCAACGTCCGGGCGGTCAGCACGACGCCGTTCGTCTCGGGGGACCCGGGCTGCACGGGAAAACCGCAGACCATCGACTTCAGCGTCCCGTTGGGCAAGTCCTCCGGGAGCAAGCTGACGATCGCCCTCCCGTACGGGGCGTGGACGCTCAAATACGGAACCACGACTTCTCCGTCGACGGCGATGCCGTCGTCATGGCTCTCCATTCCGACCGGGGCGACCGGCGTGACCATCGGAGCCTCGGGAGCGTTCACCCTCGATCCCCGGGTGGTGCAGCCGTGAGCCGCAGACGACACGCCATCCGACTCCGTGACGACGAGAGCGGCATCAGCCTCATCGAGTGGATCGTCGCGATGTTCGTCTTCGGCATCGTCATCACCCTGATCGCGAACCTGTATGTCAGCACCACCCGCGCGATGGACAACGCGCAGAACACGAACCAGAACACCCGGTCGGCATCGAACGCCATGAACGAGACGGCGAGGATGCTGCGCGCCGGGACGGACAACCCGGTGCAGGCGACCGGCTTCGGCACGCCCCCGCCCAACGATCCGGCTTTCGTCTACGCGCGCAATGAAGCCGTGCTCTTCTATGCCTTCGTGAATCTGACCGGCACCACGCAGCAGCCGATCCAGGTCCGCATCCGGGTCGACCAGACCACGCGGAAGCTCGTCGAGGACATCTGGCCCTCGACGAGCCTCGGCAACGGCTACTGGTCGTTCCCGGCCGAGACGACGACCCCCCAGCGCACGCGCATCCTGGCCGACGCCATCGCCCCGCGCGCCGGCACCGCTCCCTGGACCTTCACCTACCTGGATTCCACCAACACGGCGATCGCCACGAGCGTCGGTGCCACCGGCGGCGTCGCCAACGTCAAGACCACGCTCGCCACGATCGCCGCTGTCCAGGTCACGCTCACCGTGCTCACCAAGACCGGTGTGACGGACCACTCCGTGACGCTCCAGAACACCGTCGGCCTCCCGAACCTCGGGCAGAACAGGACGATCTCATGATGCTCAGGATCGATGCCTGGTTCCGGGCGATCCGTCGCGGACGCGACGATGGGATGGCGCTGATCACCGTCGTGATCTTCGGGACGGTGCTCGTCATGCTGGTGGCGACGGCTGCGGCGTTCGCTGGGAGCGGTGCCATGAAGTCCCGCACCGACGACGACTGGAACGCGGCGATGGCCGCCGCGTACGCCGGTCTCGAGGACTATAAGGCGCGCCTGGCGAACGACAACACATACGTCCAGTACCGCAACCCGTCCTCGCCCTTCTCCTCCACGAGCACCGGAGTCCTTCCGCCGACGTCGAACCCTGCCTTCAGCGGGTGGGCACAGGTACCGTCGGGCGATCCGAGCAGCCCGTCCCGCAGCTACTTCCGGTACGACGTGGACAACTCGCAGTATGCGACGACCGGCGTCGTACGGCTGCGCTCGACGGGCAAGGTGGGGACAGAGGTCCGGACGATCGTCGTCAACGTCCGCCAGACCGGTTTCATCGACTTCCTCTACTTCACCGACTTCGAGGTGAAGGACCCCGACCAGTCGAACACCGCGTGCGAGACGTCGAGCGGCAAACCGAACTACGCCTGGTACTACTCGACCAACACGCACGACAGCGACTGCACCGAGATCCAGTTCGGGGCGAACGACACCATCAACGGCCCACTGCACTCCAACGACACCTTGCTGATCTGCGGTTCGACCTTCAACGGGCCGGTCACGACCTCCAACCCCAAGGCGCCCTTCTACTCCAAAGCCTCGGGATGCTCCAACCCCACGTTCAACAAGGGCACCCCCACGCTGGACGCGACGATCGGGATGCCGCAGACGAACGGTCAGATGAAGCTGGAGACGCGGCTCGACGTCGACTCGGTCAAGCGCCCCGGGTGCCTGTACACCGGGCCGACCGTGATCACCTTCACGTCCAACGGGAAGATGAACGTGAAATCGCCGTTCACGCAGTTCACGCAGATCTCGGGCGACCCGGCGAGCAAGACCTTGTCCACCAAGGACAATCCGATGTGCGGGATCCCGGGCACCGGGGCCGGACAGCTCGGCTCGGTGGACGGTGCGACCATCGACGTCATTCCGCAGAACCTGGTCTACGTGCAGGACGTCCCCTCGGGCACGACGGACGCGAACGGGTGGGCGCCGAACACGTGGCCGGCCAACTTCACCTGCACCAACTCGCCGACGACCGGGACCGGATGGAAGATCGGGTCCGTTCAGTATCCGCTGACGAACGAGACCGTCCCCGCGGCGAACCCCTCGCACTACAACTGCCTGAAAGGCGACGTCTACGTGCAGGGCACGGTGCACGGCCAGATCACCGTAGCCGCACAGAACTACATCTACATCACGGGAGACATCACCTACCAGGACGGCACCAAGGACATCCTCGGCCTTGTCGGCAACAACGCCGTCTGGGTCTGGAACCCCTTCAACGGAAACACCCCGATGCTCGCGAAGGACCGCACCATCTACGCTGCGATCCTCTCCGTCGCGCACACCTTCATGGTGCAGAACTACGACAAGGGCACAGCCAAACGCGGCACGCTCAACATCTACGGAGCCATCGCTCAGGAGTATCGCGGGACCGTCGGGACGGCCGGGTCGCCCGGCACCGGTTACGACAAGAATTACAGCTACGACCCGCGCTTCAAATACACCGCTCCGCCCAAGTTCCTGTCGCCGGTGTCCACGAGCTACGGCGTGAGCACGCTCGTCGAAGTGCCGAAGGCCTTCAACCCTGACGGGAGCGCGGCCGGATGAGCGCGACCGTCACACCGGCACTGCTCGGGTTCCTTGTCGTGCTCGGCGGGGCGCTCGGGCTCGCCGTCGGGTCGTTCCTCAACGTCGTCGCCTATCGGCTGCCCATCGGCGGTTCCCTCGTGAGCCCGCCGAGCGCGTGCCCGGGCTGCGGCTCCGCCATCCGGCCGTACGACAACATCCCGCTCCTCTCGTGGTTGGTGCTGCGCGGCCGGTGCCGGGACTGCCGTGAGCCGATCAGCTGGCGCTACCCGCTGGTCGAAGGGGCGACCGGAGTCCTGTTCGTCGTGGTCGCGGTCGCCTTCCTGCCGGAGTTCTCGACGCACGCCCCTCTTCCCTCGGCCCTCACGTTGGTCGCCTTCCTCTATCTGGCGGCAATCAGCGTCGCACTGGCCGTGATCGACATCGACACGCACACGCTCCCGAACCGGATCGTGCTCCCCGCGTACATCATCGGCGGCGTGCTCCTGGGCGCGGCGCTCGCGATCGACGGCGAATGGACACGACTGCTCTCCGCCGCCGTGGGTTGCGCCGGGGCGTTCCTCCTCTATCTGGTGCTCGCGCTCGCGCGTCCCGGGGGGATGGGATTCGGGGACGTCAAGCTCGCGGGCGTGCTCGGCCTCTATCTCGGATCGCTCGGCTGGGCTCAGCTCGCCATCGGCGTGTTCGCGGCCTTCGTGCTCGGCGGCCTGTTCGGCATCGTGCTCACGGTGACCAGGCGTGCGACGCGCACGAGCGGCATCCCCTTCGGTCCGTGGATGCTCGCGGGCGCGTGGCTCGGAATTCTCGCAGGCGGGCCGCTCTGGGCGGCCTACCTGCGACTGATCGGACTCGGCTGAGGCCGGGGAGGAGGAGAAGATGGCGACCAGCATCGTTGGTGTGGACATCGGCAACGGGATGCTCCGTGCCGTCGAAGTCGCGGATCCGGCCAAACCGAAGCCCACGATCCTGCGGCACGCGGAGATGCCGCTGCCCGAAGGCGCGGTGAGCCGTGGCGAAGTGATCGAGCCGAACACCGTCGCCGCGTCCCTCCGCGAACTCTGGCGAAAAGGCGGCTTCAAGACCAGGAACGTCGTGCTCGGGATGGGCAACCAGCGGGTCCTCGCCCGCGACTTGAGCATGCCGCTCATGTCGTTGGAGCGCATCCGCGAATCGCTGCCGTTCCACGTCCAGGACATGCTCCCCGTCCCGGTCGCCGAAGCGCTCCTCGACTTCTACCCGGTTTCGTACGGCCAGGGCGACAGCGGGCCGACGGTCAACGGGCTCCTGATCGCCGCGGTGAAGGAGGCGGTGCTCGCCAACGTGCGCGCTGCCGAGCTGGCCGGTCTCACGCCCGTCGACGTCGATCTGATCCCGTTCGCACTCAGCCGTGTGTTCGGAACCCGGTCGGGCCTCACGGGCTTCTCCGCCGTGATCGACATCGGAGCGAACACGACGACGGTGGTGATCGCGGCCGCCGGGGTCCCGCAATTCGTGCGCATCGTCCCGACCGGCGGTGCCGACATGACGCAGGCGCTGCGAGACGGGCTCGAGATCGCTCCGCATCAGGCCGAGGAGCTGAAACGATCGCTCGGCCTGGCGACGCAGGTCTCGACGATCGAGGACCAACGAGCCGTCGAGATCATCTATCAGACAGCCGGCGAACTGCTCTCGAGCCTGCGGAACACGATCAACTACTTCGTGAACACACGGCCGGACGCACGCTTCGAGCGAGTGGTCCTCACCGGCGGAGGCGCCCAGCTCCCCGGCTTCGCGGAGGCTCTGGGCGAGATGACGCGGTTGCCGGTCGCCGTCGGAGATCCGTATCTCGCGGTCGGGCTGTCGCGCACTCTCGACGCGGACGAGCTCAGGGCGAGGCGCACGAGCCTGACGGTGGCTCTCGGACTCGCGATCGGGCGTGCGGCGTGAGCGCCGCAGGAGCGGCCTCGTCATCGGGGGCCGGAACGCCCGGGCCCAAGTCGAGCTGGCTGACCAGACCGATCGGCGGATCGGCGAAGCAGAAGCAGCAGAAGCGGACCGGGGGAGCGTCGGACGCGCCCCCGCCTCCGGCGGTCGAGCCGGATCAGGCGGCGGGAGGCGCGAAGCAGGCCGGTCCGAAGACCCCGGTCTCGCCGATCCTCGTCGGCGGCGAGCCGCGCGTCTCGCTGATGCCACCGGAGGTTCTCGTCGGGAGGCGCGCCAAGCGCATGCGTCGCTCACTTCTCTGGGGTGTGCTCGGTGTCGTGCTCATCGTCCTCGCGGCCGTCGGAGGGACGGCGGCGCTCAGCTTCCGGGCGCAGCTGGATCTCGCAGCGGCGCAGGCGCATACGGCTGAGCTGCTCGCGGAACAGACCCGCTTCCGGGAGGTCCGCACCGTCCAGGACCAGGTCACGCTGGTGGAAGCCGCACAACAGGTCGGGGCATCCACCGAGATCGATTGGAAGGACTATCTGCAGAAGGTGCAGGCCACCCTCCCGGCGGACGTCACACTCGCGACCGTGACCATCGATTCCGCGACCCCGCTCGCGACCTACGCCCAGCCGACCGTCCCGTTGCAAGGGTCCCGCGTGGCCACGTTGACCTTCCAGGCATCGAGCCCGACCCTCCCGGTCGTGCCCACGTGGCTGAAGTCGCTGGCCACGCTCCCAGGCTTCGCCGATGCGACGCCGGGGTCGGTCACGCTCGATCCGACGACCGCGACCTACGCGGTCGACATCACGATGCACATCAACGAGACCGCCTTCGACCGGCGGTTCGACCCCCAGGAGAAGTGATCGTGGACAAGAACAGGCTCTGGATCATCTGCAGCGTCCTCGTCATGGCGCTCGTCGTCGCGGGCGGCTGGTTCCTCGGGGTGCAGCCGCAGCTCGCGGCCATCGCCGACGCCGAGTCCCAGACCGCATCCGTGCAGCAGACCAACGACACGTATGCGCAGGCGCTCGCGAAGCTGAAGAAGGACTCCGAGGACCTGCCGGCGCTGAAGGCCAAGCTCGCGTCCCTGGCGGCCTCGGTGCCAGAAGGGTCCGACATCCCCGCCTTCATCGACCAGTTGAATGCGCTCTACACGGCGTCGAACGTCGTCTGCGTCGACCAGGCCTTCTCCGATGCCGTCGCCTACTCTCCGGTCGCACCGCCCGCCGCCGCGCCGGCGAGCACGACGGCACCGACATCGGGCGCGACACCCGCCCCCACGCCGACGCCGGCGCCGACGTCGGCCGGGGTGCCCCCGGTCGTGAGCTCGCTGATCACGGCGACGAACTTCGCGGCTCGCCCGGTATCCGTGACGGTGCGTGGTCAGTACGGAGACATCCTGAACTTCGTCAGCGGCCTGCAGACGGGCGCACGACTCTTCCTCGTGACGTCATTCAGTACCGTTCCTGCCGCCGACACCGCTGCTCCGGCGGGGACATTGGATGCGAAAGTCTCCGGGTACGTCTTCTCCCTCACACCCGAAGGCCAGGACGGCGGGGCGCCGGCGACCCCGGGCACGAGCACGGACGCGCCCGCCCAAGCGTCGAAATGAGCTGACCGAGCCCCGCTCCGCCTCCCTCGACATCCCCCGCCCCGTTGCTACAGTGGGCCTCACGACGGGCCCGCCGGGCCTCTGGAGGTGCCATGATGAGCGACACGACACCCGATCCCGCGTCCGCGGACACGGGGGAGCAGCGGGCCACGCCCGTCGAGCCCGCGACGGGGGCGGCCGCGTCGGCCGCCGCGGAGGCGCATGACACCGACCCCGAGGTCGTCGACCCGCCGTCGAGCCCCGTGTCGGCTCGCGGGCACGTGAACCGCCCGGCCGCTGACTCCGCGGCCGATGAATCGGCTCGGAACACGGCGTCCGCGCCCGCCGTCACGCCTGCACCGGCAGCACAGGCGCCCGCCGCCGTCACCGAGCCGGAGCCTGTCGTCAGCACCGAGGACGACATCGCCGCAGCCGTCGCCCGGACCGCGGCCCAGCCGGGCGAGTCCGGGGCAACCGCGGCAGGCTCCGCCACGGTCGACACGGCGTCGCCGTCGGAGGCCGCCGCACCGATCGTCGCCGCGGCCGCCGCGGCGGAAGCGCAGACCGCTCCGGCCGCGACCGCCGCCTACGGCACCGCACCGGTGGCCGGGACCGCCTGGGCGCCGGAGCAGACCGGTGCGCCCATCCAGCCGCAGCCGGTGGCGCCGATCTTCCTGCAGCGTCCCGAGCCGCCGAAGCGCAAGAGCAACCGCGGCACGGGCATCCTGATCGTCTTGGTCGGGACGGTCGCGTTCGCACTGCTCTGGAGTGTCGCAGTCGTCGTGGTGGGCGCCCTGCTGACGCCCAGCAACGAGTACCTGCAGGCCCTTCTCGAGTACTACACGCAGCAGATCTCGGGCTGGGTGCCGGTCGTCGCGTTCTTCGTCGGCATGGTGGTCCTGGTGCAGATCGTGAACCGCTCGCGCTGGTGGGCGTACATCCTCGGCGGTCTTGTCGTGGCGGTGTTCGTCTACTTCACCTATGTCGGTGCCTACCTGGTCGACGCGCACTACTGGGAGCGCACGCCCGGCGAGTTCGCCATCCTGCTCCGCAGCGCCTGGCTGAACCCGTTCGCCGTGCTCGCCGGCGTCATCGCCCGCGAGATCTCGGTCTGGACGGGCGCCTGGCTCGCCGCGCGCGGCCGAAAGCTGAAGGCCCGCAACGCGGAGGCGCAGGCGGACTACGAGCAGCAGGTCGCCGACGCGCAGAACCAGGCCGTCGCCGCTTACGCCACGCAGCAGGGGTACTGAGCCGGCGGTCATGCGTGACGAACGCGCGTATGCGACCATCGTGGCGTTGTTCGCCGCGGGCCTCTACCTCGCGCTGATCGTCGCGGGCTTCGGCCTGCTCTCCCTCGCGACGAACACGGAGGTCGTCGCCGACCCCGCCATCGGAACGCTCGTCGGACCGATCATGGTGGGAGCCGCGGTGCTCGCGCTCCTCCTCGCATTGATCGCCCGGGGGACGCGCGTGCCCGCCGATCGCCAGCGCGTCTCCGCGGGGAACGCCCTCCTCGTCGGGCTGGTCTGCTACCTCGTCTACGTGGTCGCGGGAGCGGTCGCCGGCATCGCGGGGGACCCGTCGCAGTCGCTGCGCGCCGTGCTCTTCGCCGCGGGCCAGTTCGGCAGCTGGTACGCCGTGCTCGTCGGGATCGCGGCCTTCGTCGTCACCCTGCTCTACCAGCTGGTGCTGGTGGGCCGCTTCGCCCAGCGGGGCAGACCGCGCTGGCCCTGGGAGGGGGATGACGACGAGTGAGCGCCCGTCGCCGTTTCGCCCTGCGCGGACGGCGCCCTAGCACAGCCCCGTTCATTTGACCGGGAGGGGCGCGGACGATAACATTTATCGGGTGTGCGCTCTGCTGCGCGCTCGTTCCGTGCCCAGAAATGGGACCAGCGATGGAGGAGCGGGCGAGCTGGCACGTACTCATCCGATGGGCAGGAAGACCGCACGGGA
>Ga0153993_100646_pt1 | contig 12975 bp, 17 predicted proteins | sample TSNC077MetaG_FD_104706 | JGI IMG/M metagenome (GOLD analysis project Ga0153993, IMG submission 104706) | Attine ant fungus gardens microbial communities from North Carolina, USA - TSNC077 MetaG | ecosystem: Host-associated > Fungi > Mycelium > Unclassified | place: USA: North Carolina, Lumber...
CAATCGCTTCATGATTCTCTTTCAACTTTTTTTCATAATGCTGCAAGGCACCTTGCGCCTTTAACCGCTTCTCCGTGATCTTATCTATCTCTTGCTGCATCAAGAAAGAAGGGGCAAAAAAAAATCATTCAACGGACATTCCCCACCAAAAGAAAAAAAAACGCTCACCCTCAATTGATTCCTAATTTCCGTAAAATTGCTAATCTTCTTTCTGATTTCCGTGATCTCCGCTAGATAACCTTGATTCTGAACATCCACCGCATTTTTCTCCTGTACTAAAGGCTCAAATTGAAGCTTGATCGATGCCATCTCATCTTCCGTATTCTAATAGATAAAAAACACTTCTCAGTAACGACAACCAAAAAAAACCTTGACACTTTTCCTTGGTCAAGATCCAACTCACCTTCTTCGCATCATAAAGAGCACTCGTATTAACCGACATCTCCTGATTCAACTCCCGACTCCATTTCTGACAATCAGCTTGAGCATTCCTCAACTGTACTTTCTCATCCCTCTCCTTCTCCTTCAATAATAGCGCTTTCAAATGAGTGACTGGATGGATGCGAAGAAGAAGAAAAACTCCAACGAGGACTCACCAGACACGTGGCAATTTGCACTGCAAAGGCCTGAGACTCGTTTTTCAATCGAGTCCAGTCCGATTTCAGGTCTGAGATGCGGTCCTGACATGATGCGATTTCTTGGCGAGCACGACTGTCCGAAAATATAGTTATACCTTAGAGAAAACGAGAAGAAAAAGAGACACCTACTGTATTTCTCCAACGGTATCACGCCCCGTAAGCATAAGACTCGACGAATCATTACTCTTCTTGATATCAAGCGGCGTCGAAGAAATACCATCTCTATCCACCACAACATCATCCTCATCAAAAAAAAAAAGAGATAGAAAGAGAAGGAGAGAGAGACGCACGGAAACACACGAACCAGAAACCCATCACGCGTATACGCCGTCCCCCCTTTCGGCAACTTTTCAAGACACCGCTGAGCCTCAAGACGCGTATCCGCAAGTATCCGACTTTCAATATTCGCTGAATTCACGAGAATACGCGTCACCAACGGATGACTGATCTATTCCCAAAAAAAAAGGACTTGAGACTGAGACTTTTTTTTAGGAAAAGGACCAACTCACGTCTAAAGCACGGAACATGGTCAAATATTCTTCCGGAGGTTCACCCTCCGAGAAATCAAATAGCTCAGTAGACGATATCGTAATCTGAACATGACCACTATGAGAAAAGCAAAAAAACGACAAGTCATTTCTCCATTCAGAACCACTTTTTTCTTAACTCACTTTCCCGATTTCACAAGCAACTCCCTCAACTGAGCTCTATCCCTCGGATCCATGACCGCAAAGGAACACAACTGCTGACCCAACTGACTCCTCAAAAGCGGTCCCCACATCTGCGGATCCTTGGCCTTCACACACGTCCCCAGCGGGCCAAGCGGTCGATGATCAGCCCACCACGTCCTCCTCTCAATCTGCTCCAACACACCCTGAATATTCCTCCCATACGGCAACAAACTGTCTTTCTCCGCCTTGACGCAGTTCTTGATCAGCTCTTCTTGAAATGTGATTTGCCTCGCCATTTCGTCCCGTTGTGTCTCGAGCTGTCGGAGCCGTTGATCGACGTCGGTTTTGTTGGATTCGAGGTCTTGGCGTTGACGCGCCATGGAAGCGATCGTCATTTCGTGTTCGGTGACACGGGCTTGCATCGAGGTCAGTCGTTCTTGAATCTGATCACGCTTCGACTGAGCGGTCTTGGCAGACCGTTGTACCTCTTGAGCAATCTTTTCTTCAAACTCGAACACGGTTCTCTTGAGAGCTTCATAGCTCGTATTCATCGTCGTTATTTCTGCCTACACTAACGAGTCAGCTGCCTTGTTGACCACAAAATCGGTGCTTTCGCGACTTACATTGAGTGAGATGAGCTTGATTTTGCCTGCCTTTAACTGTGTACTGAGTTCTTGTTTCCTCTTTTCCATGTCATTCACGTTTCCCAATTTCACAAGCTGCTCTTCACATCGAGTGAAATCTTGCGTGATCGCATCGAGCTCGGCCTGAAGAAAAAAACTCTCATTAATCCAACCCTGGGCTTCCCCTTCACTAAAAAGGCCTTACCTTGTGCGTATCAATCGCTGCCTGTATCTTCGGTCCTTTATCTCGGAGAACAGCCACCTCGCTTTCCTTCTTCTCCAATTCATCTTGTTTACTTTTCACATGCGCCCAGGCCAATTCTTTCTTGAGATCGTCCTGTTTCGCTTTTTGTTGACGAGCCTTGTCTGCCTCGTCGAATCGCTGTTTCGCTTCCCGCAAAGCAGCCTTCAAATCCGGTATAGCTTCTTTTTTCTGATCGAGAACTTTGCGCGTCGAGCAGATGTTTTCGAGAGTGATGCTGTACTCGTCAGAGAGTTGTTGAAGCTGTGTACCTTTCAAGAAGAACTAAGGTGATAAAATGAATGAATGAGTGTAAGGAAAAACGAAAAAAAAGTTCGTGTCCCTTACGTTGTATCTCTCGGCAGGATTTGAAGAAGCCAAGAACACTCTTGATGCATCTGATTCATGATTCCAATGAAAAGAAAAAGAAAAAGGGTTTATTTTCATACCTTGCGTCAAGACCGTCATGGGGTTATCGACTTGTAAATTCATATGATCACATATCTTGGCCAACTCTTCTCTCTTTGTACTGATGACCTTTCCATCCTTGCTCTTGATCTTCCAAGTCGAAGAACCTTCCGCTGTGAATCTTCGACTGATGATGATCGAATCGCCATAGTCTTTACGACGATACGCCTCGTCTCCTCTGTTCTTGAGCTGAATGCTGACTTCAGCGGCACTGGAAGAAGCGGCGTTTGAGATCAAGTTTGTTTGTCAAGGAAGCAGTCGGGAGATGAACCTTTGTCCTTCACGAATGAACGCTTTTAGACCGCTACCTCGACCAGTAGAGATCGTCTTTCCTCCGAGAGCAATCGTGATAGCAGAAAGAACAGCGCTTTTACCACCTATACAAGGAGTTCGATGTCGAACAAGGGTGCTCTATAAAAGAAAAACACTTGCTTCCATTGTGACCTAGAAAAAAAACTGTCAGAAAAAAAGTCTTATGAAAAAAAGGGAGAATTACCAATGATAAAGTTGATTTGGGGACCAAACGAAAACGTCAACCGTTGATGACACATGAACTGAAAAAGCTCGACTCGTTCGATGATTCCAGATTCCGCAATTGTCTTTTCGAACAGAATCAGTTGTCTTTTGTTCACACGACAGAAAAACGACGAACACCACTGTATTTCTCTCGCGATTTCACAGAAGCCATGATCTTGTCATAGTTCGCTTCCTCGAACTGTCTATCTTTCTCCGCACGTTCTTCGATTGTTTCGTTTTGCATATCAACATCGCCATGATCATGATCACCACCACCGCCGTCTTCGTCAGAACCGTCATTAGGATTCGTTCTGGTTCTAGAATGTCCATTTGGTGCCACCCTAGCGCGTTTGTGGCTTGTTGTTGCGGGAGGAGGAGGAGGAGATCCTGGTGGAGAGGCATCTTGTGTATCGTCGTCATCTGGTACTGCACGTTTTCGTACTGGCATGAGGTGGTGATTCAAAGAGGAAATGTAATTAACGGGATGGCTGTCGCGTAGAATCCCACGCGACGCGTTTTAATCATCCGGTCCGGGCTTTCCACATCACATCAGATCTTTATAGTAATCACAGACAACCACGGTCCTGCTCATGTCTTGGATACCCGTTGACCCACGTAGCATAGACTCGAACTGACATGAATACAACCATCACCAACTGTCTGGCGTGAACATACGCATCAACTTGTTACGACATCGATATTTGACTGTTGGTAGGAATCATAAACTAAGCTACAGAGCCCAAATGAAACGTATACAACTCGTCTCCACAGCCGGCCCACAAAGTGATTCCACTTGGAACATGTTCTTGAAGGTGATGGGGACTCGATATCGTTTGGAGCGTTTGGATGGGCTGTGGAAATTCCATGGAAAAAAAAGGATGTGATGAAGAAGATGGTGGTGGAAGGAGCGGTTGAGCGGTAGGTATGGACCATGCGCGTAATTTGCGATCCTGGCCTGCGGCGAAGAGAAAAGTAGACGATGAATCTACCGCGATGCCCTGATGAGATGAGATAAGAGAGAGAAAGAGAGGGCTATTGACATACGAGACGAGGTGTATAGGTGTTGACATGGCCAGGAAAACGGAGGACGGGAGGGTGAGACTTTGGGAAGCGGATGTCGTACATGAGAATCTATGGGCAGATGTAGGGTGTAGATGGAGGAGAAAATGAGAGCGTACCTGACCGTTCATGTAACTGGATAGGAAATAAACATCATGGATGGGTTGCATGTAGAGGACAGTGCTCGAGTTGGGAAAGATAATGGTGGCGGGAACGCGGTTCTTGGGTGGCGGAGGAATGCGCAAATCAAAGCGATGTATAGAACCGTTTCTGGTTCCTGCATAGACCAAATCCTGTGTGGTGAGTGAAGCAAAGAGAAGAGAAATGAGGGACGGAAGACGGACATGTTGGCGAGTGAGAGAAAAGACGTCGCTGTGAGTGTGAAAAAAGGTAGACCTGGGTTGGTTGAAGATATCCGTAATGTAGACGGCGTGGTTCTTTGCTCCTGTAGAGAGAGTTGTTGGGAGGGTTGGGTAGATAGAAAAGACGGACCGATGATGGCTTGATCTGGATGAGTAGAATAGTGGGAACATCGGATGTCATGGACACCTCTAGGCGTGATAAGGCAGGAGAGACTGGAGATGGTGAGAGTGGGCAAGGGCTGGGTTGGAGGACGTACTTGGGATCGGCGAGTTTTTGGACGCGGATTTTGGAAGAGGGGCCGAATGAGGTGGCGCTAGAGAGAGTGAGCAGTAATAAGACGGGAATGGAAGAGAACAGACAGAGAAAAGGCATCGAGGGCTATGTTGAGGGATGATATCTGCGTGGAGGTTGAGCGGTGGAGAGGGATGGGTGTGGAGGTACCTCTGAGTGAGAGCCAAGGGAGGAGTCGATGACCCACTGGCGATGTTGGGCGGTGTAGAGCCAGCCGCGGGAGTCGCCGAGGAGGGCATGGGACGGGGAGAGGACGACGGTTGTGATGGAGCCGACGACGGGGACACGCTGGGCGATGACCGGGGCGGTGCGTGCGATGTGGAGGGCGAGGATTTGTGCTGGAGAACGGCTGGGGGTGTTGGAGAGACGCCAGAGGGAGCGTTGTCTAGCCAGAGGATGTTCTGGACGTTGAGCTGGACGTGCTGGACGTTGAGGTTGTTGATGTCGGAACATTTCTCCTCCTGCGTCAATGTCGAGTCTGCTCGACGACGACCCGTTTGCGAATTTGACGATGAGCAGGCACAAGAAGCGTGCTCCCCTCGCTGTGAGTCGTGTTCCCCTCGCTGTGAGTCGTGTTCCCCTCCCTGCGAGTCGCAAACCGGCGTTTCCTCCCAAGCCGCCTCTTCCTTCCCTCGACGTCCTTTCTCGCGTCAACGTCGTTCTCCCAAAAAAGGTGCGTTTTTCTCCTCGTCTTTTCTCTCATCCTGCTCATCCTCCCAGCTACGTAAGGGCTGTGTCGGTGCCAGCCTCCCATTTGAGCCCTGGGACAACGAGCTCTGGGGCAACGAGCTCTGGGACAATATTCAATTATCAGACAATATTCAAATATCCGACAATATTCACTCGACAGACTCGTCAGACGACCAGCCCTCAGACCCTTCCCCCCTTGGTCGTTACGACAACCCTACTACTTCCCCATATAAAGACTTGGTGCCTGATCACACCTCCTCTTTGGTAGACTCCACTACAATTGCCCCTCTCACTCAATCCCACACCATGTTGGCCTCCCATTCCACTGCGACTCCCCCGGGCTACCCCCACTATCGTCCTCAAAGCGATGCTGCGAATTCTGGAAATTCCGCTCATCCACCGCGAAACAGTCTTAAGCTTGCCTATTCTCGTCCTCAACGTCCATTGCTCTCCTCCATTCCATCGGAAACAATCCACGTCCCCTTGCCATCGCCCTCATCATCATCAACTTTATCCTCTTCTTCAGACAATGTACCCCTAGCAAAGAGCATCCCAACCGCTCTTACTGCCCAGAAAAGTATCAGAAAACAGGTCAGAGAGGAAAGAGACCAGCGGAGGAGACAGCGCGCCGAGATTCGTGCTTCTCGAGCACAAGAGGACACAGAAAATCCAAGAGGTCGTCTGACCACTCCAAGGCCTGCTCCGTTGGGACTCCACAGCACTCCTGCGCACGATACTGGTTCGTTTCTAGCTTCCGTTTCGAGATCCAGGTCCGCCGGCAAGGCTACTTCGATCACCGCGAGTGCATTCAGGGCCGCGGAAAGAGCCAAGACCCGGACGTTACCCGTACCTGGACGCACAACGCCACCGTCCTCGGCTGACGATCTGACAACCAAGCTCCAGGATGTTCTTCGTGCCCCTGTCAGCGGTCGGTCTGGCAATGTTTCTGGGATCAGCAATACCAATCCAACAATCGCATTGCCAGCTGAATCCACGACGAGAACACTACGCCCTCAACGTTCATTCCATTCTCCTTCTACACGCCCTGCTGCTGCTGCGCTAGATGATGCCAGATCCATTCCACGTTCTCACCATTATCAGCAGCAGCAACAGTATCCATTGCATCGTGCAAAATCACATGGTCGACTTCATGCTGGTGATCATAGTACAATGAAGCCGCCGCTGATCGAAGATGTGAAAGGGGTACCTCCTGTGCCGAAGATTGAGAGGCTTGAGAAGAAACCTTCGGTAAGGTCCGCTGCTGCGTCTACGAGACCTTCCATCGAGTCCAGTCACGGGGGTAGCAGCAGCGTCGAGCGACGGCCGTCGTCTAAAAGGCCATCTACAGCTGATCGTGATCGAGCGGGACAACAACAACGGCCCCCAGTACCCCCCATACCACCTGCCGTCGCTGCTGAGATCATGGCAAAGCCGGCTCAGGTGACTCAACAGAGGGTGTTTATTGGCGACTTGCAGAGTTATAATGTGGTTGAGATTGACGATCTCACGACCGCCGGCGATCTCATTGAGATGTTGCAAGGCCGAGGGTCGTTGAAAGAGTGGATTGGGAAAGGGGAATGGATGATTTGGGAGATGGTGCATGATTTAGGAGTGGGTACGTGGTTTTCTTTTCTCTCTCTCTTTCTCGATGTTGGGCGTTGACGTGATTTTTTTGTAGAACGCCCGATTCGACATTACGAGCGGTTGAGCGATGTTCAAGCGTCCTGGAACAAGGACAAGCTCATGAACATGTTCATGGCACGATTGACTATTTTTGCGCCCTTGTTGGCTCAATCGGTAAGCGTTATGGGGGCGAGTGAGAGAAAATGGTGTGTTGACTGCTTTTTCGGTACAGGCCATTCCCTCGAGTTCGCCCATCCACTCGGGGTACGTCGAGTGGGAGAGCAAACGTGGGAAATGGAACAAACGTTGGTTACGACTTCGCGAGCATTCGCTTTGGATATCGAAACGTGATAATGTACGTGGTGTCTTTTTCGCGCTGCTGTTGAAGGTTCATCTCATGTACATACCACACACGACAGGGGAAAGACGAGACGCTCTTGTGTTCTTTATCCAACTTTGACGCCTATCATTTCAGCAGACCGTACAAATCACCGAAACCGTTCGTGTTCGCTATCAAATCGACAGATAAACTGTCCTTTTTTGAGAACACGCAGGATTATCAGCATGTTATTTCGTGTGGGGAGAAGGAGGGGAGGGTTTGGATGGACAAGATTTTATTGGCTCGTGTATGTTGTCTCCCTCTTCCTTCTCTTGTTCTTCCTTTTTTTTCTGGAGGACTGATGATCTAATAATTTTTAGTCGTATGTGTTGCATCAAGAACGTCATGTTCTTTTTAACCCCAAGTCGTATGGCGGTCAGCCGAGTATGGCGTCTGGAACGCTTTCGAGAGCAGCCACGACCACACGGAGACATGTCCCTTCTCAACCTCTCGTTTCGGTTCCGGCCACGAGTGTGTTTGAACCCGGATCGTTATTGGATCGACAGGGGTGATTTTCCCCTCTATCCTTTTTTGGGATTTTTGTTTTTTGTGTGATGTGATGGGAGATTTCCAATCATAGCTTGTTTTTTATTGCGGTTTGCGTTTTTACCTTTTTTTGTGGTGAGGTGTGATGGTTTAGAGATTTCCAATCCAATCGCTCCTTCCTCCCTTCCCTTCCTTTCTTCCTTCCTTGTGTGTATATAAAAGAAAAAAAAGTCGAGATTGTATCTTTATTCACCTCTTTTTGAGATATTTACATATATATCCCAACCTTTTTTCTTAGATAGTCTATTCGTATCGTAGAATAGGATTAGTCGTTAATGGCTTCTTGACTTTTTCTCCTCTTGTCATGAGAAGACAAAGTCGTTTTTTGTTATTGTTATTGTTATTACTACATTTGCTGATAACAGCTATAGAATTTAGACATTTGTATTGGTGAAAAAATGGGATCCATTATTCATACGTGAACCGGGGAAGAACAGATAAATTCTTTAGTGTGTTGTTGATTCAAATGTGATGGATGGCTGGCTTTGTTGGGGTTTGTCTTTCACCTTTAGTCAGTTTGTGAGGGTGGAGATGAGCATATTCAGTGCTTGTTGTGTTCCTAATTTGTTTGAGTGGGTGTGTAGGTTTTCTAGAGCGTGGTGAAGATGGTGACATGAGCGATGAAACCTTATTTTTAGTGTAGCGCTCGGTATTCCAACATATGTTATGTTCTTTTGTTATGCCGTCAAGGAGGAATACAAGTCAGTTAAACCAACTTGATTCACATGGGATTAGGATATACGCAGCTCTTATATATCTGTTGAAGGAGTAAGAGACGATGTATTGTTTGATGTTTGGATGACTTCCCGTGGGAACTTTGAGAGAACTTGGACTTTCGGGATGGGAACCTTGTCAAATTACGGCATTTAGAAAAGGAAACCCTCAAATTTGGAATTCATGCCCAGCATCTTGGCACGGAGAGAACCTGGGTCCACAAGACTTGCTCAAAAAGTCCTCCAGTCCTCCGTGGAATAATAACAAGGCCTCATCTTCGAAAAATATCGGAGCCAAACCCTCTGTCATTCTAATAGTTTTGTCAAAACGTCCTTTTTGGGGATAATCAGGCTTCTCTTTTCGTCTAAGGCCGTTTGCTGCCTTTTTTGCGAGCCGCGGGCAAAGTGAAAACAATGTCTTTCTCGTGACCTCATGATCGTATTTATGCTCGGCCCGGTTGAATAATAATATCCTTGTACCAAGACAACAGTACGTTGGTACCGACCCAGTCATGCCAGAGTGGCATACGACTTTGAATCTAGCGCTTGACCATAATCCATACATCTCATTATTTATCCGTCATTTATTATCGATCTTTCTGTTCAATACGTTTGAAAATCTCTTTCTAAACTCGAAGCTATTTCTGGAGTCCATATCAAAAAAATGCCTAGCTCCGCGACTCAGACTCTGCAACTCGGATTCCAAATTCACAGGCTTTCATCATCAGGTGGATGGTCACCTGGAATGAATTTATCGATATGGGTAGTAAAGAACGACAAACGAGTAGTCTGTTACTTTCTTCCAGTTCCAGGCATTTCAACGATACCCAGGGTATTCTTTTTCGGACAGGAGAAACGTTGATATGAAGGTAGAAGATATTTCCGGCAAGCGTCCTATCGATTTACACCTTGGAGACGAGGCGCTTCGACTTGTTGCTGCGGAGAAGATAGTCGAGTTTGACGAAGAGTACAATCTAAAGCTACGCAAGAAGCTAGTGCGGTTTCAGTATTCATGTTTTACACCTGTTTTCTTATTGGTTAGGATTGGGTTATACCTCCTATCTGTGCCTTAGTGTACTTTTCGCAAAATTTGTGAGTCAGGTCTTGCTACTTGTCGCGGTCAGATCTCATGATAACAGGGACAAGACGTCGTTAAATTTCACAAGGTACTTATTCAATTTCTTGTGCAATATCTATTGAGTAGTGTCCAGTGTAATGGACTTTCCAATAACCGGCCAAGTCAGTCTTTCTTTCACCTGTCGAGCATAGTCCATATTTCGAGCAGGATTTCAGCATTATAATCTTGTATCAATGGCGTTCTACCTCGGTAAACCATTTCATTCTGAATAGTCATTTTTCTTCCATGACTGTGTAGGATATCTCACATGGGTGTTCCCAACCACCTATATTGCGCAGAAGTCACGAGCTGCCAAATATCTTGGTCGGTCCTCCTTCCTAGTTCTTGAATTCACTGACTAGTTAGGTGCATAGGAGCTAACATAGTGCTTTGGGGTGTTATCCTTATGCTCCATTCGGTCGCCAATTCTTTCGGAGCATTCTTTGCTTTACGCTTCCTACTGGGTACTATTGATCTCCATTTACTGGATAACCGTTCATAGCATGCAGGAATGTGTGAATCTTGTGTTGCTCCTATTCTGATCCTGATAGTAACGATGTTCTACAAAAATAACGAGCATGCAAGGCGCATATCGTGGTCTTATGCCATGGTGAACACCATTGATTTATCTATTTCTGTCCATCTATTGACCTTGCACACAGAACACTTTAACCTTGCTCTTCGGAGGGTTCATTGCCTATGTACGTATCATAGGTGTCCATTTTCTGATTCTAGATAATCAAAATCGCTTACTTGTATTCCATGAAGGGAATATCATTCTATGATGACCACAGAATTGCCTCTTGGAAGATCATTTACATATTGCTCGGTGGCTTGGCGATCATGGTTGGAATTGTGGTGCTGACCTGGCTGCCTGACTCACCACTGCACGCGCATTTTCTCACATACGAGGAGCGTACAGCTGTGCTAGAGAGAGTCCGTAATGACCAGGTCGGGATTGAAAACAAAGTGCTCAAGTCGTATCAAATCAAGGAGGCATTGCTTGACATTCGAGTTTGGCTAATCGTTCTCGCGACATGCCTTGGTGAATCATCTCTTGTATACAACTGTCCCCTTTGCTGACAATGGATGGCTTAGCTAGCGTGCCCAATGGTGGTCTCTCCAATTGTAAGAGAGATATTTTGCTACCAGGATAATGTTGAGTCTTTGCAGTCAGCAATATCATTACCAAGAATTTTGGATATACGTAAGTGTTAACAACAAAACAATTGATATTCAAGTCAATGAATCGATCCTAGAACAAAGTAGACGCTGATTTTATCTACACCAGGAGGCGTAGTTTCAGCAGCCATGACGCTTTTTTGCGGTTAGTACTCGGATAGGAAGGTAAGGATGAGAGATCGCTGGTCTTTGAGTCATGATAGCTAGCAGATAATCAGAACGAACGGATGATTCCTATTGTAATTGCTACTTTGCCCACCATCCTGGGTGCAGGTCAGTTCGAAAACACATTTGCGGAGAATTTATTGATCATTCGAAAGCACTCTTAATTGGCTTCAACAGCACTGGGCAGAAAGGGGTCTTGCTGTTTGGTAGAAACCTGTTTTTTCGCAGCATTACAGGAGCTAATATATCTTCGGCAGCTATCTATCTCAGCAACTCCTATAAAGGTAGCACATTGTCGTCTATCTTCGCTTATAATGCGGGTAATACAAGCAGTCATACAAAAAAGAGCACAGTAAATTCTATAACTCTATTCGCATCTAGTGTTGGAGACATCATCGGTGCGGAAATATTCCAGCCAAAAGACGCTCCGAGCTACATCCCGGGAAAAATAAGCATTATGATTCTTTTCTCCATGCAGTTAGTTGTCGTACTCCTTCTACGCTGGATCACCCAGCGTATGAACAGGAAGAAACTAGCATGCATCGAGGTCACTAGGAGGCAGCGTGACTGGACTGATGAGGATATACAGAGGGAGAAGAACAAGCATGCATTCGCCGATTTGACAGACAAAGAGTGAGTCTGTCATTCTCAACCCAAAACACTTGACTCACGTTTCTTGCATAGGAATCCGTATTTTTTGTATACTCCTTGAATGCTAGCTTTTGATAGTAATCAATCACAAAATTAACCTGTGTGTCTGATATTTGTCGTAGAACAAAATCAACCAGAGGAATTAAAATCAGATAGGCAACAATACAGCACGGGCATTTATACATGGGTTCAGTATTGGGTTTAGTATTGGGTTTAGTATTGTAACCGGGATATAAATTGAAAATTGTAATGTATCAGGATCCCAACCCCATCAGTTTCGTCCTCAATTTCTCGGGCAGGAATACGGAATGCAGTAGTCTCATTCCACTGCTGCATGAGTACGTAGATCTGAATCATTCTTATTTCAGCCATATTTTTCTTCTTTTTGGACATTTGCATTGAAAAGTGGAGAATAGGATCCATTATTATGATTATTATACATGAACCGGGGAAAAACAGATATATGTATAGGTTATTACAACGGCTCGCGTACGTACGCACGTGCGCGTCTGTGTATTAGGAAACTCTATTCAACAGTAGATGTTTTCAGTTTCTTTTTAGGCGGTTCACCAGAAGGTTTCAGCTTGGGTTTGGACTTGGGTTTGAGTTTCAACTTGGGCTGATGATGATCGTCGATATCCCCGTCCACGTCCACATTCATATCCATCTCATCGTCTTCTTTTTCTTTTGCCTTTGCCTTTGCCTTGGATTTTGCCGTTTCCTTGGGCTTGACGGGCTTGTTCAGAGTCGTAGATTTGGTGGGTAGATCATCCACGTCCATCATTTCATCATCATCGGATTTCTTCTTCGTGTTCAATTTAGGTTTGGATTTAGGTTTGAATTTTGTCGTCGTCATCGTCGTCGTAGCGTCCTCCTCTAAATCACTTCCTGCTCCTGCTCCTGCTGCTGTCCCTTTCTTTCCAGACGATGATTTCTTCTTACTGCTTTTGTCGACTTCTTTACCCTTGTTCTTCTTTTTGAGTCCTTCAGTAATGGCAAGGTCACCACTAGCATCCGATGCAGTTGCTGCTCCTGATCC
>Ga0153993_100647_pt1 | contig 12973 bp, 10 predicted proteins | sample TSNC077MetaG_FD_104706 | JGI IMG/M metagenome (GOLD analysis project Ga0153993, IMG submission 104706) | Attine ant fungus gardens microbial communities from North Carolina, USA - TSNC077 MetaG | ecosystem: Host-associated > Fungi > Mycelium > Unclassified | place: USA: North Carolina, Lumber...
GACGACTCCATCGGCCGCGGCATCGTCGCGACGCTCGCCGGCCACCGCAGCCGCGCCGTCCTGATGCAGAACCACGGCGTCTTCACCATCGGCCGGGATGCCCGCGACGCGGTGAAGGCCGCCGTCATGGCGGAGGACGTCGCCCGCACGGTGCACCTCGCCCGCCAGGGCGGACCGCTCGTTCCCATCCCGCAGGAGGCGATCGACCGCCTCTTCGACCGCTATCAGAACGTCTACGGACAGAACCCGGAAGGTGCCATCTCCTGATGCCGAAGCTCACTCCGTCCCCGAACTCCGCCACCCTTGACGGCTACGAGATCTGGTTCCTCACCGGCAGCCAGCACCTCTACGGGCCCGAGACGCTCGCGCAGGTCGCCGAGCAGTCCCGCCAGATCGCCGACCAGCTCGGTGCGTCCGCCGACGTGCCGGTGCGCGTGGTCTGGAAGCCGGTGCTCACCGACTCCGACGCCATCCGCCGCGTGATGTTGGAGGCCAACGCCGACGACGCCGTGATCGGCCTGGTGGCGTGGATGCACACCTTCAGCCCCGCGAAGATGTGGATCACCGGTCTCGACGCCCTCCAGAAGCCGCTCCTCCACTTCCACACCCAGGCGAACGTCGAGCTGCCGTGGGGCGAGATCGACTTCGACTTCATGAACCTCAACCAGGCCGCGCACGGCGACCGCGAGTTCGGGTACATCCAGACCCGCCTCGGCGTGCCGCGCACGACCGTCGTCGGCCACGTGAGCAACCCGACGGTCACCTCCCGCATCGGCACCTGGACCCGCGCCGCCGCGGGCTGGGCCGCCACCCGATCGCTGAAGCTCGCGCGCTTCGGCGACAACATGCGCTTCGTCGCGGTGACCGAGGGCGACAAGACCGAGGCCGAGCTCGCGTTCGGCGTGCAGGTCAACACCTGGGGCGTCAACGAGCTCGCGGACGCCGTGGCCGCCGCCTCCTCCGCCGACGTGGATGCGCTCGTCGCCGAGTACGAGGAGCTCTACGACGTCGCTGCCGAACTCCGCCGCGGCGGTGACCGTCGCCAGTCGCTGCGCGACGGCGCGGCGATCGAGCTGGGCTTGCGCTCCTTCCTCGAGGGCGGCGGCTTCGGCGCCTTCACCACCAGCTTCGAGGACCTCGGCGCGCTGAAGCAACTCCCCGGCCTCGCGGTCCAGCGGCTCATGGCCGAGGGCTACGGCTTCGGCGCCGAGGGCGACTGGAAGACCGCGATCCTCGTGCGCGCCGCGAACGTGATGGGCGCGGGCCTGCCGGGCGGCGCCTCCCTCATGGAGGACTACACGTACGACCTGACCCCGCGGGACGAGCGCATCCTGGGCGCCCACATGCTCGAGGTCTCGCCGACGCTCACGACCGCGAAGCCGACCCTCGAGGTGCATCCCCTCGGTATCGGCGGCAAGGACGACCCGGTGCGGCTCGTCTTCACGGCGACGCCCGGCCCGGCCGTCGTGGTGGCGCTCTCCGACATGCGCGACCGCTTCCGGCTCGTGGCGAACGTGGTGGAGGTCGTGGAGCCCTCGGCCCCGCTGCCCAAGCTCCCGGTCGGCCGCGCCGTGTGGAAGCCGGCGCCCGACTTCACCACCTCGGCGACGGCGTGGCTGGAGGCCGGCGCCGCCCACCACACCGTGATGAGCACGGCCGTCGGGGTGGAGGCGTTCGCCGACTTCGCCCGCATCGCGCGCACCGAGCTGCTCGTGATCGACGACGACACCACCCTGCGCGGCTTCGAGCGCGAGCTCGACTGGAACGCCGCGTACTACCGCCTCGCCCGGGGAATCTGACCCCGGCTCCCTCGTCTCGGCCAAGCGCTCGCCGAGACGGCACGAATGTACGGAGAATGCGCCGAGACGGCGGAGAATTCGCCGCCTCGGCAGCCGCTAGGGAAGGCGGGACTCGCGCAGCACGAGCAGCTGTCGCGCCGCGGTGTACCGCATGCGGCCGAGGGTGCTCCGCGGGTCGTAGCCGAGACGGTCGAGCGCGCGCGGCAGACGTGCCTGCAGCGTCGAGTGATGCATACCCAGTGCCACGGCCGCGGCCCGCACACTGCCGTGCTCGACCAGCGCGTCCATCGTCGTGAGCAGGTCCCGTCGCTCGTCGCGGGCGCGATCGTCCCGCAGCGAGGCGAGCGCGGCGACATCGGGATGCGGCGGTGCGCCCGGTGCGGCAGCATCGGCGGCGAGCGCGGCGTCGAGCACGACGCCCAGGTCGCGCGCGTGGAAGAGCGGGTGCTGCGGGCCGGTGAGGCGCAGTGCGACGACCGCGGTCCGCCACGACCGGGGGAGCGTCTCCCAACCGCCCGCGACACCCACGCCCGTCGGGTGTGTGGCCGAGGCCGGCGGATCCACAGTGAGCGATGCGCGCAGCACACCGTACCGCGTCGCGACGATCACCGCCGGACCGCATCCCGGGTCCGGATCGGCCGGAAGGGTCGCGACCGCCGCGACAGACGCGCCGGGCAACCGCAGCGCGCCGGCTGCCCGGGCGCGCGCATCCGCATCCGCGTGCTCGTCGAGCAGCAGCTCCGCCGAGGCCGTGGTCGGTCGGCGTCGGGCGTGCGCGGTTGTCGCGGCGAGCGTCATCCGTTCGACGATGATCGCGTCGTTGGCGTGGGGGTCTCCGTCGCGCTCGAGCCAGCCGGAGGTGCCGCCGACTTCGTGGCCCGCGACGACGGGCCCGGTCGGGCCGCTCAGCGCGCGACCATCGGGATCGAAGCGCAGCACCCGTCCGTCGAGGGTGACGCCTGCCGCGGCGCCCGAGAGCACGGCGCCTGCCCGGACGATCGCGGGCACCCCGGCCTGACCGGTCGTCAGCGTGTCGAAGAACTCGATCACCTTGAGGCTCTCGCCGGCCTGCGGATCGACGGCGGCGAGACGCCCGACGAGCTGATGCATCCCATGCTCCCTCGCTCGGCGACGCCCTGCTCAGAGGGTTTCGCCCCACCCTAGTCGCGCCGGATGTCGGGTGGGACGAAGCGGGTGAGGCGCGCTCAGCCCTCGATCAGGCGCGCGACCCAGTTGGTGCGCGCCTCGAGCATGAGCTGGCTGATCCGCGCGTGCGGTGCCATCATGTCGAACCCGTGGAAGCCTCCGGGCCAGACGTGCAGTTCGGCCTCGCCGCCCGCCGCCCAGATCGCGGAGGCGTACGCGACGTCCTCGTCGCGGAACACCTCGGCGGAGCCGCAGTCGATGAAGGCAGGCGGAAGACCGCTGAGGTCGGTCGCCCGCGCCGGGGCCGCGTAGATCGAGACGTCGTCGCCGCCGCGGCGGTCGCCGAGCAGGGCGGACCAGCCGGTGATGTTGCTTCCCCGGTCCCAGACGCCGACGCCGTCGATCTGCTGGGTGGAGACGGTCGCGTCGCGGTCGTCCAGCATCCCGTAGATGAGCACCTGGCCGATGAGCGCGGGGCCTTTGCGGTCGCGGGCCAGCAGGGCCGTCCCGGCAGCGAGGCCGCCACCCGCGGAGGCGCCCGCGATGAGGATGCGTTCGGCGTCGATCCCGAGTTCGGCTGCGTGCTCGGCCGTCCAGACCAGGCCGGCGTAGCAGTCCTCGACCGGGTAGGGGTCGGGAAACTCGGGCGCGAGCCGGTACTCGACGGAGACGCAGACGGCGTCGAAGCGCTCGACCCATTCGAGCGGCTGCAGGAGGCCGGTGTAGCGATCGCCCATGATCATCCCGCCGCCGTGCGTGTGGTAGATCCCGGGGCCGTATCCGGTGTGGTCGGCGCGGGCGAAGACGGTCACCTCGATGCTGTCGCCGCCGTGGCCGGGGATGGTGTGCGTGCGATGCACGATGGGGCGGTCGCCGACGAGTTCGTCGACCGCGCTGGCGACGACGGTCGACTGCCGCAGCAGCGGGATCATCTCGGGCGTCAGCGTCGGGGGCAGCTGCTCGGCGAGGGCGGTGAGCACGGCGGCCAGTTCGGGGTCGAACGGCGGTCGGGCGATGGTCGTGTCTGTCATGGTCTCCTCCGGGTGAACGACGGTGTTCGGATGCCGGCAGGCTCAGCCTCGCAGCCGTCGGGGGTCTCGCGCCGCAGCCATTCCGGTCGGTTCCGCCGCTCCCGCCCCGCCGAATGCGCGCTCACCGGTCTGGCGGCATGTGCGGGTGCAGGGGTTGGATGGGCGTATGACGGATGAGCGCAGCACGGATCAGGACAACACGGGGATGCCCACGCTCGCGGTGACCGGCGTGACGGGGACGGTCGGGCGGCTGGCAGCGGCGGCGCTCGCCGACGCCGCTGTGCCGTTCCGGATGCTCGCGCGCACGCCAGAGAAGGCGCCCCATCTTCCCGGGACGGTGACCCTCCCGTGCACGTACGGCGATGCCGACCAGGCGCGCGCCGCCCTGGACGGCGTCGAGACGCTCTTCATGGTCTCGGCGGCGGAGAACGCCGAGCGGCTGCGCGAGCACTACTCCTTCGTCGACGCCGCTGCCGAGGCAGGGGTGAAGCACATCGTCTACACGTCTTTCGTCGGTGCAGCGCCCGACGCGACCTTCACCCTTGCGCGCGACCATTACGCGACCGAGCAGCGCATCCTGAGCACCGGGATGACGCACACCTTCTTGCGCGACAACCTCTACCTCGACTTCGTCGAGTTCATGATGGGGGAGGACGGCGTCATCCGCGGCCCCGCGGACGGCGGGCGGGCGGCGATGGTCGCGCGTGCGGACGTCGCCCGCGTCGCGGCAGCGGTCCTGCAGCATCCCGAGCGGCACCGCGACGTCACCTACGACCTCACCGGCCCCGAGGAGCTGACGATGGCGGAGGTGGCCGAGACCCTCTCGCGCCGGCTCGGCCGGGCGGTGTCGTTCCACGACGAGACCGTGGAGGAGGCATACGAGTCCCGGAAGAAGTGGGACGCCCCGCAGTGGCAGTACGACGCGTGGGTCTCGACCTACACGGCGATCGCCGCGGGCGAGCTGGCGGGCGTGAGCGACGCCGTCGAGCGCGTCACCGGCCGGGCTCCGCTCTCGCTCGACGAACTGCTCCGCGACCGCTGACGCGCGAAGGCCCGCCGAGGTTCACGTCGTGGCGCTCATCCGGGCTGGAATGAGCGCCACGTCGTGAACCTCGACGGGCCGGCGGGCCGTGCGGGTGCGGGACGCGCGGCTAGGGTTGGGTGGACCAGCCGCCGCGGGGCGGGGTCGGCCAGTGCGGCTTCGTCGAGACGACCTTCGTCACCGCGCCGCTGGTCGGATCGAGCAGCACCTCGCGCTGCTGCGGGTGCCACCAGTCGAACAGGCCGCCGATGGAGCCGGCGCGCGTGTCGAACGAGGCATCGCCGATCCGGCCGGTCAGCCAGTTGTTCTCGATGAAGCGGAGGACGCTGGTCTGCTCGATCGGGGTGTGATCGACCTTGTTCTGGGCCGCCCACGGCGAGATCAGCAGGAACGGCAGGCGCTGGCTCGGACCGCAGCGGTCGGCGTACCCGCCGGCGGTGCGCGAGACGCTGGTGCACACGGCCGAGTCGACCGCCGCATCCTTCGACCCGTTGGTCACCTTCGGCGCCACGTGGTCGTACCAGCCGTCCGAGTCGTCGTAGGTGACGACGACCGCGGTGCTCGACCAGCTGTCGGACTTCTGGATGGCGTTGATCTCGTTGACGAGGAACTTCTGCTCGTCCAGCGGGTCGGAGTAGGCGGCGTGGCCGTCCTGCGCCTCCGGCGCCTTGAGGAACGAGACGGCGGGGAGGTTGTCCGCCTTCAGCGCCGCGTCGAACGAGGTCAGGTCGTACTGGTGGTTCGCCTGGTCGGTGTGCCCGATCGCCTTCACACTGGAGGGTGCGAGGTGGTGCGGGTTCGAGGTCGACTTGTAGTACTGGAACGGCGAGTGGTGCGGCGAGTAGTCCTTCGGGGTCGCGCCGGCCACGTTCGCCGTGGTCTTGTCGCACGCCGCGTAAGAGCCGGACTGGCCGTTCCAGGCGGTGGTCGGCGTGAAGCCGCCCTGGAACCAGCCCCAGGTCACTCCGCGCGCGTTGAGCAGATCGCCCACGTTCTTGCCCGACATCCCGACGACCGCCGAGGTGGAGGTGTGGTCGTTGTCGGAGCAATCGTCGTACGCCGGGTCGGGGTCGCCGATCACGGTCCCGACGCCCGCGGCATTCGGCGACTGGACGGCCGTCGAGGCCGGCAGCACGGCCCCGGTCTTCGGGTCGTAAGCGGTGCCGCCGTGGGTCTGGCCCGAGACGAGGTTCAGTGCGCCGGGGGTGGAGGGGCCGAACTCGGTGTCCCAGTTGTTGTCGCTCATGGCGTAGTTCTGGGCGTAGTTCCACAGGCCGGTGACGGTGTTGCCGTCGTAGTAGTCCATGACCAGGCCGGGTGCGCCGTACGCGCCGGTGCAGGTGTCGGTGCTGGTCTTCTGGACGAACATGTCCATCTTCCCGGCGTCGACGGCGGCCTGCTCGGCGGCGTAGCTGTGGTTCTGGTCGCAGGTCACGGCCTGACCGGGGGTGAGCCGCTTGGGCGGGTAGAGGTTGGGGTTGCTGGTGAGCGTGCCGCTGCTGGCGAGTGTGTTCGCCGCCGGGGTGCGCGGGGCGGCGGTGAACGGCGTGCCGTCGGTGTTGGCCGCGTTCGGGTAGGTGCCGAAGTAGTGGTCGAAGGAGATGTTCTCGTCGAAGATGACGACGAGGTGCTTGATCGGTGTGACGGTCTGCGCGGAGTGATCCCCGTGGTCGCCGTAGCCGTTCGCGGAGGCGGAGGCGGGGGAGCCCGCCAGGACACCGGCGCCGACGAGGGCGACGACGCCCAGGAGGGCGGCTCCCGCTCCGGCGAGGGTGGAGCGGCGCAGACGGAAGTGTCTGGACACGTTTCCTTCTTTCCTGCTGGTGGTGGGACCGGCGCGGGTGCGCCGGTCGGCCTCGCGACGGTCAGGCGAGCATCGTGCGCCCGAGCCAGTCGGAGGAGTCGCGGACGCCGGGCAGCGCGAAGTAGTACCCGCCGCCGAAGGGCTGGATGTAGTCGACGAGCGGTTCGCCGGCGAGGCGCTTCTGCACGGCGACGAACTGCCGGTCGAGGTCTTGGTTGAAGGCGACGAAGACCAGGCCCATGTCGAGGTTGCCGTTGGCGTCGGTGCCGCCGTCGTAGTTGTACGCGCGGCGTAGCAGCCGCTGGTCCGCGGTGTCGGCGGTGCGCGGGTTGGCGAGCCGGATGTGCGCGTCGAGCTGGATGACGTCGCCGGTCGCGTCGAGCTCGTAGTGCGGGTCGTCGAACTCGCGGGAGGCGGTGAGCGGGGCTCCGGAGTCGCGGCGGCGGCCGATCATGTTCTCCTGCTCGTGCAGGTTCACGCGGTCCCAGAACTCGACGAGCATCCGGATGACGCGCACCACGTGGTAGCTGCCGCCGGTCGTCCAGGCGGGTTCGCCTCCACTGCCGCCGCGCGCCCACACGAGCTTCGACATCAGCGCGGCGTCGGTGACGTCGGGGTTGCTGGTGCCGTCCTTGAAGCCCATCAGGTTGCGCGGCGTCCCGCTCGGTCGCGGCGGGGAGACGAAACCGTCCTGTCGCCAGCGCACCTGCATCCCGCCGCGGGTCGCGCGGGCGATCTCGCGGATCGCGTGCGTGACGGTGTCGCGCTCGTCGGCGCAGACCTGCAGCAGGAGGTCGCCGTCGCACACCTCTCGGCGCAGGGCGTCGTCCGGGAACGCATCCATCGCCCGCAGGCGAGCGGGTTTCGCGGCGGCGAGCCCGTAACGGTCGTCGAAGAGGGAGGCGCCGGCCGACAGGGTGACCGTGAGCGAACCGGGCTCGACCGTCGGGCCGAGCACACCGGAGTCGCGCGGCGGCGCGGTGAGCCCGGGGTCGGGCGGGGTGCCGCCGGCGGTGAGGAACCGGGCCCGCTCGGTGATGGTCTTGAGGAGGTCGGCGAGCTCGGTGCGGTCGGCCGCCGTCGCGTCGAGGGCGACGAACGCCGCAGCGCGCTGCGGGGTGGTGAGCACGCCTTGCTGGTGGGTGCCGTGGAACGGGTACGAGCGCGGAGGCGTCGCCGTCGCCGACGAGGACGGTGCGGACGAGGCAGCCGCGCCGATCCCGGCCCCGGCACCCGCCGCGACGGCCGCTGCAGCGGGCAGAGCCACCCCCGCCGCCAGGAATCCCCGGCGTCCGAGGCGTGCGTCACGCTCGTCCGCGGCATGTTCCGCGGCGCGTTCCGTCTCGGTCACGAATCCCTCCTCGGGTCGCAGATGGCGGCGACGGGAGCGAGCAGTTCCGCGTCATCGTCGAGGGCGGCGTCGAGGCGCTCGCGCTGGCCGCGGTCGAGGCCGCCGAGCGGCGTCCAGGTGCCGTCGGCGGCGCGGAACGACTCGACGAGGGCGCGCGTCTGCTGCAGCGACTGCGTCGTGCGGTCCAGGTCCGGGTAGCGCGGGGCGAGGATGTCGTGCAGCGGGGCCAGCGCCTGCTCCGCCCCCTCGAGGTTCGCATCGATCGTGGCAAGCTCGCTGCCGGACCCGGCATCCGCGGCGCCGGTCAGCACATCCTGGACGGCGACCTCCACGATCTCGTGGGCGCGCAGCGCGATCGCCCCGGGGTCGATCTCGGCGTCGGCGAACGTGCCCGCGAGGCTGCCGACCTCCGTGCCGAGCTGCGCCGCCGACGCGGCGACCGTCGCGGCCTCCGCGCCGCCCCAGAGCTGCGATTCGACCAGGTGGAACCCGGTCAGCCCCTCGCGGGGCAGCCCGTCGATCTGGTCTCCGAGATCGCCGAACGCGTCGTATGCGGCACCGAGGGTCTCATACGTGGTGTGTGCCGCCAGCCAGTCGCGCTTCGCGGCCGCTAAGTCGCCCTCCTCGGCGTCGGCCGAGAGCGCGGCGACCTGCTGCTGCAGCACGGGCAGGCGGGTCCCCACCCATTTCCCGTAGGCGAGTGCGACGGGGATGAGGTCGCCTCTCGTCACCGGGACCATCCCCGGCGTGAGCTGGGCGGAGGCGGGGGCATGGCCGACCGTGACGGTGGGCCCGCGCACCGGGTCGGCGTCGGCGGGCAGGCAGACGAACCGGTACCTCCCGCTGCCCAGCGCGACGTGCGCCTTCGCGTGGGCGCCGGCGCCCAGGTTCTCGAGGTCGAGGTAGACCTTGCCGCCGACGGCCTCCTGGAGGTAGACCTCCATCCCCGCAACGGTCGGGTTGGTGACGGTGAGCTCCTCGTCGCCGCCCGGCGCAGTGCCGTCGTGGCCCCACCCCGCGCCGCAGTCGTCGAGTCCGGCCGAGACGGCGTAGGTGCCGGAGGCCGCTGCGACGGCGGCGGGCCGTGCAGCGATCGCGAGTGTCACGGCCACCGCGACGAGCACGCCGACGATCACGAGGATCGCGGTGAGGCGTGTGCGTTTCGACATCGCGGGGAGTCCTTCGCGGGGGAGGTGCGGCGAGGCTGGAGCGGGGCCGGTGGCGCTCCGGCAGCAGCGATCCTAGGAGCCGCCTGTGCGCCGGGGGAGGGGAGGTCACCCCTTGTTCACCGGACGGTCACGGCGGTGTCCCCGAACGGGGGGTCCCACCCCGGAGCGGGCTGGGAGACACGGCGTGGACCGGTGAGAATCCCCACAGACTGGGGCCACCTCGTACACCCCTCCTTCACCTTCCCGTCGCCGCGCCTTCATGGGTGGGCATCACCGTATGCGTGACGGTCGCCCACCAGAGGCACGAGACCCGCGTGCCGGCCCCGTCCCCTCTCCCGAAGGCACAGCCATGTCCGCTTCGCCGCGCATCGTTTTCTCCACGTTCCGTTCCAGCGCCGACCCGATGTTCCTGGCCTGGACGCGGTTTCTCCAGACCGTCGAGGGCGCGGCCCGCCGCACCGGCTCGATCGCGGTCTCGCGCCCGGGCACTGCGGCCGCGACGAGCGTCGTGCGCCGGACGCCGATGGCGCACCCCGTCGTCGCGGACGGCGCCTGCGGGGTGTGGCGCATCCTGGCCTCCAACAACCGCGAGCTGGGCCGCAGCGCCCGCGCGTACACCTCGTACGCCAGTGCGCGCGCCCACGTGATCGCCCTGCGTGCCGGTGTGGATGAGCTGCGGCTGACGACCGTGAGCGGCGAGCGCACCGGGATGCACGGCTGGTACCTCTCGCACGGCCGCCAGCCCGTCATCACCTGCGGTCGCTGGTACGGCGCCGCCGCATCCGGGACGACGGCCGCCTTCGCCGCGATCGACGCGCTGCGGGAGGCCGAGATCGAGGACACCGTGCGCCGCCTCGAGCCGCCGCGGCGCACCGGCGCGGTCGCCGACGACGTCGTGTGGTGATGCGGAGGCTGCTGCTCGTCGCCGGGGCTGTCGCGATCGCGGCCGTCGTGGGCGTGTGCGCGCTCAGCTCGGCCCCGGCGCCCCGGGGATGGAGCGTGCCGCCCTCCGACATCGTGCCCGTGGGGGAGACGATGCCCGAGGGCGCACCCGCCGACTCGACGGGGCTCAGCTCGGACGCGGCGCCGGCTGACGGCCTACTCGCCGCCGGCAACGCCGCCCGCGTGTCCCGTGCCTGGGCCGCCGACGTCGCGCGCCGCACGGGCATCCCCGAGCGGGCCGTGCTGGCATATGCCGGTGCGGCCACCGTGCTCGCCGCGGAGGACCCGGGATGCCGCCTCGGCTGGTCGACGCTCGCCGGCCTCGGCGCGGTGGAGTCGCACCACGGCACGATCGGAGGCTCGGCGCCGCAGGCGGACGGCACCGTGCAGCCGCCCATCCTCGGGCCCCGCCTCGACGGTACCGACTACGACGCGATCGACGACACCGACGGTGGCCGCCTCGACGGCGACCCGCAGTGGGATCGCGCGGTCGGGCCGTTCCAGTTCCTCCCGTCGACCTGGGAGCTGTGGGGCGCCGACGGCTCGGGCGACGGCGTCGCCGACCCGCAGCAGCTCGACGACGCTGCTCTCGCGGCCGGACGCTACCTCTGCTCCTCCGGCGACCTCTCGCAGCCCGCCTCCTGGCGCGACGCGATCTTCGCCTACAACCACCTCGACTCCTACGTCGACGCCGTCGCGGCCGCCGCCAACGCCGCCGCGGCGAGCGCGCGCGGCGCGGGTGGCCGATGAGCGCGTTCGCCGGCCGGTTCGAGCTCGACGGGCTGCTCGGCAGCGGAGCGACGGCCTCGGTCTACAGCGCCCGCGACACCAGCACCGGAGATTCTGTCGCGGTCAAGGTGCTGCACCCCCGTCTCTCCGGCACGGCCGCCGAACGGGACGCCTTCTTCGCCGAAGCGGCTGCGGCCGCGCGGGTCGACCATCCCGGAGTCCCCGCGGTGCTCGGCCACGACGTGGACGAGGGAGGCGGAGAGCCGCGCGCCTGGATCGCGACCGCCCGCGCCCCGGGACGCACCCTCGCACGGCTCGTCGAGGCCGACGGCCCGCTCGATCCCGGCGCGGCCCTCGCGCTCACGGCCCGGCTGCTCGACGCGCTCGCCGCGGTGCACGCGGCGGGGCTGGTGCACCGCGATGTCGCTCCGGGCAACGTGGTCGTCGCCGACGACGGCGCGGTCCACCTGCTCGACTTCGGCCTCGCGGACGCGCCGGGGCGGGCGGCGGTCGGCGGCGACGTGCTTCGCTCGGGAGGCGGCGGCATCGGCAACGGTGCAGCGAGCGACTCCGGCGGCGGCGTGATCGGCAGCGTCAACTACCTGTCGCCCGAGCAGGCCCTCGGCGCGCCCGTCGACGAACGCGGCGATCTCTACCAGGCGGCCGGCCTCCTGCACTTCGCGCTGACCGGGCGTCCGCCGTTCCCGCGCGCGACGGCCGCGCAGACCATGGCGGCGCACGTGTCCGCGCCGCCGCCCGTGCCGTCTGCGCTGGACTCGCGCATCCCGCAGGCCGCGGACGAGATCGTCGTGCGCGGCCTGATGAAGCAGCCGGAGGCCCGCTACGCGAGCGCCGCGGCGATGGCCGCGGCGGTGCGGGCGGTGCTGGGGGAGGCGGCTCCACCCGTGCTCGGGTCCGGCGGGCCATCGGTGCTCGACACAAGGACGGCTCTGCTGCCGACCACGGTCCCGGTCGCGCCCACCGTGCCCACCGGGCCCTCCGTGTTCGTCGGTCCCGGCGGGGTGCTGGTCGATCGGGAGTCGGCGACCACCGTCATCCCCCGCGGGCGTCGCGCGCCCGAGCGCGGGTCCGCGACCCCGGCTCCCACGGTGAGACCGCCGGCGAGACGCGCCGAGCCTGCCGCCGCACCGCGTCCCCTCCCCGCGGCGGCCGGAGCGGCACGACTGGCAGCCGCACCCGCAGCCCGTCCCGGCCGCACCGCCCTCGCCGTCACGGCCGGAGCTGTCGCGGTGGCGGCGACGATCTGGCTGGTCGCCGCCAACGCCGCGCCGACGGCGCCGCCGACGCTCGTGGCCGTGCCGAGTCCGCCGCCATCCGTCGCGGCCGTGACGCCCACGGCGAAACCGACCGTCGCTCCCGCGGTGACCGTGCCACAGGACGTGCACGTCCCGGAGCTCGCCGGTCTCTCGCGTGCCGATGCGGCGGCCCGACTCGCGGCCGCGGGCCTGACCGCCGGGTCCGTCACCTCCCGCGACGGCATCGCGGCGGCGGGGACCGTGCTGCAGACCCAGCCGGGGGCGGGCGTCCCCGCGGCGCCAGGGACGGCCGTCGCCCTCGTCGTCGCGTCGGGCCGCAACGCCGTCCCCGAACTCCACGGCCAGACCGTGCTCGCCGCCGGCGCGACCCTCTCGGCGGCCGGCTTCGCGGTCGTCGAGCGGTCGATCGTCGACTCCACCGTCCCCGATCGCACCGTGCTCGGCAGCGAGCCCGGCGCGGGCACGGTCGTCGCGCTCGGCGAGACCATCACTGTCGTCGTCAGCCGCCTCCCCGCACAGCCCACCACGACCCCGACACCCGCCCCCACCACGACGCCGCAGCCCACCCGGCCGCCCGCGCCATGACCCCCATCCGTGCACGGTTGCAGCCCCTTCACCCCCGCGTCTCCGGGCGTTCACCCGCTCTGAGCACGCTGTGCCGAGGCGCACGCCGATCCGAGGAA
>Ga0153993_100652_pt1 | contig 12922 bp, 15 predicted proteins | sample TSNC077MetaG_FD_104706 | JGI IMG/M metagenome (GOLD analysis project Ga0153993, IMG submission 104706) | Attine ant fungus gardens microbial communities from North Carolina, USA - TSNC077 MetaG | ecosystem: Host-associated > Fungi > Mycelium > Unclassified | place: USA: North Carolina, Lumber...
AAGGGAGGAAAGGCGCGAAGGAACGTGAAGAGAAACGTAAGCGGCGAGTAGAAAAAAAGGAGATTAATGGTCGAACGCAACATAAAAAAGCAAAGACATAGTGGTACAAGTCGAGAGCGAGATGTGATAAATAAATCGAGCGAAGCAAGTCCGAAACAAGAGGGGAGGTTTTTGGGATGAAAGCCAAACGCAACTAAACCACGTCAGGAGTTGTCGCTGACAAAGGGTCAACACCTTGGACATCATTCCATGAAAATAGATCAAGGCCCGAAGTTGCAAGAGCAGTAGAGGTATGCTGCTGCAACGAATCCAAGAGTCTCTGCATATCAAGTTCACTCGCCCAATCAACCGACGATGATTCATCGACATCAAAGTCCATCTCAGCCAAATTCCCTTCTGCCTTTTTCACCGTTACGATATCCAGCTCCTCTTTCACGACCTGATCGGGGGTCATGATTGTCTCAGGCGCAGAGGGAACTGGGATAAGGATTTCACGGAAAAGTTCTTCCATCGCGTTTTCGTCCTCATCAACCTGAAATTGCGAAGGCCGAGACGCCAAGGAGTCATCGAGGGCGAGCGCAAACGCCTGCGAGGCAGTACCACCCGCTGCAGGGCCATCACTAGGATGGACGCCACCCGTGCTGGGTGGCGAGTGGTATCTTGCTCTTGGCGCTCTTGCTGTATGCTCGAAAGAACAGGGGAGAGGGCAATGGCAGGAGTTGACAAGGGAGAAGGAGAGGTGGATGAAGTGGGAACAAATGTGGGTAGAGTCAAAGGGGTGGAAGGTGCTGAGGGGAGTGAGTCCAAGGAAGTATGGGAAGGGGCAGGGGAGGGAAGAGTGGCAGGGGGAGCACAGCCTATGGGAAAACCTTGGGCAGCCAAAGCTTTAACGAAAGCATCCCAGCCGCGCCCAAGGGTGCGAATATGCTCCTTGAGTTCTGCATTTTCAGTATCGGGAACTGGAGGAGGCTGTTGGCCTTGAGAGAGAAGGTTGAGGGAGATGCGGAGCTGGCGGTTTTCCTCTTCGAGTTCGTTGACCCTATGCTCAAGAAAGGCGAACTGGGCTTTTCTGCGGTCGCGCGAGTTCTGGGCGGCAATACGGTTGCGGTGAGCACGGGCCTCCTTACGCTCATCAGAAGACAAGTCTGAGCGAGGACGTTTACGAGAAGGACCAGGGTCAGATAAGGAGGAAGAGGAGGGAGAGGGAGAGGCCATTGGTAAGAAGAGAAAAGGAAGGCAGCTGACGTGGCATTATATCAAGGGAAGCATAACAGGGACAAGCAATATAGCACAGCCACATCTTGTATAGATCTATAGACACAGCCACCAAGTAAGTCAATATGGCAAGAGGATCACCAAATGAGGAGGGAGAGAGAGGGTAAAAGGGGAGGGCGTGGAGAAGCGCGGCAGGGATGCTTGCTGCCCTTGTCCCTGCGCTCGGGCCACCTCTCTGCGGCCTTGTCCTCCACATCGCATACACCCCTGGCCATCGCGTCTGCGCTGCACTCCTCTTGTTGGCTCTCACCGGTATGGCATTCGGCGTCGCAGGGCTCATAGACGCTGACAGAGCCGAGCTCATCGCCGAGACGGGCATCTATGCGCAGTGTAGGCTTATTTTTCTCTGCAGGCCACATGCTGACGCTCTGCAGTGAGCGCATCTGCCATCTTTTTTGCTCATCGGCATCGGGGCTGCTCACTGGTCCTCGGTAGCCTTGCTCTCTGCGGTGCGTCTCGCAGCGCTTTAAATTTCTGCGCATATATTCACAATTTTCTACCTCCCCAGGGACTGCACTCGGTGTTGCCGAGCCCTTTGTCCCTGCCATTCCCGCCGCCATTGCGCCTCTGTGTTTTCTGCTGCTGACCCTCGTCGCACTCGGGATTGTCAGATCTTGCATGGAGATGGTGCTCACGCTCCTCGCCACGCTGATTTCCAATACCCTCTTTCTCGTCGCTGCCCTCGTCCCCCAAGCCAAGGCTGTTGAGGCGATACAAACGGTCTGGGTGACTCTACCCATCTGTGCATTCATGCTCGCTTTCACGCGTAAGCACTCCGCTGTCCACACATGTCTCCCTGCCAGTCTCACAGCGGGTCATATCCAGGACACAGCCAAGTCACTCCTCAAAGCCCACGAATCTCCATCTCTGTGTCGATAGCTCGGCGACATGATCAACTGGATTTACCTTTTCGGAAGGTCACTTCCCTTTCTGGTCATCCTACACTTGGCACCACTGGGCTCGCAAGGTTCCGAAGATGGCTCGCCCCTTCGCAGCAGGACATGTCTATTTCTCTCAGCAATTTACATCATCCAGACCACACTCGCTTCCCCTCTACTTCCTCTTCTTTCTCATCTCCCCCTCAGCCTCCCCACATGGACGTCGATCTAGAGGATGGCAAGGCTTTCCATCATGTCCTAGACCTCAAGCCTCCTCCACAATTACCAAGTCCACCTGATACACCCAGAGCTGGGGTCCGCACAGAAACGCCTATCCCGCATACTCATTGCCTCCCTTCTCCTGCCAATAGCCCTGCTGTCGTCACTGACAATGACCAGGACGTCCGAATAGGTATGGTCACACCAGCAGAGAAGCCAAATCTCACTATCCGAGACATTTTTACTGAGGCAGAGCAATACGAAGTTGCATGTGAGACCGCCCAAGTTGTTGACACCCCTGTCTCCGAACCTGGACACGGCAGTCGTGAGTACTCTGACTCGGGAGATGACGATCCCATCCAGAAAAGTCCAGGAGCGTCCTATTCGATCCACACTCCCACACCCTCACCCATACCCATGCCTACACCTGTGCCAAGGTCTCCAGTGCTTTCCAGCCCTAGTTCGTGGGTATTCAACAACTTCAAACGGCCCATCAAATCCAGGTCAATGATGAGCTTGCCTTTATCTTTCGGTTCTGCGTCTGGATCTACCTCGCCTCCCACATTATCCTGGAAGGGAGCAGACAAGTTGAGGGAGAGATTCAAGAGACCCATAGCTGGTGCCTATGGACGTGCACTATCCCTCTCGCAATCACCCACTTCGCAGCCTTTTAGCAAGGAAGACACTTTAGACTCAGTTGAAGAGGAGGGGGATGGACAGGACAGCCAGAGGGCAACGGGCCAGCACCATAAGAGGAAGGGAAGTACTTGGAGTTCGTTCAGTCAAAAGTCCCCGACGTTCATGTTTATGTCGAGTGTTCCGATAATGGCAACAGCAACTAGTCCTAGTAGTGGATCGGAATGGGAATGGCACCCCTCCCTGTCGAAATCGAAATCTTCAATGTCTAACTTAAACCAAGGTCAAGCGCTGACTTCAAGTATTAGCAATAAAAAGAAACGAGAACAAATTACGACACCAGCCCCGGCATCGTCATCTGACCATCACCAACAGAGCGAGACTGCTGATTTCGTTGATTTGACAGATCCATTTGCGAGTCCTACGCCGGGTTTTGCGTTGCCCAAGTGGGTAGGAAATAACGGGAGCAGTGTTACGGCTGCAAGTGGCGCAAGCGGTAGTTTTAGAACATGTGGACTGGGGGTTGGCACAAACTGGAATGGGAGTGTATCAGATATTGGACATGGAGTACCGGCAAATCCGAGCTGGGGTCATGATAGCGACCAGGAAATTGATGTGAACGAGAAGGAATGTACAACTACGATAAGGAATACACCGAAGAATATCAAGTCACGGTCGAGTGCACAGTGGGGGAAGTTACCGCCTGTTCCACCACTTCCTTCCTCGAGTAATCTGGACAGGTCGAAGAAGAAACAAGAGAGGCTGGAGAAGATTCCGAGGACCGCATTGACGACAGAGGGAGTAAAGAGAACAAGGCCTAACAGACGAAGATCTGACTCGCCTATCAAGACACTATCAAGTGGTACAAATTTAATGAGAATCGTGGATGATGTTGAGGATGAGGATGAAGATAGGGAATCTGAAGCAGAGAAGGAAATATTAGAACGACCTGGATCGCCCATTCCACCTTCACCTTCCTTGACGCTAACCACAGTAATGGAATTGGGAATTAGCAGAGTCACGAGGCCGACAGTGGTTATAGACAACAATGTTGATGTTTCGGGAAGCGGCCAGTTACAAAGGAAGAAAACAACAATAGGTTCGGACGCAAAGAACATTTTCAACAGCTCTAGTAGTAGGAAGAAGAAGAACAGCGGTATCAAGTCTAGACGAGGAAGAAACGGATCACCGCTGCCTATTCCATTTCGGAGGAACAAAAGTCTTCGACACGTCGCGAACAGTAATGTAGGAGGGACAAGAGCGATGGAGGAAAAGGAGGAAGGGGATATTGACGGATTGAATTTGGAGGAGATGTTGTTGGCTCAGAGGTTGTTGAAAATGTTGAATTCGGATGAAGGCGCTGTGTGATGTTACGAAAGTACGGGTGACACCTAATTCATGATTGTTTTTTTGGTAGTCGTAGATTCTCTTCGTTCTTGGTTGTGCGATACATGTTCTTGTCTTGATCACCTGTTTGGGGATTGACGTGGTGTTTAAACTTTTCTGATGGTCGATAGGAGTAGAGCAGAGGACGAAGGCCATGAGAGATCTCGATTAATTATAGGTTGCTCGGTGCCATAATTTTCATTAGCAGAAGTTTGAGCCAAGAACGAACATCAGTCGGTTTAGGAGGGACCTTCTTGAAACCAAAAAGTTGTTTAATTAAATTTTACGGGTCAAGAGGGATTTTCATTGTGTGACTTTTGAAGTGAAGTGAAGTGAAGTGAAGGAAAAAGAAGCAAAGTTGGAACGTGTCTGTCGGTGTTGTCAAGGTATGGTTGGTGTTGGCAGGCGAGCAGGCAGGCGCACAAACATGAGGTCGTTCCTGTTAGTTGGTTGGGGGGAATCCATGATTGTTGATGTGTGCGTGTGCATTTTTTTGTGTTGATTGTCACGTCATCCGATTGATTTTTACTCGCTGCTGCTGCTTTCTCTCTCTCTCTTTCTTTCTGGGATAATGGGGAAAAAACAGAATAAATCAAATGTGGCAACTACTACTTGCACTCCACCGAACGTGAATATGATACAGAATCGGGATATTATGCAAAGAATGAATTTTTTATGGCAAGCGAGTGTTTATTTGGAGAGTTGTGGTTCTGGTTCTGGTTATGAGGATTCGATAAAGAGAAGGAAGGTTAATAGACGAAAAGGGGAAGCAGAAGGGCAAAGAGAAGAGGAAGAAAGACAAGTGGAAGAAGAAGAGAAGGAAGACGTTGTCAAGGGTAGGAGGAAGAAGAGGGGGGAAATGATGATTGGAAGTGATCTGGCAAAGGTCTATGTTCAGATGATGAAATGTATTGGGAAGAGAACAACGACCGGGATGTAAGTTTGTTTCATTTCCTCCTTTGATTTATTCTATGTTTCTTCAGGGACCCAGGTGTGAAGCGTACATTGTGTAAGGGATGCCATAATGTGCTCATACCAGGGATCACTGCACGTATCCGTGTGCGAAGTGAGTTTATCCCAATCGAATCGTTCTCGGTTTTTCCCTTTAGATTAATTGGCATGTTGACAGCGAGTTCGTCATTTGGTCATTGTATTTCGTATACTTGTCTGGACTGTTCAACAACCCGAAAGATACCTGCACCCCGGAATATAGAAATGGAACCCCCAATCACTGATGCGCCTACGTCGATAGTTGAAAATCGAGTTGGAAAAACTGTTGATGTTCATGTCCCAGCTCTAGAAGCGACGATCCCACCTGAGACTACAAAACTCGAGGAACACGAGGTATGGCCGAAGGAGGAGAAGAAGGAAGAGAAGAAGGAAGAGAAGAAGGGAAGGAAGAAGAAGAAGAAGGTTGTTATTCGTCAGCAACCGTTGTTTGCGAGGAGAAGTCAGGGACATGTGGTATTCAGGGGCACGGAAGTGGTAGATGCGGAGGGAGTTTATTGTGCTTGAGGGGATGAGTACTTGTTCTCGTCCCGAATATGCTCCTGAGACGAAAAAAATGAACATTTAGGAGAACGAGAACTTGATCGCGAATTGCAGAAGCCTTGATGTTTGGTTCAAAAGCTGTCGCTTTTTCTGAGAAGTTTTGGAGAAATTTTTACCTTGCTCCGAGGAGCTATTTTCTCGTTGTATATACAGATTTATGATTACAATGTTTTCGGTAAGAAATTTCGGTTTCGGGCCATACATCACTCAACTTCTTACAAACAATAATTCCTTCCCTTCCTCTTTGGCGCCCTCTCTTATAGATGTTCAAAAATCTATACTCGTAATGCCCCCCATACATCTACCCTTACACATGTCGATATTCTTCTCCTCGCCCATGACCATCACCGGTTTCATTGCAGACGACACTATTAATTGGAACCCTGACCCACAATCTTCGAGCTCAGATCAATCGCCGCAACAAGGAATTGGAAATACAGGGACCGATGACCTGGAATCTGGTCCAACAGGGGCAGAGACAAGATTAAGAGGCAGAAGACGAAACCGGTCTGGAACGTCATTGATGATTTTCATGTTCGTGTTGATTGTGTTCCATGTTATTTTCATTGTGATTGCAATTTCGTTTTGGAAGATGTGGGATGTACCGTCTTACCCCGAGGTCGTACTCTAGCGTACGTTGTTGCTTTTTTTGTGTCATATCATCAAGCCATATCTTCTTCCTCTTCACCTCATCCAGTATATGTGTATGAAATAGAATTGGGCAACCTGGAATGCCTGGTTGAGAAAAAGCAATCCAATTTACCTGAATGTAAACATGTAGAGTAAGCCACTAATTGATTAACGCATGTAAACTACTCTCCTTGACTGCAACGCTTCAAGTCAAATTCCTGGTACTTGAATGAAGTCAGTAGGACACTGCTCAAAATAACTCAGGGACTTTTCTGACTCTGGCATACATCAAGCTTACAGTGTCAATATACATTAGCGCACAGCATTGACCGCTACTAATTTACTCGGTTTGATCAGTTGAAAGTTTGAGTTGAAATGAACGTTCCTCAAACGTCGAACGCAGGTCATTACAATATCATTTTTTTGATTCTTTGATCAAATTTCAAAGTCTATGGCCTAAAATCATATATAAATTCGAGTGCGCCACTTGTGGCGATGGTTAGTGGCTTCTAGATGTGGCAAGAGTAGACAGACCATCTCGCTGTCTGCTCTGCTTCACACTAGGATCCTCCGATGCTTTGCATTCGATCTTGAAACATCTGAAGAGTTCCTTGATTTCATTTGTATTGGAGCTATCTTTAAGCCGGTCAAGCAGCACATGGAAAGACTGAATTCACCAATAGTATTGTTTGGACAGCCCCAGTATTTATTGAATGCTTGTCTGTCAAAACTTGTGATTGTGTGATAGACAGAAATTATCATTTCTGATGTCGATTCAACGTGCAATTGGGTTGTCAATCCGGTGGTCTTCTTCAACCTGGTAGGCGGCGTGAACGGATCAAAAATGTAGGTACAAAATCAGACTTCCGACATAACACTGATCAGAATATCCTTTACAGTCGGTTGCGTCTCATAAGCGTCCATGCACACCTCCCCGGCGCCAGTTTCTTCTGAAAACGGATCACCAAATGTTGCTCCAAACACAGCACCCGCTAGAACTTCGTCCCTAGGGCCATCTCGAACTCTGAGACGATGAGAGACGCATCTAGGGAATATCCTCGCGATATGCACTTCCACTACGTCCAGCACTGTTCTGGAAGGCTCGCTTGACTCAATGTCTGATGTAGGTGTTTCGCGATGTCTAAACGAACTTCTAGAATGGTGCAATGAACCAGTAACATCAGTCGCCTCAGATTCATCGTCTTCAAGAACATTGTCTTGATCTTCCAATAAGTCATCGGCTTCTTGGCTGCCACGAAGTAGTTCGGTACCAGTGGGATCAAAGCCCACGACTCTTGCAGCCCTGACCAATTTCTCAGCATTGTGCACACAGCGTGCAGTCAATAAAGTGCCATCAATCTGAGGGTGTTGCCTCGTGGCAGAAAAAAGATCTGCGAGATACAAGGAGAGAGAGGGTGAGAGGTGCGTCTTTGCACAGGCCTCACGGAAATTTTGGAGGAAACCCTGGGGGAGAGCAGGGATAGAAAGGGAAGACAGATGAGAATTGCTATGAGATTGGGAGGGCTCGGAATGTTGTTTATGGTGCGTTGGTGAAGGGGCAGAAGGATTTGATGATGGGACGGGTAGCCATAGATTTCGGATGTGGGGCTTGAGAAGGACATTGTAGCTCATGGCAAATTTATCGAGCTGTAACATATAATCGGAGCTAGCGATGGAATTAAATTGACAGGACCTACAAGAGCATGGTGAAGGTTTGGCCTTTCTCTGGGATCGATGAGACAAATGTAAACAAGAATGAAATCATCGGGAAGACAGGTACTGTGATCGCTGTCCAATTCGTGGGGGCCATCTTGAGGTCTAGAGTCGCCATGGAAGTCGTCGAGTGAGATGCGCTTTTCTGCCAAGACCTGGGCTAGTGCGCGCTGGGAAGAGAGAGAAGTGTTTTCAAGACCCGAAACCACGATAGCCCGGGGAAGCTGAAGAGAAGGAGAATTCCGCGTAGGTGGAGTATGAGAGTCGATATGGGGAGCAGTGGATGGGGTGCCCATGTCAGCGAAGACGACAGAATTTGTCCGAGGACGATGGGACCCGACTGGGTGTATTCTGCTCGATTCCGAGTCCTCGTCCTGTACGCCCGAGGCGGCAGGCGGCAGGAAAAGCGACCTAAGAAAGTAAGCCTGTTGGGACCATGAGCGAGATTTGTGGCGAATGTCTAGCTTGTGTGTCTGATATCCAAAGGCAGACGACAGAATCTGGCAAAAAATAAGGAGCAGATCTGGTAGAAAAGCGAAAGAATATACCCAGACAACAATACGGCGTACAAGGACAACATCTTCCTGATGAGTGCGGAGGATAAGATGAGCATCTTGCGCGACGAGGCAGGTGAGGAGAGCGTGGAGGAGAGCGGGGTCGAGTTGGGAGCGGACCGCAGGCGGAAGCCTGGCCAACATAAATATTTATTTTTTTGAGCTGTTCCATTTATTATGTTATGTATAGGCGAGAACCTTTCCACCACGTATCATGATGCCTGAAGCCACGATCTTCTTCTCGACTTGATCAGATTCGTTCATTTGAGTAATTACACAAGTTTTTAAAGAAAAAGGGGGTTTCATCTAATGACCCATAACACTCCGAGCGAGATAAAGCTCTTCGAGGTACTTGAGCTCTTCTGGGGTGAGAGTAATATTTACCGCTCCTGCGGGACCATTGATGTAGGTATCCTGGTCCATTTATCTCAAGGGATGCACGTACCGATGAGGTCGTTGAGATTCTTTACTGAACTTGTCCCAACAACTGGAGCCGCCGAGGCTGTCACAGGACACTATGCATCAGTAATCAATCCGATCCTCTGATTCATTTATACTTACGATCCTTTGTGAGCAACCAAGCAATGCTCACTTGGGCCATGGAAATCTTCCTCTTCTTTGCAACTTCTTCGATGCTTGGAAATGTGAGTTCACGATTATCAGAAAAATATGCTACTCTTACCGGCTCACGATCTCTCGTGTACCGCCTCCTTCAAGATACTTCTTAATGATCCAGTCCGTTTCTCCTCTTTGAGTCTGTTCCTCTAGAGGACGAGTGAGAAGCCCTTTAGCAATTGGGGACCATGGAACCATTCCAACGCCGAGATACTGTTCATGAGGTGAGAATAAGTAAATTTGCACTGGATGAACGGACAAGACAGAGAAAATTCTGCATACCTTGAGTGTAGGTATCATCTCACGTTCTTCCTCGCGATAGATAAGATTATAATGGTTTTGCATGACAATAAATGGTGTCAAGTTGTTGGTAATAGCATAGTCTATTTTGACGTTCATTCACGGATATGACAGAACCAGGTGGAGACACTTGCTTTGCATTGCGTGAACTAGGATACAATCATCAGGGATGGGTTGAATGGCAAGAAGAAGATGGAGAACATACACTGCCAGGCATAGCAAGAACTCATGCCGATATAACGAACATATCCAGCCTGGACAACATCATGGAGGGCATGCATCTAATGGGAGTGAATCATCCAGAAACAGGGAAGCGTGTATCTGGGACTCACTGTCTCCTCGATAGGTGTATCTTTGTCAAAGCGATGACCTCGTGATTTAAATGAGAAACGACCAATAACCATTCATGAGCACCAACTCACAAAATAGTACATCAATGTAGTCGAGCTGAAGCCTTTTCAGACTTGCCTTGACAGAATCAAATATGTGCTACCAAGTACATTCATCATCCAATCTTTCTTGAAGGAAACAGCGATCTTACCTTCCTACTCAACCCATGCTGATTGACATAACCGTAGTCATCAGGATTCTCCCACCAAGTTGCCATGAAATTCTTGTCCATGTCTCTGGCAACAGTTTCGAACAGCTAACCATAGTGAGATTATTACAGCCTCTCGTGAAATCAAGCAGCGGATCGTATACTTGCTTTGGTGAAAATAACGATCTCCTCCCGAGGAAGTTCAAGTTCTTTGATAGCATTTCCAAGGATAACCTCAGAGACACCATTCGAATAAACCTGAATAGACCCGCAGCCTCATTTCGGAAACAACAGAACTCAGGAGCTAGGGAGGACGTACATTGGCAGTATCGAAGGTCTGTATACCAGCATCATATCTTTGCATCAAATTAAATATGTCCGAGTACCAAGCCAGTATCACATACGCGGCCTTGATGTGCTCGTTGGCCTCCTCCTGGCCTTTCACCCATGCTTGCCAACGCGTATCTCCATATTGCATAGTCCCAAGGATGATCTTTGAAACTTTCAACCCCGAGTTTCCCAGTCGCACTTGATCCGTATCGGTAAGCTGCCAGTAATCTGATGATAGGAATCAACTCACCGTATGGGACTTTGTTAGACATTCCAAAGTTGTGAAACGAGTTTCGGATTCTAGGTGTAGTTGATTGGGGTTAAGTAGCGGATTACCCCCGGAGATCCATGCAGGCTTATATGAAGAAAAGCTTCGAGCTTGGTCATCCTTGGAGATAACGCGAACAAATGAGTCAGTTAATTATAGTTCCACCATTCTAGGCGTACGCCAATGCAAACCACGAGCTTGAGTGGATTCAATAAATCTCAGGGTTTATAGTTCTTTACCCAGATGGTGAGTATCAACCAGAGGTCTGGATTTGATTGGTTCTAGGAAGGAACCATAAAACTTTCAAGACCATCAAGCTCTTCCTGGAAGTTGCCAAGTACGATTTGACATCACGATAATGAGTGAGGTTGGAGACAATAATGGTGGCGGCAGTGGACAGTCTTATGACTCAGGACTATCAGAGTATTGAAAGATGATCTACGTACATCTCGGAACGGGTTTACATTAGTAAGGATTGAGTGTCATTGTTGGGACCGCATGATCGATGATTATCGATCGCCCACCAACTTATCAACTCTTCTGTGTCACTTTCTAGAATTCAATCGCACATATATCGGAGCATCATCAGTCAGTGATCAAGGAAAATCTTAATCTTATACGTACAGACTACACACCTCATATACAGACATTAAGTCCCCGCATTTCAACGAGATCGCAGTCATAAACTCACTTCAGAGGTCGAGCATAGCTTTGATTCGATTGATCATCGAGTCATCTCGGTCATCATCTAAAGCCTCCTTAGCTTCCAGTGCTGAACCAATCAAGTTCTGTAATGCTGAGGGAAGGTGCTGAATTCCTTCAACAGCAGTCTTTAATCGGGTTGTGACACCATCATAACCCTGCACACTCGTCTCTCGGAATTCCGTCCCATCTTTACCTGAAATCGGGAGCAAAACTCGTTCTATGAGCTGGCTGGTCCTGGGTCGATTAATGACCCATGTATTCCTGAATTTTCCCGTGGATGGTAAATCTTTTGTTTGATCCGCCAAGTTCAAGAGACCCTGGAAATCAACATCTTCCATAAGAAGGACTTTTCCAGCTGCATCAACCGCGATTCCTGCAGGGGAATCAAACAGAGCAAGGGTAAAGCCTTCGGGTTCTGTAGGTGCATTTCTAAGAACTGCTAGTCGAAGAGCAGATTGGTCTGGGACAAATGGTTGCAAATAAGGTTCTGCACGGGAGTGCCAGCCACTGAGTGAGGTGGACATGACTGTACAAAGTGAAATCAAAGGGCTGGCACGTGAACGACTACCAGATGTCTACTTTCTGTCTACTTTCTGCATGCAAATGAACTAACTACGTAGTAAATTGAAACGAACGAACTGAAAAAAATGCTTATATACACAGAAATCCGGATTCAAATGTCAGTGTTCAAGAGAATGTGGGTATAAAATGATGATATGATATATAGAGCCGAACGAAATAGTGAGTGTTCAATTTCTTGAGACTTCTCGACTGATAAACTGCCAAATGTAATGAGTCCATCCCTCGAGCACACCCGCACCTGTCATTATATGTAGACAGTCTCCAGTCGCATGCTGTAAATATTGTAGTAGAGAATCAGATCATAAGAAGTAAGAACTCACAGCATCCGGACGCAGTCGTGCAGGATGATCAATTGGCAAGAAGTAGATATTTGGGAACTTCTTCCTCGAAGAGAGAATTCTCTGTGCAGCAAGGTAAGAGTGCAAATGTCCCGGATGACTTCCATGACTCACTTGAAATCGTGCATTAAAATCCCAGATGTTCCCCCAATTATACCAATTCCATACGAACGGTTGCACCTCAGTCCATGCTTCACGATGACTATGACAGTCTTCGTGCCCCGGTAGATACGCTCTTACCACCACCTTCTTTCTATTACGAATCATCTTTGTACCAAATCTTTTTTGGTCCTTCCACAGAGCCATCTGGACCTCTGCTGCCCAACCCTCCATGGCGTACTCGAAAAAGTCCAGCACACCATCATTACCGTATCCCGAGTCCTCCTTCTCATCGTCTCGAAAGT
>Ga0153993_100655_pt1 | contig 12910 bp, 13 predicted proteins | sample TSNC077MetaG_FD_104706 | JGI IMG/M metagenome (GOLD analysis project Ga0153993, IMG submission 104706) | Attine ant fungus gardens microbial communities from North Carolina, USA - TSNC077 MetaG | ecosystem: Host-associated > Fungi > Mycelium > Unclassified | place: USA: North Carolina, Lumber...
GCCTACTATGTCGAACACGAGGATCGCGCCTGGGTTGTCACCATGCAAACTCATGGTGACGAGGCTGCACTGGTTGCCGACCCGGCTCTGTACTTCGATCCGGTCGACGACGCGATGCTCTTGATCCAGAAAGACGCGACCAACTAGAGCGCACGTCCCAGTTCGAGCCCACACCACCGAAAGGCCTGTCCCGACAAGCGAATCGTTGGGGCAGGCCTTGGTCATCACTCAGGAAAGCACGACACTCTCCAGTCTGTCCGCGATCGCTTTGCCGACGCCCCAGTCGAGTGCTGCGCACCCGACCGACTTGAAGACCGTGCGACCGTGACGCTCCACGCCGGATTCCATTACTGCGCCCAGTGATCGGAGGTCGGAGGTGGGGAACTCCCGCGCGATTGCCGATCGGACTTCACCCGACCCCTCCAGACATCCGGCAATGTCGTCGAGGACGGTAACCGTCGAAGCATCGATGACCCCGGCAGGGAGCTCCGTCATCGACGGACGGAAAGATCCGACTGCATTGACGTGCACGTTTTCCGGGAGTGCCGCCAGGTCGAACAAAGGTGACGTGGCGCCGGTCGCGCAACACACCACGTCAGCATTTTCGACGCATTCGTTTGCCGACCCTGCTACGGAAAACCGGAGTCCTGGATGCCGCACTTCTGCTTCGTCGACAAATCGTCGTGCATGGGCGAGAGTCCGGCTGTACACCGAAACCTCCTCGAATTCCCTTACTGCGCAGCAGGAATCAAGTTGCGTCGCAGCCTGGGCGCCGGAGCCGAGGATCGCCAGACGCAGGACCTTTTCTGGCGCCAGTACGTCCGTTGCCACGCCGGAGACCGCACCGGTTCGCAGCGCGGTGAACCGGTGGGCCTCCACGCTGAACCGCGGAAGTCCGGTGGCTCCGTCGTACCAGAGCACAGTGCCTTCGATGCGCCTGCTTCCGTCGATGTCGTAGATCGTCAACGTCTTGACAACGGCGTCGCGGGTGCTCCGATGCAGCGCAGACATCACGAGCAACTGGCCGTCCGCAACAACCGTACGCGGCGGCTGTTCGAGCCTGCCCTCGTGAAGTTCGGTGATGGCACCGGCCACCGCTGCGACGGCAACCCCGACCGGAATCAGCGAGTCGAGTCTGGCGAGGTCGATGTGTGGAGCCACTGCATGATCTTCGATTTCCATCGTTTTTCGATTCCGTTTCTCGGGGTGTACTTCAGGGCTAGTTCACTGAAATTCCTTGACATCCAATCGGTAAGGTATTACACCTAATGCATCCTCGCAAGGCTCCGTACGAACCCGCCGTTCCAAACGAACGGCCCGAAGGTGGATCTGATGGACAAAACAATGACGCGGTTCTCGAGGCGTACCGCTCTGGTCGGAACTGCAACTGCACTCGCACTGATTCTCGGTGGTTGTTCAGGCGCAGCAAAGGACGCAGGTACCTCGTCCGAGCCCACCGGCGAGCCGCAGCGGGGCGGTGAACTGCGAGTTTCGATCGGCGCAGAACCGATTGCACCTGCGTTCGACATGGGAACAATGGCCGTCACGTCGGTGGGCACGGCATCGATCGCCACCCTCGCCTACAACGGATTGGTGGACTTCCAGGACGGTCAGCCGGTACCCGAACTCGCTACGGCGTGGAAGCAGACATCCCCCACTCAATACGTCTTCACCCTCCGCGATGGTGTGAAGTTCACCGACGGAACGCCGTTCGATGCCGCAGCCGTCAAATTCAATCTCGATCGATTGCTCGACCCGAACGGAACGGGTGCGAATCTGCCTCCGTCGTTGGAATCGGTTGAGGTCAGCGCACCCAATGAAGTAACGATGAATCTCTCGGCTCCGGCCGGCGGATTCGTCGCCTCGTTACGCCGTGGACGGGTGATGATGATGTCCCCCACCGCCGTGGCGCAGTACGCCAAGACCGATCCGTTCAAAGCTTCGGTGGGCACCGGTCCGTACAAGTTCGAGGAGTACAAGACCGGTCAGTACATCAGGCTCGTCCGCAACGACGAGTACTGGGCTGACGACAACTACCTGGACTCGATCAAGATCTCGATCCTTCCGGACCCGACCACCTCGATGCAGGCATTCGTCAACGGGGAACTCGATGTTCTCGGTGTGACACCGGCCCAACTCGCGCAAGTCGAAAGCCGAGGCAACTCGGTCATCAAGACGTCGATCAGCAATACCTTCAACTACGTCAGTTTCAACCAATCGGTCAAGCCATTCGACAACGTCGACGTCCGCCGTGGATTCTCTGCGGCGATCAACCGTGACGGTATTGCACAGGGCATTTACCAGAGTTATGCCGATCCGGCGAGTGGACCCCTCAGCCCGAAGATCGGCGATGCGTACTCGGACCTCTCCGGCCTTGCCTCACAGACTTTTTCAACAGACAAGGCAAAAGAATTCCTGAAGAACGGAAACTTCGACTTCGGTACGACGGTTCCGTTCAGCACCTTCACCCAGGCCCCGTTCTCGACAGAAGCGGATGCGGTTGCCGAACAGCTCCAGAACATCGGCGTCAAAGTCGACCTGAGCAAAGAGGAGTTCGGATCCTGGGCTCAGAAGATCTACACAGCAAAGAATTTCACGGTCATGAACAGCGGCCAGACCACGGCCACCGTCGATCCCGACGAGATTCTCTACCCTTTGTTCCACAGTAAGGGCGATCTGAACGCCTCTTCGATCAACGACCCCGAACTCGACAAGCTGCTCGACGCCGCTCGCGGCGAACAGGATCCGCAACTACGCGCACAGATGTACCAGCAGGCATCCAAGCTGATCGCGGACAAGGCCTACGCGGCGTTCACCGTGTACCCGCAGAAGATCGCCGCTACCAGTCCGTCGGTCGGTGGATACGAATTCACGGAGGGTGGCACCAATCCGCTCTCGAGGGTTTGGCTCGCCAAGTGAGCGTGATCGAAGCGGTACCTGATTACGACAGGCCGCCGAAGGTGAGAGAGCCCGCCCCCTCGTCCGGCCGGCTGCGGCGAATCGCGCGAACCTTGCTGATCAACGCCGCGCAACTGGGAATCGTCGGACTCGCCGCGACTTTCCTGATGTTCGTACTTCTTCGGACGATCCCTGGGGACCCCGCTCGCACGGTGAGCGGGCCCGGCGGGTCCGTCAGTCCTGAGCAGATCGCACGAATACGTTCCGAACTCGGCCTCGACAAGCCGGTGGTAGTCCAGTATTTCGACTGGCTGTCCGCAGCGGCTCATGGCGACCTCGGAAAGTCCTTGGTGCTCAACGACTCCGTGACGACCTTGCTGTCCGACCGCATCGTCGTAACACTCCAACTGGGTATGTACGCACTTGCCTTCGCATTGTTGGTGGCGGTACCACTGAGCGTCCTCGCTTCGAGGTTCACCAGCGATCGCGCGAACCGGAGTGTGCGACTGGTCGGAACGCTGGGTATCGCAGTTCCCAGCTTCTGGTTGGCACTCCTGTTGATCATCGCGTTCCAGAACGTCTTGCCGACGTTTGGATACTCGTCGATCAGTGACGGTGTCGGTGCACATTTCCAACACATGATTCTTCCGACTATCGCGCTGGGTGTCGGTATGTCTACTCTGCTCTTCGAGACCACACGTGCATCCTTGATCGGCACACTCAATTCCGATTACGTGCGCACGGCGAGGTCATTCGGGATCCCCGAGCGTCGTGTTTACTCTCGATACGCACTAAGGAACGCACTACTTCCCACTGTGACCATCGCCGGACTGGAGATGGGCGCACTGATGGGCGGAGCGCTACTCGTCGAGAACGCTTTTGCCGTCCCCGGTATGGGCCGACTCCTCGTTCAATCCGTCTTGGCCCGCGACTACACAGTGGTGCAGGGTTGCATCCTCGTACTGGTCATCGTCGTCGTATCTGTCAATCTTCTGATGGATGTCGTCTATTCCTTCATCGATCCCAGAGTCAGGACCGACAATGCCTGAGTCATTCGGGGCTGCGCTTTCCCCGTCTTCCCCAATCGCGCCGAACACACGTCAGCGGCGTCGGTTCATGGCCCGCATTCTCTCCTTGCCTGGCCAGAAGGTGGCATGGAGCATTCTGTTCGTACTGGTGTCTGCGGCCGTGCTCGCGCCTCTTCTCGCGCCGCACTCCCCCAACGTCCAAGATCTCACGTCGACCCTGGCCCCACCCAGCGGTGAGCATCTCCTCGGAACCGACGATTTGGGCCGAGATCAGTTGAGCCGTCTACTGTTCGGACTCCGCACGTCACTAGCCATCAGTGCTGCCGTGACGTTCGGTGTCATGGTCATCGGGCTGCCGCTGGGAATGCTGGCAGGTTTCACCCGGGGAATTGCGAACACCGTCATTGCTCGGCTCATCGATGTCGGGTTGGCTTTGCCGTCTTTGCTGCTCGCGCTCGCCCTCATCGCTGCGATGGGAGCCGGGGTCACCAGTACGGTCATCGCTCTCGTTGCGGGCTACACGCCGTATCTCGCACGGGTCACCCGCAGTGTCGTGCTCAAGATTCGTGAAGAGGAATACATCGACAGCGCAGCCGTGAGCGGAGTTCCGACCTGGCGCATCATCGTTCGGCACGTGACGCCGAACATGATCGAATCGGTGTCGGTTCAGCTGACACTGATCTTCGCCTTCACCGTCATCGCCGAGGCCGGGCTCAGCTTCGTCGGCCTCGGAATCCAACCACCGACCTCGTCCCTCGGCAACATGCTCGCCCTCGGGTCGACACACAGCATCGACCTGCCTTTGATGTCGATAGTCCCCGGATGCACCATCGCTCTGGTCGTCATCACTTTGCTGGTCTGTGGAGACGGCCTTCGACACGCGCTCGACCCGAGGAGCAACCGATGACGAAGCCGCTATTGTCGATCACGGATCTCCGTGTAGCACTGGCCGACAACCCCGCACTGCGACCGGTGGACGGAGTCAGCTTCCACATAGATTCGGGTGAGAGCGTCGCCCTGGTCGGTGAAAGCGGCTGCGGCAAATCAGTGACGTCGTACTCCGTACTCGGTCTCCTCGAAGGGTCCCTGGCGGCCCATGGAGAGATGGTCTTCAACGGCAGACGCTTCGACATGTCCGACCGTGGTGCGCTGGCGCCGCTTCGAGGCACAGACATCGCAATGATCCCCCAAGACCCCGGAACCTCGCTGAACCCAGTAGTGAGCATCGAACGACAACTCGGCGATCTCGTCCGCATCCACCACAGGCTCTCCAAACGCGTTGCGGCCAAGCGAGTACGCGAATTGTTGGCCCGCGTCGGCATTCCGGCCCCGGACCGGGTCGCCGGTGCGTTTCCTTTCGAACTGTCCGGTGGCATGCGACAACGTGTACTCATCGCAATGGCTCTGGCCTGCGAACCGACGATGCTGATCGCCGATGAGCCGACCACTGCCCTGGACACCACCGTGCAGGCGCAAATCATGGATCTGTTGCAGAGTCTCATCGCAGACGAGGGAATGTCCATGATGTTCATCTCGCACGATCTCGGACTGGTTGCACAACACTGTAACCGGGCGTACGTGATGTACGCGGGAAAGATCGTCGAATCCGGATCGGTGGGCGATGTACTGCGAGAACCGGAGCACCCGTACACGCATGCGCTTGTCGACTGTCTGGAAAGCATGAACACGGGTGCACGACGCTTGAAGACGGTACGAGGGATCGTTCCGCCGCTGTCTGACCGAACGCGCGGTTGCCACTTCGCGCCACGCTGCGACCGCGCGGAAGACGAGTGCCTTTCCAGCTCACCCGAACTCGAAAGGAGTGGACACAGTCTCGCAGCCTGTCTGCACCCGATGACAGGTTCACATCAGCGCGTTTCGGCCAGTGAGGTGCCTCGATGACTACACACCAATCCGTTTCCACACGGGAAGTAGCCCGTTTGGAGGGGATCACCCATTCCTTCCGTACACGTCTGGGCGGACGTGCCGTGCAGGCGCTTCGGGGCGTCGACTTGGCGATCCCGGCAGGTCGGTCTCTCGGACTGGTCGGCGAAAGCGGCAGCGGCAAGTCCACTCTCGGTCGGGTCGTGACCGGTCTGCTCGAGCCGTCCGGTGGCAACCTGGAAATACTGGGGCAGCGCGTCACCGGTAAGTCATCTCACAAGCGAGCCCCGGGATCTGTGCAGATGATCTTCCAGAATCCGCGGGCATCGATCGATCCGAAGCTGCCGATCTGGCGTGCCGTCGCCGAACCTCTACGCATAGGCGGGCATTCGGCGCGACGCAAGGACGTCGACGACTTGCTCGACCGCGCCGGGCTGAGTGCGTCGTACGGAGACATGTACGCGCATCAGCTTTCGGGTGGGCAGTGCCAGCGGGTGGCCATCGCACGCGCCGTCGCCGCGAAACCGCAACTCATCGTCGCCGACGAACCTGTCTCCGCCTTGGATGTCTCGGTGCAGGCACAGATTCTCAACCTACTCAAGGACATTCAAGAGGACTCCGGAACATCCTTTCTGTTCATCAGTCATGATCTTGGAGTCGTTCGATTCTTCTGCGACGAGGTTGCCGTCCTGTATCTGGGTCAGGTTCAGGAGTACGGTTCGACCGAGAGCATTCTGACCGACCCCGCGCACCCGTACACCCGGGCATTGGCCTCGGCATCGCCGACACTGTTCTCCGAAGCCGTGCGCGAGCGGATCATCCTCGTGGGCGAGCCTCCGAAGCCTGACAACCCACCCAGCGGTTGCGTCTTTCACGAGAGATGTCACCTGCGCATTGGCACGATCTGCGACACGGTCTCGCCTCCGACCTATTCCACACCTTCAGGCGAGGCTCGTTGTCATCTTTACGCCCCGACTCACTCCTCGAGTACACCGCTTTGATCAGTTCACTGCCCTGATCGAAACATCCTCCGCCACTACAGCTACCCCGAACGGAAGACCATGAGCACCAATCCCCTCAGAATCCTCGCCTCCATCGCCGACGTGTGTGACGACGCAAATGCCACCGTTGCGTTTCACGTCCGCAGTCTCGACGGAAAACTCGAAATCGGTTCAGGCGCTGATGCGCGTTCGGTAACCGCCTCGACCTACAAGGTTCCTGTCATGCTCGAGGTCGCCGCCCAGGCATCCGAGGGACGCCTGCAACTGGCCGACCGAATCAAGGTCCCGGCAGACAGGCGCACCATCGGGCCTTCCGGGATTTCAGCAATGACGGACGACGTCGAAGTATCCGTACGGGACCTGGCCCTACTCATGATGCAGGTCAGCGACAACACCGCCACCGACATCCTGCAAGAGATGGTCGGTACCGAGAACATCATGAGCCGACTCCGCTCGCTCGGATTGCACTCGACCGACATCACAACCGACTGCGAAGGCATCATTTCGCTTGCTCTCCAGGAACTCTCGACCGAAAAATACGCAACTTTGCAGGACACCTCCACTGGCAATCCGTTCGGCTTGCCCGAGGACGAGTTCGCCGCGGCAATTGCAGCGGGCGAGTCGTTGAACGCGCGCGGTGGCAACACCAGTACCCCGCGCGAGATGACCGAACTGCTCAGCCTCATCTGGACGGACAAGGCTGCCGACGCCGAAGCCTGTGCCGAAGTGCGGCGGGTGATGGGCCTGCAGTTCGCGCCTCACCGACTCTCGTCAGCCTACGTCGACGGTCCGGCTATCTCTGGCAAGACCGGCACCTTCCTGGCCGGTGTGCGCAACGAGGTGGGCGTCGTCGACTTCGGCGACGGGGACGTCTACGTGGTCGCAATCTTTCTGCGAGACAAGAACAACCATATGCGAAACGGTAAGGTGGACGCGGCAATCGGAAAGATCGCCGCACTGGCGATCGACAGTCTTCGGATCACCAGTCGCGACGCCGCTGCGACGGCGGTAACAGCCTGATGTCCCCTACGCTCGTCACACCCCTGTCCATGGCCGAGATGACGTGGACGCAAGTGCAGGAGGCGATGCACGACGGGATCCGCAACGTCATCTTCGCGGTGGGAGCGACTGAACAACACGGCCCACACCTGCCTCTCTCCACCGACACCCTGATCGGCACTGCGACTTCGCATGCCGTCGCGGCACAGGTCGGGGCGACGATGGTGGCGCCCACCATCGCGTTCGGGGTTTCCCCGCACCACATGGCCTTCGCCGGAACGGTCTCCTTACGCGAGGCAACATTTCTCGACGTGGTCGAAGACTACGTTCGCAGCCTCGCCGCTCATGGGTTCGACAACATCCTCGTCATCTCGAGCCACGGCGGTAACTTCGAACCCCTCGCGCATCTGATCGAGAGAGTCGGACCCCGGATCGGCGAGACACGGGTACATGCGCACACTGATCTTCTCCAGGTGCTCGCAGCCTTCGAGGCAGTGGCCGAGGAGGATTCGATCTCTCCCGAAGCATGCGGCTCTCATGCCGGCGATTTCGAAACGTCGATCGTCCTTGCACTCCGACCCGACCTCGTCGACATGAACGCCGCCGAGCCCGGATTCCTCGGACTCTTCGACAAGAACACTGCCACAGCGTTGTTCGAGGGCGGGACGAAGGCACTGTCGGTGAACGGTATCCTCGGAGACCCCCTTGCCGCACTGGCGTCACGCGGCGAACGGTACCTCGAATCGCTGACGACAGTAGTCTCGGAGTACTTTCGTGCCGAGATCGCCGAGCACCAAGGAAGCGAAAAATGACTGGCGACGTACAGCGGGTGGTTCAAGCCGAGCTCGACGCAATGGTTGCCGCAGACACTCAGCTCGGTATTCAGGTGGCGGTGTACCAGCACGGTCAGTTGATCGTGGACGCATGGTCCGGGCACACTGAACCCACCCGGAGTGCGCCCGTGCGAAGTGACACGCTGTTCCCGATCTTCTCGTGCAGCAAGGGTCTGATGTACACGACAGTGCATCTGCTGGCCGAACGCGGCGAACTCGACTACAACGCACGGGTCAGCGACTACTGGCCGGAGTTCGGGCAGAACGGCAAAGAAGAGGCGACCGTCCGACAGGTCCTCGTACACACGTCCGGTATCCAAGACATCACACACGACTTCCACCTCGACGACTGGGACGGCACCTGCGCTCGCCTGGCCGAGTCTGAAGCCATGTGGATTCCGGGTAGCGAGACCGCGTACCGCGGACTGTCTTCCGGATTCGTTCTCGGCGAGGTAGTAAGTCGCGTGTACGGGAAGCCCTTCGGCCAGATCGTCGCCGAACTGATCTGCAATCCTTTGGGTATCACGGATCTGTTCTTCGGCATCCCTCTTTCGGTGAGGGACCGTATCGCAGTTCTCGCGAACGACGAGTCAGTTCTGACCGGTCCCGCGTCGAGCCCCGATACTCGGATCATGGCGGAGCTCTTCAACACTCCGTCGATTCAGGCATCAGCTGTACCTGCCGGAGGCGCTATCACCTCCGCCCGATCCTTGGCCAGACACTATGCGTCGTTGGTCGGAGATGGTGTGGACGGCGTGCGTCTACTCCCGCCAGCGCGGACCACTCTGGCAACGACACTGGAAACCGATGCGTACGATCAAACCCACATGGCACCGGTCCGCAAGGGTTTGGGTTATCTGTTGGGTGACAACGGGATTGCGATGGGCGGACGATCGAATTCATTTGGCCACAGCGGGTTCGGCGGTTCGTACGGGTTCGCCGATCCGGACTACGGTTTGAGTTTCGCGCTCACGAAGAATCGACTGGTTGCCACGACGCCTCCCGAGGTTCCTGCCTCGGTCGTCTTGGCGAATACGGTGCGAGAAGCCTTGTCCATCCCGAACGGTTGACCAGTGCGTACCGAGTCGTCACGATGGCATTCGACAAACGGAGAGTCTCACTATGCACGTTTACATTTCGGTGGACATGGAAGGCATCGCAGGAATTGCGACGCTCGACCAGATAGTTCGTGGAGGTCACGGATACCAACGTGCGCAAGCACTGATGACGGCCGAGGCCAATGCGGCCATTGCCGGAGCATTCGATGCCGGCGCGCAATCGGTGCTCGTCAACGACAGTCACGGAACGATGGACAACCTGCTGCACGCCGAACTGGATCCGCGGGCGCGGGTTCTGTTCGGATCGCCGAAGCTGCAGTGCATGGCAGAGGGTCTCACGGCAGAACACGACGTGGCCCTCTTCGTTGGCTACCACGCTCCCGCCGGTGGTCCGGGTGTGCTGGCACATACGTTCTCGGCTCTGTTCACGGATGTGCGTCTCGACGGCAAGACCGTGTCGGAAAGCGATGTGAACTCGCTCTACGCGGCTACCCACGGCGTGCCGGTCGGCTTGGTCACTGGAGACGACGTGATCTGCGGGTTGGTCAGCGCTACGGCTCCTTCGACCGAAACCGTCGTGGTGAAGCAGGCGCACGGGTGGTCGGCTACCAATTCGCTTCCACCGAGTCTGGCGTGCGCAGCCATTCGCGACGCATCCAGACGAGTCGTGCAACAGTGCGACTCGTTGAAGCCCACCGAGTTGCGCGACGAGTGGGTACTCGAAATCGTTCACCCGACAACAACTGCTGCGGAGATGGCTGAGGGTGTCCCCGGTTCTCGACGAACGTCAGATCGAACCATCGAACATCGATTGAACACCGTCGACGACATCATCGGGTTGATTACCGTCAACTATCAATTGGCATCTGCCGGCCTCCGCGGACAGATGACTATCGCCAACCGTCAGTAGAGGGCAAATTTCCATGAGAGTGACCGTTATCGGTGCAGGTTCGATCGGGTTGTGCTCGGCGCTGGCTTTGGCTGCCGAGGGAGCCGAGGTCTGTGTCGTCGACGCGCGTGCTGCGGGAACCGGCGCATCGCGTCACAATGCCGGGTGGGTCGTCCCTAGCATGTCAGCGCCCGTCCCCGCACCCGGAGTACTGACCCAATCACTGAAATGGATGCTGCGTCCTGACAGCCCGCTGTATATCCGCCCCGGCCGCGACCCTCGCCTTGCATCCTTCCTGATTGCGATGCTTCGCAACTGCACTACAACGAGATTCGAATCCGGTCTGCGAAATCTGATGGCGCTCAGCCATCGAACTTTCGAGCTCTTCGACGAACTCGAGCGGACCGGGCTGCAGTTCGAGAATCACCGATCAGGATTGGTGCAACTGTTTCGCACACAGAAGTCGCTCGATACTCACGCCGAAGAAATGACGCTGGTGCGAGCACTCGGCGGTGACGAATTCGACGTACTCACCAGTGCCCGGACGGCTCAGTTGATCCCGGGACTCTCGAGCTCTGTTCTCGGTGGGATCGTCTGTCCCAACGAAAGATTCCTCGATCCCGCAGCCTTCGTCGAAAGCCTGGTCACGCAATGCGAGAGCCTCGGGGTCGAGATCGTGGAGGGCACCGAACTCACGCTGTCGGCAGACTCATCCGGCAACGTGACGGCGTCTGGAGCAGACAGGCAGATGACGTCTGATCATTTTGTGGTCGCGGCAGGCGCCTGGAGCGCAGACGTGGTGCGAGCGCTCGGGTACACACTCCCCGTCCAATCCGGGAAAGGCTACGGTTTCGACGTTCCGCCGTTTTTCCCCGTCGGAACTCGGGCGTCGTATCTGTCGGAAGCCAAGGTTGCCGTCACGCCGTTGTCCGGTGCCACCCGACTGGCCGGCACAATGGGATTCGGAGGCCGAAGTGAACACATCGACAAGCGAAGGGCCGGAGGCATACTGACCTCGGCAGCCGACTATTTCGACAACTGGCGGCGCCCACCCAATGCGGTCCCCTGGACGGGGCTACGCCCGATGACACCCGACGGGATGCCCATCATCGGCCGCTTACCTCACCATCCGAATGTCACTGTCGCGACCGGCCACGCGATGCTGGGCATAACTCTAGGCCCCGTCACCGGAGAGTTGGTCGCTCGCAGCACGTTCGGCCGAAGCCTCCCGGCCTATGCCGACGCGTTCGGGCCAGGCCGCTTCAGTCGGACTTTTCGGAGCGTCCGGCCCACAACCCGCTGACGTGGTGGAGGTGTGCAGTCATGACAGCTTCGGCCGCAACCGGATCTCGTGATTGCAATGCCTTCAGGAGTTGATCGTGTTCCCGAGCCGACCCGACCAGGTCCTTGCTGCCTGCAATACCTTTGAGCCCGGACAGGCGAGTCTGATCGCGCAACTGCTCCACCACCTTGACCAGCCGTGCGTTACCCAGTGCAGCCAACAGTTCCAGGTGGAAGTCCTTGTCGAGGGTAAGGAAGGAGACCAGATCCCCCTCGGCCGCAGCGTTTTCGACGCGCTTGCTCAGCGTCCAGAGATCAGTGAGATCCAACGGAGGGTCGAGCACGGCAACCTTCGCCATTGCAGGTGGTTCGAGCATCAGCCGAACTTCGACGATCTCCTCGAGTTCGTCATCTGTCAGTTCAACGATGCGAAAGCCGCGGTTCCTCACCATCTCGATGAGGCCTTGGCTCTTCAGATCGAGTAGAGCCTCGCGTACCGGGGTTGGCGAGACCTCGAGTTGCGCGGCGATGTCTCCAATCGCGTAGAGCCGGCCCGACTCCAGTTCACCGCTCGAGATCCGGGCCCGAAGGAGTCTCGTGGCATCGCTGCGCAAACTGGTCCGTGCCAGTGGTTGGAACACGGCACTCTGCTTCGGGTCGCGGGTACTACGATCTGCGCTTGAATCGGCCGGCTGCTTCGTCCCCATACCTGCACCCTAATACCGATCGATGTCCAATATGTAATACCTAACATTTTATGTGACAAAGATCGTTTCAGCTCGCGCAGTTGCGCAAGCTGAAGCCGCGCCCGGCCGACATGTCGAGCTCAGTCTCCGGCTGAGCTGACAGATGAGGGCCGGATACAGAGAAGCCGCTGTGCATCGAGTGTCACTCGGATGCACAGCGGCTTCGGTAAGTCTTAGCCCGTCGGCTCAGTCTCGTCCGACGAGAATCCGTCGAAGAATGCGATGACCTTCTGGAGAAGTGCCGCGATGTCGAAATCTTCCAAGCTACCCATTGCGTTCGTCCTTTCGTTTAA
>Ga0153993_100657_pt1 | contig 12900 bp, 20 predicted proteins | sample TSNC077MetaG_FD_104706 | JGI IMG/M metagenome (GOLD analysis project Ga0153993, IMG submission 104706) | Attine ant fungus gardens microbial communities from North Carolina, USA - TSNC077 MetaG | ecosystem: Host-associated > Fungi > Mycelium > Unclassified | place: USA: North Carolina, Lumber...
AGGTTCTGATTATCTTTAATTCAGTTATTTATTACACAGTGTGCATGGACAGTTACTGCCAATTTTTTTATCTAAAATCAGCAATTTGTTACATGGGGCACAGTGGCAGTCCGTGCCGCCAATCTGATAACTGGGATTACATAAGTAAATTAAATGACTTTTACTATTTCTAGTTTAGCTTGTGATGACATAATCATGCGGACCCGTGGATCCCGACCCGTGTCTCTAGTGGGTCCCTTGCTGGACTGAGTGCTTCGTAAGCTGATTTTGTAAACCGAAACGCAAATCGGAGGTCATGATCTCTTGCCACCATGATATTTCAGCCAAAGAAGACAACACAAGACATGCTCGCGAAAGATAGGCAGTCATAGAGCTTCGTCACCTCGGCAAGATTGTTTCTATTTATATGTGATTATCTCCACTCCCATCAGCAATTCTAGATTGATTATACATTTTCAGGTCACCCCAACTCCCTTGTCAATGGGTTTCAATCAATAAGTCATGGTCGAAGATACAGACAAGTCAATATAAAGTCTGTCCATGTGATTCTTTAGATAATTTAAATTTTCCATAGCACACTCTACCTACTAATTGGATTGAGTGAAAGGCCAGTGTAGGGAGTTTCTGGAATTGCCTCCTTCCTTGCCTTCTATAGTGAAATGTAAAGCTCAGATGTCACCGCAATAAGGACGACTAAGGTGTATCTACGTAGGAGTGGTGTTTAAATGGGTGATTTCTCGTAGTAGTGCACGTGTGATCCAGTCTGAGATGGATTTGATCCCGTAACGAGTTTCAGGTGTGATGTCATTCAGTGCGTTACATGCAATGCAACACAACAACAACATCATGTCCTTTTCAATTATCCTGAAGACAGAACACTGCTTGCATGCATGTTGTACAATAGTTCTTTGTGGTAGAATATTTCTTTGAAGTCTCCCTCTGATTTTAATGAGAGGCATTAAAAGGTAAGCCAGTAGCTCACGTTGCCACTGTGTTTGGCTCCTATCCCCTCAAAAATAATTTTCATCACATTGGTAGCTCATAAAGAAATAAGAAACAAATTAGTTTAACCCAGCTTCTACATTGGAGACAACATCCGTATATAGTATGTGACCTTGATCTGTAATGGAGAGTATATCTATATATGATATAGCACTCTAACTAAGAAAAGAAAATAGGTATCTAGGGAGGGTCTGGCGTTTTTCTCAGTTCACAACATCTGGGAAAGTCTGGGAAACTTGAAAAATCATGTTCGGCATCTCGGCATGGAGTAGTCTGAGAAAATCTGAGGTCACAGATTTTCTCAGACTGCTTATGGAAAGTCACCCAATGAGAACACGACAACTGTGTACCTGCGCGGTCATGGAGTAAACTACAGGAGCAATAGATCAGAGATGGAGAGTCTGGAATGATGAGACGAAAATACCTTCGAAGCTGTGGTCTCTCGTTGGTTGATCAGGAAATTGCTCCACAGAGGCACGTGTAACAGAAGACATTCCTTGACATTTTTTTGTCGACCTCTTAAGTTTTTCTCTCTTCATTCGAGATCTTGGATCCGTTGTCTACCGCGTTTGAGTGCTCTCCAAGGCGAGCGCTCAAATCCAATCTCTTGTTACGTCGACCCAGCGCGTCTCTCTAATTTCAGCTGCTCATTTCTCTCGCAAATCGACGACACTTCTTCAACCAGTAGTCTTGTACCTTAATTGAATCTGAGTGAAATGTGAATTTTGTGATCTCTCGTTCGCGTGCCTCCTTCATTCTACACAAAACTTCTCTGCTCTCTCGGAGCTCCTTGGTCGGTTCCATGACTGATTCTTCTATCGTCGCCTCCTTTTTCACATCCTCTGCCATCTGTTAGCCTGCACGACTGATGGCAACAACCCTGGCACGTTTGTTACTCTTGCTCTCCACAGCCAGTTCCTGCATTTGTCTCTCCAGTTGCCATACTTGGTTTGAAAGCAGTAAACAGTCACAGAAAGCCTTGGACGCATTCGAGCCTTTCACATTCTCGACTGCCTGAATAAAAGCACGAAGGGCACAAAGTTGGCGCTCCTGTTTCCATATGTGGTTCATATACAGGAGTCGCTCACAGAGTGTCACGAATGCCCCTGAAATGCGCTTCTCGCCAACACAGTCCCTGCGGACAAAGGAGTGACCGAGCAAGGACTGACAGAAGAAGAGTGGTTGATCCCTCGAACGAGAAGAAGTGGCCGAAGTCACAGCTAGGGATCGTCTCTGGGGAGCCATCTGGAAGATCTATTGCTGCCAACTCTTTGACTCAATCAAGCCAGCTTCCAGTTCCTTGAGATCTTCAAGAGACTTTCTGGCACTCAACGCGTACTCTTCTGACTGGAAGCAGGTAGGCACGAACATGATGATTTGACAAGTGTTTACCACCTGATTCTGAAGACATCGACAACGTCGTTGCTGAGGCAATAACAAAAAGAAGTCTCAATACAAGAGAACAAAAGGCGTCCCTGACCTGTGGTTGTACACGTGTCTTCATGTATTATCTTTTGTCAGAGAAGGTAAGTATGCGAAAACATACTGTGCAAGAGGTAGTGCCAGAACTTTAGTTGTAAACATTACTAGAAAATCTAAATTTCTCTCAAATTGGATGAAGATGGAGGGGGTTTGGAAATTGTGTAGTATCAATTTCGATATGACGCAGGAAGGACACATGGGTGCCTCGAGCTGATGATCAGTTCAAGTTGATCCACCCCTCCGTTTGGTGTTTCACAGCCTTGTGCCAATCCAAGCATGTGCAGTCGGCGACGTGTCATGACAATGAGTACTTCTTCTAGCACTGGATGGCTTCCCAGAGGTTTGAAATAGTCGTTTTGAATAATTTCACATAGTATTTTAATTGTGTAGTATTTCAATATATGTCAGTTAGAAAAAATGTGGCAGCGACAGAGATATCTATTGTATCTCATGCCGAAACCCCAAAAAAAGGAGGATGAAATCGGATTATTTCATTCAACAATTGGGTGGTTACTACAGCTAGTTCCAGGGATTCGGAATAAGTTTGAAATGAAGAAAAAAAGGAGTGAAATACGCTCAGTACAATTGATATGAACAGACTGAAAGATATCATAGATCACACTGTCATTTATGAGATGAAGACAATTTACCAATCCAACATACTATCCTTGCGAATGTATCCAGGTATTAATAAATTCGGGTAATTGCCTGACCCACCACCTACTATTCTAATATGTTCAGCACGAACCACGTATCTGAAGACAAAAAATGTGCCAGTTTTGCCATGATCCCGCATGACTTTCACCCCACCTGAAGTTTCCTAGGATTTGTTGTGGTCAGGGTATCTTTGTTGAAGGTAGTCAAGGCAGAGGGTTTGAAGGTAGCGCTTATCCAACGATCTAGAAGTAACATTATTGGTATACGAGTTCTTTCCGATCCAAAGACAGCCCACCCTGAACCAATTCTGACCACTCCTGTCCCGCTTGGGCACGGTGCCATGGGTTTGTCCTAGATAGCTACTTGGCAGGACTAAGGATAGCAAATAACTTGTCCGAGAGAAAGTAGGAAATCACGTATTGACGAATGACAGAAACATCCCTCCTAAAATTATCTTTGTGTACTTCACTTCCTACTTATTATGTCACTCATTACTTTTCTTATGGGCAAATTAATTGTAACCAACGAGAAACTTTCTCTGCACTCGATTTGAAGGTATGTCCCCCCAAAGAATTTTCATGCTATTTCATGCTCTGCAAGCAACTATCATGGGAAATCAATCATCAGACAGTTTTTGTCTGTGTCATCGAGAATATTACTCACCATGTTGGGAATACCATCAGAAATCGGGTAAATGTGTTTACAGTTAGGACAAGCCATGGCGCCTTCTACAACGTGCAGCTGTGAGAGTATTGACACCAACGATTAGGCTCTCATCGCTAGAGGCAAGAAAGTGCCCACTTCGAAAAGTACATGATGCAGACTTTTGAGAAATTCATCGTCAATCATTTCAGGTTGCTCATCAGGAAGAGAGGTATGGCCGAGCTATTTCGGGAGAAATAAGCAAGCTTTAGGAGCACATGAAAGACGGCATTGAGACCTCCTGGGCTGTTTTGACTAGGGCATTCCACTCGATCTTGGGTAAAAATGTTTTGATGAAATCCGGGTTGAACTCCGCTTCTCTGATTTCGAGCTGAACGTTTTGGAAAATTAGAGGAAAGTTGTTTGTATTGCATTCCTTTGCGTGACAGGCAAGGAGATTGTGTGTTACTAAGCGAACCATGTTAGAAGTGATATCTTGTGTCTAATCCGATCTTTGGCGGCATTTACATTTAATCACGTGAAAAAATTCTGATCGTGGGCCATGACCTGAATGTCATCGAAGTGTATTGTAAATACTCAGACTTAAGACTGACTTTTACGAGTGCCTTCCGGAATGCGGCCACCATCTCCTTCTATTCCGGAGAAAGAATTTTTGTATGCATCTCTCAAGGAAGCCTTACGTCTAGATGGTCGTTCTCTTTTGGAGCAACGGAAGGTTGAGATTAGTTTTGGTGGAGAACTCGGATATGTAGAATGCAGTATAGGGAAGACCAGGTGTGCACACAAGATTTGCCTCTGATACAGCTATCTAAAGCTCTTCCAGAGTGATTGCACAAGTCGACGCGAAAATGGTCAAGCCCTCACCTGAGAGGCCATACGAAGGAATCATTACGATCCATTCAGAAATATCACCCATGGCATCGAGCGAGTATGAAACCGGACGGTAGGTGTGTACTTTTGACATTGACAACAAAATTTTAATGAATTTGACTATTAATGACTGTAGAGGTTCTGATGAGGAAGTGAGGATCACCAGGATGCTGGATAAAATCCTCAGGAGAAGTGATGCAATCGACAAAGAGTCATTGTGTATTTTAGTCGGACATCGGGTAAGAAAAATGGAACAATTCTATCTAATTAATCATACTTGAATAGGTGTGGCACTTACGGCTTACGCTTCATTTCTTGGCTGACGCTGGGAGCATGCTGGATTGTGCCTGTTTAGCTGGAATAACCGCTTTGAGGCATTTTCGACGACCTGAAGTCGAAGTCATCGGAGACGAAATTATCGTTGTGAGTCCTATAGGGCCTAGTCAACAATCTCATCGGCTCATTAATTCAGCATCCAGCCTCAGAACGCGCTCCGGTTCCTCTTGCGATCCATCACATGCCGTTTTGCTTTACTTTTGCTTTCTTTCATGACGAAACAATATCTCCAGTGCTTGACCCCTCACAGCTAGAGCAGCATTTGAGTGCTGGTCTCCTTTCCATTGCACTCAATGCGCAAAAGGAAATTTGTGTGCTCCAAAAGTTGGGTGGTGCTCCACTTCCAAGAGAAGAAATCTTGCGACTAGTCAACATTAGTGTAGAGAGAGCGAGAGAGTTCTACACATTTATTGAAGCTCGGTTGACAGAGGATTGGCTAACCAGAAAGGTAGAAGTACGATGAATGATACGAACTCTATATGGACTTCAACGAAAAAAATGACGAGGGTTTCGTATTGTGGACTATCATTGTTTATAGTTGTCTTTTCACCACGGCGCGAGTGGGGATCCCCAAAAATCGGTCCTGAGACTCTTCAACTGTATGTAATACGGAACGGATGCAATGAACTTACCGGCATTCATCCCAGATTGAATCCAGTTTTGCACCATAGGCCGTAGTTTCCTCAGCCTCTTCTTTCTCGATATAGTCGCAAAGTGCTTGAAGCAGAGCCCTTGATCTTTCTTTTCTGGCAGCCTGCTCCCTCAGGGCTAAGGAGCGTCGGAATTCCTCGTAAATCTGAATCGTCGTGACGGTTGTTCGGGTTACGAGTAGGCCAGGTATTACGCATAAGTTCAGGTCCGCAAACTCTTCACACCGTGCCTTCTTGCTTCTCGAAGGTTCTTGAGACTTTCTCTTAGCGCCTTTTGCAGTGCCTTCACCACTATAATCATAATGAGAGTTCAATTTTGAAGGAAGCGCGGATGACATACAATTCAATGACTTCAATTTCAGTTTCAGTTTCAGGAAAAAAAGGTCCAAAACAGTCGGAGTTAGTGCAAATGTGCCAGCGTTTGGAGACGTAAGAGACAAAACACATTGTCTTCCCGGTTTGTTGTGAATGATGGGGTAGTGAGTTTAAGATGTTAACATTGTAATCAAAAACATCTCCAAACATGTTTCCCACCTTCAAAATTCCAGTGTAATTTGTATGTTGTTGGGTTCATTCCTGTAAGCACAAGCTGCGGGATGTGAGCCCCCAGCGTCCAAAACTTTTTGAAGTTGGGATTGTTCAGACCGGTATTCAAAGCCGGTATTCGTCGATTCGAGAAACAGAGGGAGAACACGTGGAATGGAGGAACGAGGTCACGGAAAGAAGAAACCGCGACCAGCATATCGAAAACAGATTTGACCATCCACCATTGAACTGCTCAGCCAAGACCGAGCAAAAGTCAGTATGTGACACTTCTTTTCGTATGCCTTGGCTAGTAGATTCAACTTCATCCTCTCTTCAGTACAGTGCAAAGCAAACTGTTAATTCCACGAGAACAGAACACAAAAATTCCTACCTGATTATAGGTAGTGCGAGGCACTTCCTGACAAAGCAGAGTCCATTACTCGCCAATCTGAGTTAGTCGGCGGTCAAAGCGGCAACAAGTGATGGCGCTTCGACCAGCGATCCTATAGCAGTTCCTTGTGACGATCCGGTGTTGCAAGGATAACATTCTGGACCTCGCTTCTGGGAAAATGTCATACCAAGTGTTCGGTGTCCAGCTAGCTCTACAGGCACCGACGAGGAAGTTTGTCTAAAGGCTGTGACGTGTCCAACCAATAGAGAACGTCCACAGAAGGGCGATTCACTCGCAATGTGAAGGCATCTGTAAGTCAATAGGCAGTTGCTTTGATCCTTCCATCGGAATCGGGACCATCTGTCACGGTCCTTCAAGTCCAAGTCTTTACAGCATGTCAGACAGACATCGAGATTTATGACTGGGCTCGTCTATGGTAGGCCACTGCTCTCCTGACGAAACACTTGGGAGAAGTTTGAAGTCTAGGATCTTTAGTCTTGAGCACTGCGTCTGCACTCGCCACTGTCGCGCCAAGAAACTATTAGACATGTCACTCATAACCCAAGAAACTGGGCCTAGGTTGATACTAGATGCTCGCACTTTGGGTCTCGTCGCGAGTAGGGGGAGCATGAAATGTTACCAAGATTTGCTGCTCTTGTAATCTTGTCTTTATGACAGAGGACCTCTCCGTTCCGGATCCCTTGAGTTTTTACTCGTTTTTCGAGAAGTTGACTCGTGCAAAACCAACAAAAAGATCTATATGCCAGTTGGCCATATCGTCTGTCTTCTGATACGTCTACAAAGAGACCCAGTGGTCAGCCGATGTGTGATGGGAATTAGATGGAAACTGGGCGCTCAGTGTGACTGTCTGCCGAGTCCCACTGATGCGTGACCACGAGCCAAAGTATGCAATCGGAAGTCAATAATTATATCAAAGACGAGGAGAGTATCTATGTGCTTGCTGAATTTGCCAAAGGCTGTAGCAAGTTATCGGGAGACTTTTTCTTGTAAGCGTGCTCTGCTCACGAGACGTATTGATTGATTGAAGCAAATTACGGCTAACTATGTGTAGACGTATTTGTTCGTACAAGTGCCGATCTCTGTTAGCCCAACCTCGACGACATCTCCATCAACCAGCCACACTGGGTTAGGATTTCCAAGGTTGATGCCGGCGGGACTACAAATTAGAAGGTAGTCAGGAAAATCGTGCATATGTATCGGAGGCCATCCACTCACGTTCCAGTAAAGATGACATCTCCAGGCTGCAATGTTATACCCATAGAGAAGAAAGACACAATCTGCGCAACGCCGAAGATCATGTTGCCTGTTGTCTCATTCTGCTTCATTACTCCATTGACTTTGGTTGTCAGTTGAAGCTTCTGTGGATCCGGAATTATGCTTGTGGAAACAATGGCGGGACCCCATGGACCCCAGCCGTCAGCGTCTTTGCCCATCGAGTATTGGGGCTCAGGCTCTCCTCCACGATCAATCTGCCATCCACGATGGGAAACGTCATTGCCGACGCTATATCCTAGGACATGATCAAGGGCAACGTCTACGGAGATATTGAATGCTTTCTTTTTCATAATGACGACGAGTTCCCCTTCATAATCCATAGTTGAAAGGAAGTCTCCCTGTGTTTGGTACCCCTGGGTGATAGGTACCTCACCAAAAGGTGTATTCAAGGCGGTAAATGGTTTATAGAAAAGAATAGGGAAATCGGGAATGGGGTGACCAGACTGTCATTTTTCCTCAGCGGACGGACACATTTTTGGTAAGAAATTATCTACCATATTGTCATGGGAGAAATAGTTGAAACCGACGCATCGTACGCTCCTCACCCTTTCACTTGGTAGGGGAGATAGCAACTCCTTGATCGACTATACGACAACATTGAAGCCTAGAATTTTACTGCGACGTTTCTGCAGGCTCACCTTCGTTTCTTTTGTGATGGTAAAGTCGCCCAGGATATCGCCCTGAATCACGCGGGCACTCTTACTCTTGGATGCATCGATTGTACCCGGGGGTAAGATGGCATCACCGGTGTATTCCTTGCCATCATTTGAAATGAAGCGCACAAAGCGCTGGGCGTTAGTTATTAGGGGAAACAGGAGGAGCAATGGAGTGAACCACATTCCGCAGTTTTCTACGTCTGACAAGTTCTTAGCACAGTTTATATACCTCGAGGGTGGGATCTCATCTTATGCGGATACCTAATTCCTATGTTTGAGTCACAGCCTGCGGCAAGAAGATTCCCTCATGAATTCCAAAGACAACTATTGGATTCCCACTCTGGCGACCTAGATGCAATGGGAAAAATATTAATTTGTAACATCAGCTCAGTCCACACCATCTTACAATTTCATAAGGGCATTCGCTTGCAACCCTGATACATGAAAAATGATACCGACAAAAAACAGAAATCAGGACTCCATTCATGAATTCATAAACAGCACTGCTGTACGGGATACACGATAGTGAGCCAGCTAGAATTTGATCCTGCCTGCTAATATTCTCACTGAAATCTCAGCTGACCACTCCTTGGGAACATAGACTCCAATGGTGCCTGTACCGTGCCTCGCCTCTTCAATCTAATTGGAAGGAGTCAGAGTTCTAAAACCAGCCCCTATTCCCTGTGCTGCTCAGAAAATCTACAATTCACATCAGACATAATAATAAAATATACCGTTTTGGGTCAATTATTTCAAAAACAAGGCTGTGGAGGTATTTTTGTCCCACGAGTCATCAAAAGGGCAGGCTTGTGGAGACGCTTCAACGTGTGTGAGAGAGTTCTGGCGGTTGTCCCGCACACGGCATTCATGGCCCGGACCGGAAGAAGTTAGCAACCGAAAAAAACCGGGAACGAAAACCTGTTCAGTTCACCCCGAGATTCTGGGATTCTGTGATGGCCTTGTCATTTGTTCCTCTTGTTCATCGCCGAGCGTACAGTAGCAGGCGATAGTGCCCGCATCTAACATCATCAGTGCCAACCAGCAATAGTGCGCTCTTTGTTTCGTTGAGCAGAGTCCGGGAGTTTGACAGCTGTTTTGTAACTCAAGTCTTCTTGCTGATACATTTTGCCCTGTTAACGGCAAGATATTCATGGAGAATCCAGGGGAAGAAATTCGAGGGGTGATTCTGTTGCTTACTTCTACGTCTTCACCAGACCTACAAAGGAGAGCTATAGAGCAATTTATGACTCCGGACGTGGCCTTTCGACACCCTGTTTGTGCAGTCGAGAGTGGGCCAAGCTCAAGGAAAACGGTACTAGGAATATATCAGTGAGTACTCCTCCCATATTGCCTCCGGCTACCTTCTGACGATGCTTTACAAAAGGTGGTATCGAGTACTAAGTCCTCATATTGAAGCCCGAGTGAACAGTGTTGGTGAGCGCTCCCTACCACGGCAACATTCTTGAAAATAATCTCTGCGTCATAGTCTGGGATCCGGAACATCAATACATGTTTCTGGACATTCAACAGTGGTTCAAGCTGTTTTATCTCCCTATTCAGCCGGCACCCGCACGGTGAGTGGGCTGTTTTCATGACACTGAATCCTTTAGATAAACAAATCAGGCTGTGCACGCGGTTGACGCTACAAAGAGGAACAGACGGTTTGTACTACATCGCAATGCAAGAAGATTTCTATCATCCTGATGTCAGTACTTCTTAACTCCAAGGATGATACCTGGATGCTGATTTATCTCAGGATTTCATGGCCCTGCTACTTCCGCCCCTCGTTCCCTTCATTCGGATGATCCTTCTTATTGTAGGGCTCACCTCATCACTTTTTGCTAGTTTCTCCCACTTTTTCGGCTTCTGGCGGCCTGATGAGCCGAACAACATCGAATCTCGTCCAAACGGTTCCAGGGAAGAAGATTTGTACAGTGATCATGTTAGACAATATTAAGTTCCTGTCGGTACCGGGTATCCTAGAAAACATACTTGCTCTGACGTTTTGGACTTCACTTCGACTTCTCATTGTATTCAGTTGCATTCGTTTGAGCTCGTCTCTTCTCGGCCCATTCTTTAGCCTTCTGTCGTCGAAGCTCCTTTTTCGTCTCATCTACTGCCTTGTCGACTTTCGCATTATCTCCCTCCACTCCATGCCCTTCTATCTCACTACTGACTCCATCATCTTCATCTAGTTCTGAGTCATAGCTAGCCAACATTCCCAGACCGCTTTTCCTCTGTTGCTCTTCCTTCCGTTCTTTTTCCTCCCTCTCTGCACGTATTTTGGCTTTCAGAATTAACCATGCGTGACTCCATCTTCCTTTCAAGAATGCAAAACGTTTGTCTGCTCCGTGGTTAGCGAGAATCCTCATCTCCAATTGAGCAGGATTGGGCGATGAAAGTAGATGTATTGCTGTCCTTCGCATGAATTCTTTCTGTGTATCATCAGGCTGCAAAGGACTAGTAAGTAAAGCAGGGAGTGATGACATTATACCATGATATGAAGCTCACCTCTTCATCACTGTCGCCCCGATGTTCTTCATTAACATTATCCTGCAACATCTGTTTCTCCTCTTCTAATCGTGCCCTGACTCGTTCCTCCTGGGCTTGCTCGATTAACTGTTGTCGTTTTTCATGTCGAGAATCAGCCGCCTCCTCTGGTGAGAAGAAAAACATCTCTTCTGTGTCCGAAGGAAGGTCGGACCAGCCGGAAGGCGACGCAAGCAATGATTGATATGTTGGGTCAGTTGATGAATATTCAAAGTCTGGCAAAGTATCAAAAAGAAGACGAGCATCAAATCTGTTGGTTCATATATCAGTCCAAGGACAAGGTGAGAGAAAAAAAAGGAAAAGCATTGACTTGTCGGTTGGTAGCAGCGATAAGAGTAGAAGCAGGAAGCATTAGCATTTCTTTCACATTTTTCCCGGTGTGACAAGCAGGCTGAGCGGTTTGCTGTTTGACCTACCTGTCTACCCAAACTCCCGATGTTTCTCGAACAGATTTCGGGTTTTTGCTTGGGACTTGAGTACCTAGACTAATTGTATCCTCTTGATCGTCAAAGTCATTAGCTGGTTGGCCACTTCCTCCAGCCCAATGGATGAGCGCGCTCCCGATTCTTGGTGTTTGTCGATGAAGGTCAGGAGTAACATGCTTATCAGATTCGAGGTCCTGTATGACTTCCAAAGATCTAGCGAGCTCTCGCGCCTGGAGTCCATGACGCACGTCAGCTTCATGTGCTCGTATAAATAAGACAGAATCCTGTCTTCGCTCTTCCAGGTTACGAGAATGATGACCATAGAGATCGTCAAGGTCATTTCGACGATGCTTTCGCTTTGACTTGGTAGAATAATCATAATGACGTTTGCGTTTCCTGGTATCAGACATGACAAGGTATAGGTCAGTACAAATTACAAAGCTTATGAACCCTGTTACGTCATAACAGGATAGAAGCCTCTATAATAAACAGCTTCAAAGATCACCCCCATTATTCAGCGTGATCAAGTAATCTAGCCAAACTTCGAGTATCCTCCGTCCACTTTGAGTGTAGTCCCCGAACAGAACCTATGATGTGTCACCTTAACGCCGGCTTTGACAAGAAAAGATTTACTTACGAAGCAGCGTCAGAAGCGAGATACAAAATGGCATTTGCTATCTCACGAGCACCTCCCAAGCGTTTCATCAGCGTTGTGTCTGCCATGTGTTTCCACTCATCTCCGTCGTTACCCTTCATGTCATCAATCAAAGGCGTAAGCGTTGGTCCAGGGCATACACTGTTCACACGGATTCCCAGGGCTGTAAGCTCCTCGGCCGCAGTGAGTGCAAGCCCACGAACAGCCCACTTTGAAGCGCCGTAAGCTGAGAGTAGAGGAGAACCTGGAGATAATGAAAGCTGCAGCTACCTATGCAGTGACAAAATATAATCTCACCTTGAAGACCGAGCTGAGAAGAAGTGATAACAATAGACCCTGAGTTTCTCTTGATCATTGCTCTTGCGCACTGCTGAAGTCCTAGAAAGACTGGTTTTGGTCAGCCAGTAGAACCATATCCTAGGTTCGTTCAAATAGGAATACCTCCTCGCCCATTCACCTCCATAATTTTATCCCATATTTTGACATCAGTATCAAGTATACTATTCAGTTCGCTCCCAATTCCTGCATTCAAGACTGCGATGTCCAATCGCCCCCAGCGCTGGAGGGCATAGTCAACGTAATTAGACCTTTCAGAACTGACATCTGCCACAAAAGAATCGCAGCGATCCAATTCATCCGCTGATAGCTGCTTGAGAATATGATCGAGAGCATCTTGATTCTGATCCACCAGGAGCAGCCCGTTGATATTTGCTTCTAAGAATGTCTTGACCGTTGCCAAACC
>Ga0153993_100659_pt1 | contig 12895 bp, 11 predicted proteins | sample TSNC077MetaG_FD_104706 | JGI IMG/M metagenome (GOLD analysis project Ga0153993, IMG submission 104706) | Attine ant fungus gardens microbial communities from North Carolina, USA - TSNC077 MetaG | ecosystem: Host-associated > Fungi > Mycelium > Unclassified | place: USA: North Carolina, Lumber...
CGGAAGAAGCGGCGGCGGCTATTGAACGGCTGAAAAATACGCCGCACGACGTAATGGTGGTCGCGGCTTACGGCCTGATCCTGCCGCAGGAAGTGCTGGATATCCCGCCGCTCGGCGCCATCAACATTCACGGCTCGCTGTTGCCGCGCTGGCGTGGCGCGGCGCCGATTCATCGTGCAATTGAAGCGGGCGACGCGGAAACAGGCATCACGCTCATGCAGATGGACGCCGGTCTGGACACGGGCGCCATGATCCGCGAAGGGCGCATCGCCATCACGCCGCAAGACACGACCGCGACGTTGCACGACCGTATGGCGCAATTGGGCGCTGATCTGATAGTCGGCGCGCTGCGCGATCTCGAACGCGACCGCGCCTTGCCTTCAACGCCCCAACCGCAAGACGGCGCAACTTACGCCGAGAAGATCGCAAAGCATGAAGCGGCGCTCGACTGGCGTCGGCCGGCAAGCATGCTGGCGCGGCAGATCCGGGCTTTCGATCCGTTTCCCGGTGCCTTCGGGACCATCGACGGCGTGTCGGTGAAGATCTGGGCGGCGGAAGCCATCGAGCTGGAGACGAGCAAGGAAGCCGGCGTCATTGTGGAAAGCAGTGCGGAAGATTTGATCGTAGCGTGCGGACAAGGTGCGTTGCGTCTCACGCAGTTGCAAAAGCCGGGTGGCAAACGCCTGCCTGTGAGGGAATTTCTTGCCGGATCGCCTATTGTTAAAGGGCAGCGCTTCGAGCTTCGGGAAGTCGCGCCGGGCGCCTGAAGCTTATTCTTTTGCAAATTTCACCGTTTCTCGAAGGCGCCCGCGATGCTCGGAATCACCGGTTTCACACTGTTTATTCTGGCCGTCGTGCTGTTGAGCGTGACGCCGGGGCCGGATACGGCGTATATCGTCGGGAGAAGTGTGGCGCAAGGGCGTGGCGCGGGCGTTGTTTCGGCGCTCGGAATAGCAGTGGGCTGCCTCGTGCATACGACGGCTTGCGCATTTGGTTTGACGGCGCTGCTGGCGGCATCGGCTACGGCGTTCACGATAGTGAAGTTTGCCGGCGCGATCTATCTCATTTATCTCGGCGTGCGCTTGATCCTGACCCAACCTGCATCGACGGCCGATACCTCGAAATCACGCGTTGGCGCAGCGCCAAAAACGCTGCGGCAGGTTTTCACGCAAGGATTCGTCACCAACGTGCTGAATCCGAAGGTCGTGTTGTTTTTCGTCTCGTTTATTCCGCAATTCGTGGCCGCTGACAGTCAGCACAAGACGCTCGCGTTCCTTGCGCTCGGTTGTGTGTTCGTTGTCGTCACCACAATCTGGAATACCGCAGTGGCGTGGATTGCCGGCAGCGTGACGCAGAGGTTTTCCAGCAAGCCGGGCGTCAAGCTTTGGCTCGACCGCGTGGTCGGCAGCGCGTTCGTCGGTTTGGGCATCAAACTCGCAACTTCGCACCGGTGATTGAATTATTTCGCAATGCCCATATCTAACATTTTGCTTACAATCCGTGACCGTTTGATCTGGTCAGGCAAATGGGCCGATCCGGCCGCTCGCGCGTACCGCGCATTGATATTTGGGTGAGGAGTTCAAGACATGTTCAATTGGGTCAAAACCGCGATGCTGATGGCAGCGATCACGGCCCTTTTTGTCGTGATTGGTGGAATGATCGGCGGCAGCAAAGGCATGGCGCTCGCGCTGGTCGTCGCTCTCGCGATGAATTTTTTCTCGTACTGGTTCTCCGACAAGCTCGTGTTGAAGATGTACAACGCACAGGAAGTCGACGAAGCCACGGCGCCGCAGTTCTACCGGATGATCCGCGAATTGGCGACCCGGGCGCAATTGCCCATGCCGAAGGTGTATCTCATCGACGAAGCCGCGCCGAACGCGTTTGCCACGGGCCGCAATCCTGAGCACGCCGCCGTCGCCGCGACCACCGGCATTCTGCGCGTGCTCTCGGAGCGCGAACTGCGCGGCGTGATGGCGCATGAACTTGCGCACGTGAAGCATCGGGACATCCTGATTTCGACCATATCGGCGACCATGGCCGGCGCCATTTCCGCGCTCGCCAACTTCGCCATGTTCTTCGGCGGGCGCGATTCGGAAGGACGTCCGTCGAATCCGATTGCGAGTATTGCGGTTGCGATTCTTGCGCCAATTGCCGGCGCGCTGATCCAGATGGCGATATCGCGGGCACGTGAATTCGAAGCCGACCGCGGCGGCGCGCAGATTTCCGGCGATCCGCAGGCGCTGGCGAGCGCGCTGGAGAAAATCCACGCGTATGCGTCCGGCACGCCGTTTCCTACGGCCGAGCAACATCCCGCGACCGCGCAAATGATGATCATGAATCCGCTGGCGGGCGGCGGTATCGCGAATTTGTTTTCAACGCACCCGGCGACCGAAGAACGTGTTGCCCGGCTGATGGAAATGGCGCGGACCGGTCGGATGGAGTGATCGGCTTGCTCTTCAAGTAGCAAAAATTCGGGTCCATTGCGACAAACGTCGAATGGGCCCGATTTTTTTGCCCGACGGCCGCGGCCCTTATCCGTTCGGCCAACGTTGCCGCTCCAATCCAGGATCGTTCCCCCTGCCGGGCTACAATGCTTCGTTTGTGCGGACCGGCATCGGCCGGCTCGAACGCCTTCGCCCCGACATGACCGAAAAGCCTTCCCGACGCCGCGCCGTATCATCGGCGGATAGCAGCCGGGCGTCGCCCGATGCACGTCTCGCCACGCTGCACCTCGCCCCCGATTCCCTTGCGTTCGCGCTCGACGCCGCAGCGCAAGCGGTCGGTGCCGTGCGCGCCGGTTCCGCGCTGCCCGCAGCGTTGCAGACCGTGATCGCCGCCACGCACGTGGCCGTGTCGCGTGGCGCGACGCAGGACATCGCGTATCGCACGTTGCGACGCTTGGCCGTTGCCGACGCGCTGCTTGCCAAAATGGTGCGCAAGGCGCCGCCGCCGCATGTATCGAACGTGATGGCGTGCGCGTTCGCCTTGCTCGTGGACGATGAAGCCGATGCCGCCTATACGCCTTTCACCGTCGTCGATCAAACCGTGAACGCCATCGCGGCGCGGCGCGAGTTCGCGTTTGCGAAGGGCCTGGTCAACGCCGTGTTGCGCACGTTTCTGCGCGAACGCGAAACGTTGCTCGCCGAAGTGCGGCGCGATCCAGTGGCGCGCTTCAACTACCCGGCGTGGTGGATCGACGCGGTCAAGCGCGGCCAGCCCGACGAATGGGAAAACATCCTGGACGCGGGCAATTTACAAGGTCCACTGACCTTGCGCGTGAACGCTCGGCGCAAGACAGTCGAGCAATACCTCGATGTCCTGAAGGTCGAGAACATCGAAGCCGAAGCGGCCGGCCTTCATGCCGTGCGCCTGAAAACGCCGATGGCCGTCGACAAAATCCCCGGTTTCGCCGACGGCGTCGTCTCCGTCCAGGACGCCGGCGCGCAACTCGCTGCGCAGTTGCTGGATGTGCGCGACGGCATGCGCGTCCTCGATGCGTGCGCGGCGCCCGGCGGCAAGACCGGCCACGTGCTGGAGCTGGCGAACGTCGAAATGATCGCGGTCGAAAGCGACGCGGGGCGCGCACGGCGCATCGGCGAAAACTTACAGCGTTTGAATCTTCAGGCCGAGATTCGCGTCGGCGATGCAGGCAACCCCGCCGATTGGTCGGATGGCGATCCGTTCGACCGCGTGCTCGCCGACGTGCCGTGTTCGGCGTCGGGCATCGTGCGGCGTCATCCCGATATTCGCTGGTTGCGGCGGCCATCGGATATCGCCGCGCTGGTTGAAGAACAGCGTCGAATCCTCGCCGCGCTCTGGCCGCTCGTCGCCACCGGCGGCGAGTTGCTTTACGTCACGTGCTCGATCTTCCCCGAAGAGGGCGAGTTGCAGGCGCGGTGGTTTGGAGAGGTGCACGAAGATGCGGTACGATTGGACGCGCCGGGGCAATTATTGCCGACCGCCAGCCATGCCAGCACGGTTGGCTTGCAAGTTTCACCGGACCCGGTCACGAACTCGCTGACGGACAATTCAGGCGAGGCGCAACGTACCCGTTCAACATCGAAACGGGACACGGAAGCCTTTGCGGACCACGACGGATTCTTCTACGCGCGCTTTCAGAAACGGTGACGATCAAACGCTTTTTTCCGCTGCGACGCGCGCTCGCCGGCCAGTCCGTGCCGGCCTTGTTGTTGAGCCTCGCGCTGAGCCTCATTTTGAGTCTCGCGCTGTCGTTCCTGCCGGTCGAGGCCGCGCAGGCAGATCCTATTGCCGTGCAACGCGCGTCGCTGCAGGCCGACGGTACGGGCTGGAGCCTCGACGCCCGTTTCGACTTCGATCTCAACAGCAGTCTGGAAGACGCCGTGAACAAGGGCGTGCCGCTCTATTTCACGACGGATTTCGATTTGTCGCGGCCGCGCTGGTATTGGTTCGACGAGGAACCGGTCAGCGTATCGCAAAGCATCCGGCTTTCGTTTCAGCCGTTGACGCGCGAGTATCGTGTGTCAACGGGTGGTTTGCAGCTCGGCTTCGGCACGCTTTCCGAAGCGCTCGCGGTGATCAAGCACGTGACATCGTGGCATGTGATCGATCGCAATCAGGTCGCTGCCGGCGAGACCTACACGGCGTCCGTGCGCATGCAGCTGGACATTGCGCTGATGCCCAAGCCGTTCCAGATCGACGCAGTCAACAACCGCGACTGGAATCTTTCTTCCGACTGGAAGCGGTTCAATTTCACGGCGGCGCCCAATGCTAAATAAGCTACGCCGACGGCCGTTGCGCCGCACGAACATGACGAGCATCGTGGTCCGCGCGCTGGTGGTGACGGTCGCGCTCACCGCTATCTTGCTACTCGTAATGCTGGCGCTCGCCAGCGCGAATACCGAGTTCTTCGACCGTTATTATCAGTGGCTGTATGCCGCGAATCTCGCGGTCGCGGTCGTGCTGATCCTGATCGTGATCGGACTCGTGCTGATCATCGTCACGCGCGTGCGACAGGGGAAATTCGGCACACGCTTGCTGGCGAAACTCGCGTTTATTTTCGCGCTCGTAGGCGTCGTGCCGGGCGGGATCATCTACGTGGTGTCGTATCAGTTCGTGTCGCGAAGCATCGAATCATGGTTCGATGTGAACGTGGAAACCGCGCTCACCTCCGGCCTGAACCTCGGGCGCGGCATGCTCGACGCATCGCTGTCGGACCTGCAGAACAAGGGCCGCCTGATGAGCGATCAGCTTGCGAGCGCCGATCCAACCAGCCTCACGCTCACCTTGCTGCGGCTGCGCGACCAGTTCAACGTGCAGGACGCGACCATTGTCGAACCCGCGCGCGGTGGTTCGGGTACCGCGCCCGATGTCCGCGTGATCGCGCAGGCATCGAGCAATTTCGCCGCGCTCGTGCCCGACAATTTGCCAACGCCGCTGCAGCTTAACCAGGCGCGCGGTCGTCCGTACGGCGCAATCGAAGGCGAGGTCGATGGCGATTCGAGCCTGACCGGACCCAAGGGCGCGCTGAGGTTGCGGGTGATCGTGAAGATTCCCGATAGCTCGACCACCGAGCTGCAGCCGGCCGAACGTTTCCTGCAAATCGAACAGCCGGTGAGCACCGCGCTCGCGCGTAATGCAGACGCCGTGCAGCGCGCATATCGCGAATATCAGGAGAAGGCGCTCGGGCGGACCGGTTTGCGCAAGATGTATATCGGCACGTTGACGCTCGCGCTGTTCCTCGCAACCTTCATTGCAATGATGCTGGCGCTCGCGCTCGGCAATCAGCTCGCGCGACCGTTGTTCCTGTTGGCGCAAGGCACGAAGGAAGTGGCGGAGGGCGATTACACGCCCAAGCGAGAAGTGAAATCGCGCGATGAACTCGGTTTTCTCACGCAGTCGTTCAATGCCATGACGCGGCAATTGTCCGAGGCGCGCGCCGCGGTCGAAAACAACCGGATCGCGCTCGAGCATTCGAAGGCGTATCTCGAAAGCATTCTCGCGAATTTGACCGCGGGCGTGTTCGTGTTCGATCGGCAATTCCGCCTGACCACGGCCAATCGCGGCGCGGAACGCATCTTCCGGCAGCCGTTCAGCGGATCGCTGAACTTGCCGCTGGAGCAGATCGGCGTGCTGGCCGAATTCGGCGCGATGGTGCGCAAGGCGTTCGCGGATCGCGATGCAGCCGCGAGCGGCAGCGGCCGGCCCATTGGCGACCGCGGTCACTGGCAGCAGCAACTCGCGGTTCCGGTGCCGGGCGAAACCGATCCGCTGACCTTGCTGGTCCGCGGCACACAATTGCTGACGTTGACCGAAAGCGATGCCGACGACGCCGAAACCACTGGCTACGTAGTCGTATTCGATGACATCTCCGACGTCATTTCGGCGCAGCGTTCGGTGGCGTGGGGCGAGGTCGCGCGGCGTCTCGCGCACGAGATCAAGAATCCGCTCACGCCCATTCAGTTATCGGCGGAACGGCTGCAAATGAAGCTCGCCGATAAACTCGCGCCCGCCGACGCCGACGTGCTCAAGCGCGGCGCGACGACCATCGTGAATCAGGTCCAGGCCATGAAGCAGATGGTCGACGATTTCCGCGAATACGCGCGCACGCCGCCGGCGGTGCTTGGCAACTTGCAGCTCAACGACCTCGTGGCTGAAGTGCTGACGTTGTATGGCATTGAAGAGGGCAAGAGCCCGATCAACGTCGAGCTGACAAAACTGCCGGTGATTCGCGGCGATGCCACGCAACTGCGACAGGTGATTCACAACCTGTTGCAAAACGCGCAGGACGCGGTTGCCGATGTCCCGGTGCCGCGCGTGCTGCTCGAAACGAAGACAGTAGAATACGGTGACCCTGATGCGTCCGGAAATGCCCGCGTGGCGGTGCGGCTGACGGTATCGGATAACGGTCCTGGTTTTCCAGCGCGAATTCTCTCGCGCGCGTTCGAACCTTACGTCACGACAAAGGCAAAAGGCACGGGTCTGGGTCTTGCAACGGTGAAGAAGATCGTCGATGAGCATGGCGCTCGCATCGACATCCGCAATCGTTCGAAGACCGCCGACGTGATCGAAGGCGCGCAGATCTCCATTCTGTTCCTGCAACTCGCGGACGATACCGCCGAACCGGGCGCATCGGCGTCCTCCGCGGCGGCGGGTCATGGAACGACAAAAGCATTAGTGCAGACAAGGGCAGCGTAAATGGCAACCATCCTGGTGGTAGACGACGAAATGGGAATCCGGGAATTGCTCTCGGAAATCCTGAGCGACGAAGGTCACGTGGTGGAGACGGCGGAAAATGCGCAGCACGCGCGGGAATACCGGTTGCGGCAGGCGCCGGATCTCGTGCTGCTCGACATCTGGATGCCCGATACCGACGGCGTGACGCTGCTCAAAGAATGGGCGGCGCAGGGCAAGCTCACCATGCCGGTGATCATGATGTCGGGCCATGCGACCATCGATACAGCTGTTGAAGCCACGAAGATCGGCGCGCTCAACTTCCTGGAAAAGCCGATCGCCTTGCAGAAGTTGCTGAAAGCGGTCGAGCAGGGGCTCGCACGCGGTAATGCGCCGGCTCCCGTGGCCACGACGGCGTTGCGGCCGCCGTTGCCAATGGGCGGATCGACGGTGCCGGCGTCGGCCGCATTGCCGGTGGCGTCGTCGCTGAATCTGGCTGGCGGCGACAGCAACGGCGTGGGCGCAAGCCCGGCGGCGAATCCTGCGGGAGCGACTGCGTCCATCTCTTTCGACATTCCGTTGCGCGATGCACGCGATGCGTTCGAACGCGCGTATTTCGAGTATCACCTCGCGCGTGAAAACGGCAGCATGACGCGGGTGGCGGAGAAAACGGGACTGGAGCGCACTCACCTTTACCGGAAGCTGAAACAGCTTGGCGTGGACCTTGGCAAGAACAAGAGCGAAGCCTGAAAAGCATGCTGAGCAAGGCGCCGGCGATCGTTTCACCAAAAATATCGCTAAAAGGTCTTGAGCGACATAATCCCCTTTGATATACTTTCGTTCTTCGTGGCCCGGTAGCTCAGTTGGTAGAGCAGCGGATTGAAAATCCGCGTGTCGATGGTTCGATTCCGTCCCAGGCCACCACAGTTGCAAAAAAGGCCCGGAAACCAAAAGGTTTCCGGGCCTTTTCCGTTGCGCGGTGACAATGCCTGAAAGTAGCGCCATGCTAAAATCCTTGGTTCTTCAAAGACTTGGCTAGCTTGGCAACAGCGCACTCGGCCTTCAGCCGATCGATTAGTCCCGACCAACCAGCCAGATCGCGCAAAAACCACTTGGGAGCTTCACGGTGACTCGAACAGACGCTAAGGACAGCGCGCTGGTGCTGTTTTCCGGCGGCCAGGATTCGGCCACATGCCTTGCCTGGGCGCTCGACCGCTTTACCACCGTCGAGACGCTCGGGTTCGACTACGGGCAACGTCATCGTGTGGAACTCGAGTGCCGCGACGGCTTCCGGGCATCACTGAAAAAGCAGTTCCCGAAATGGGCTGACCGGCTCGGCGAAGATCACATGATCGACCTGTCCGTGCTCGGCGCTATCAGCGACACAGCCATGACGCGCGAGATCGAAATCGAGGCGACGGCGAACGGCTTGCCCAACACGTTCGTGCCCGGCCGCAACCTGATGTTCATGACCATCGCGGCGGCAATTGCGTACCGGCGCGGATTGAAAGTGTTGGTAGGCGGTATGTGCGAAACGGATTTCTCGGGCTATCCCGATTGTCGCGACGACACCATGAAAGCGCTGCAAGTCGCGCTGAATCTCGGCATGGATTCGCGCTTCCTGCTCGAAACGCCGCTGATGTGGATCGATAAAGCCGATACGTGGCGCCTCGCCGAACAGCTCGGCGGTGAAGCGCTCGTGGAACTGGTTCGCGTCGAGACGCATACGTGTTATGTCGGCGAGCGCGCCGAGTTGCACGCGTGGGGATTCGGCTGTGGCCAGTGTCCGGCGTGCAAGCTGCGCAAGCGCGGCTTTGAAGCCTATCAATCGGGTGAGCAAGTCACCACGGAACCAGTCTGATCATGACGTATGCAGTAAAGGAAATCTTCTACACGTTGCAGGGCGAAGGCGCGAATGCCGGCCGCCCAGCCGTGTTCTGCCGCTTCGCCGGATGCAACCTGTGGTCGGGCCGCGAGGAAGATCGAGAAGATGCGGTCTGCCAGTTTTGCGATACCGATTTTGTCGGCACGGATGGCGAGAACGGCGGCAAGTACAAGACGCCCGCTGATCTCGTCGCGATGATTTCATCGCAGTGGCCGGAAGGCGAAGCGCACAAGTTCGTGGTTTGCACCGGCGGCGAGCCCATGCTGCAAATCGATCAGCCGTTCGTGGATGCCTTGCATGCGGCGGGTTTTGAAATGGCTATCGAAACGAATGGGTCAATGCCGGTGCTGGACAGCATCGACTGGATTTGCGTGAGTCCGAAAGCCGGCGCGCCGCTGGTCGTGACGAAGGGCAATGAGCTGAAAGTCGTCGTGCCGCAAGACAATCAGCCGCTCGCCGATTACGCGAAGCTCGACTTCGATTATTTCCTCGTGCAGCCCATGGACGGTCCTTCGCGCGATATCAACACGAAGCTCGCCATTGACTGGTGCAAGCGGCATCCGCAATGGCGCCTGTCCATGCAGACGCACAAGTACCTGAACATCCCATAACGCGAATCACCCAAGCTGAGCCGACGTGCAGACGATTACCCGAAAACTTGAATTCGATGCGGGCCACCGCATCCCCGATCACCGCAGCCAGTGCCGGAATCTGCATGGTCACCGGTATGTGCTGGAAATCACGTTGCAGGGTGAACTCGTCGAAACGGAAGGCGCGCCGGATCGCGGCATGGTGATGGATTTCGCCGATGTCAAAGCGCTTGCCATGGAGCATCTGGTCAACAAATGGGACCACGCGTTCATTGTGTATGCACGCGATGAAATCGTGCGCGGTTTCCTCGAGCAAATGGCGGATCACAAGACTGTCGTGCTCGACCGCATTCCAACCGTCGAAAATCTCGCCGCCGAGGCGTTCAAGATACTCTCCGGCGTCTACGACGCGCACTACGGCGTCAACCTGAAACTCAAGCGCATCCGGCTCTACGAAACGCCGAATTGCTGGGCTGACGTCGAAGGCGTTTGACGCCTGCTTTCCGCGCTCCGCGGCTTCGCTTTTGTCACGGTATTATCGGTAAAGATCGTTGAATAGCCGCGCGTTTTGCTGCGGCGCATCCCAGCGACATGCCAACGGAGTGAGACATGCCAGCGAACCCTTCCGCCAAGTTCAAGGCCGATCCAGCGAGGATTGCGCCATGAGCACCTACACGAATCTCCTCAAGCAGCGTTTCAGCGAGCCCGGCACCTTGTACGGTATGTGGCTTTCCGTGGGCAGCGCCGACATTGCCGAAGCGGTCGCGCATGCGGGCTTCGACTGGCTTTGCATCGACATGGAGCATTCTCCGAACGATAGCCAGGACGTCGTCTCGCAACTTCGCGCGATCGCTGCAGCGCATCTTCCGACCGAACCGATTGTCCGCGTGCCCGCGCACGATGCCTGGCTGGTCAAGCGCGTACTCGATGCCGGCGCGCGCACGCTGATGTTCCCGAACGTGGAGACCGCGGAAGAAGCGCAACACGCCGTGCGTCTCACGCAATATCCGAATGGCGACGCACGCGATGGACTGCGCGGCGCCGCCGGCATGGTGCGTGCAGCGGCGTACGGCGTTCGGCGTGATTATGTGACGTCGGCGAATGCGCAGATATCGACGATTGTGCAGATCGAGTCGCAACTGGCGCTCGAAAATGTCGAAGCGATTGCCGCGACGCCAGGCGTGGATTGTTTGTTTATCGGACCGGCGGATCTGGCTGCGAGCCTCGGGCATCTCGGCGATTCCAAACATCCCGATGTGCAAGCCGCGATCACGAAGATCATCGATGCAGCGAAAAACGCGGGTATCGCAAGCGGCATTTTCGCGCTCGATTCCGCGAGCGCTCGACAATATGCGGAGGCGGGCGTGAAGGTGATCGCGCTGTCGTCGGATGTGAGCTGGTTATTGAAGGCGACGCGCCAGGCGTTGCAGGAGGCGAGGGCATGAAACCCGGATTATTGGGCGCAGTTTCCGTCGCGTTGTTGCTGACGTACGGCGCGGCAAACGCACAGACGGTGAAGGGCAGCGACATGGCCACGCAAAACGCCGTCGCCGATTACAACGCCGGCAATTTCGGCGCGGCGCGCTCGGAGTTTCTTCGCGCGGCGAAAAAGGGCAGCCGTCTCGCCGAATTCAATTACGCGATGATGCTGGTCAACGGCGAAGGCGGTCCCGCCGATGTGCCCGAAGGCAAGAAATGGCTGCGCAAAGCCGCCGATGCCAACATGACGCAAGCGCAATTCGTGTACGGCAAGATGTTCGATGACGGCCAGTTCGTGGATCGCGATCCGGCTGAGGCGCATCGCTGGTTTTTGCGCGCCGCGAACCAGGGGCATGTGCAGGCCGAACTCGCATTGGCGAATCAATTCCTCGATGGCCGAGGCACCCCGCGCGACAACGCTCAGGCCTTCGCCTGGTACAAGAAGGCGGCCGAAGGCGGCGACATGACCGCGCAATACGTGGCGGGATCGTTCTATGAACGCGGCGGCGATGGCGTGCAGAAGAACATCAACGTCGCACGCGCGTATTACGCGGCGGCAGCGGCCCAAGGCGATCCAGCGGCGAAGCTCAAGTACCAGCAATTGAGCGCCGAGCTGTCGCACGAACAGCCGCAATAAAAACAAAAGTCCGCGATGATCATCGATCGAATCGCGGGCTTTTTAATGTCAAATTGCTTAACCCTTCATCAGCCGTTTCTGTCGCGACACGCTCATGATCAGCCCGACCGCGACACCGAGCGTGGTCAGCGCCGTCCCGCCGTAACTCATGAACGGCAGCGGCACGCCGACCACTGGCAAGATTCCGCTCACCATCCCGATATTCACGAACGCGTACGTGAAGAAAGCCATGGTCAGGGACCCGGCCAACAGCCGCCCGAACAGCGTCGCTCCATTCGCCGCGATAAACAATCCGCGCGCAATCAACGCCATATAAAGGAAGAGCAGTACAAGGCCGCCGGCCAGACCAAACTCTTCCGAAAACACCGCGAAGATAAAGTCGGTATGTTTTTCGGGGATGAACTCCAGATGCGCCTGCGTGCCCTTCAACCAGCCTTTGCCGAACGTGCCGCCTGAGCCAATCGCGATCACTGCCTGAATGGTGTGAAAGCCTTTGCCGAGCGGATCGGAAGTTGGATCGAGCAGCGTACAAATCCGATGTTTCTGATAATCGTGCATCAAAGGCCAGTTCACTTCCGGCTGGCAGATCCGCTCCTGGAACACGCCGATACTCGCCACAACCAGCACGCCGGCAACCAGCACCGGCACGATCAGCTTGAAGCTCAATCCCGCGAAGTAGATGACGAACAGACCCGCCGCGAACACGAGCACGGCCGTTCCGAGATCGGGCTGCTTCGCGATGATCGCCACCGGCAGCAGCAAGATCAAAAAGCCGACGATGTAATCCCACCATCGGACCTGGCCTTCACGCCGCTGGAAATACCAGGCAAGCATGAGCGGCATCGCGATCTTCATGATTTCGGAAGGCTGGATCACCACGCCCACATTCAGCCAGCGTTTCGCGCCTTTTCGCGTCAGTCCGAACATGGCGACGGCAACCAGCAGCGCCATGCCGAACGTATAAAGCGGCACGGCAAACCGCATGAGCGTGGGCGGCGGCACGTTGGCGAGAATCCACATCAGGCCGAACGTCAGCATGATATTGCGCAGCTGGTCCTCAACGCGCCCGGGCACATCGAGACTCGCGCTATACAGCGTCACGATTCCAACGCACAGCAGCAGGAACACAATCAGCGCGAGCGGTTTATCGAA
>Ga0153993_100660_pt1 | contig 12880 bp, 3 predicted proteins | sample TSNC077MetaG_FD_104706 | JGI IMG/M metagenome (GOLD analysis project Ga0153993, IMG submission 104706) | Attine ant fungus gardens microbial communities from North Carolina, USA - TSNC077 MetaG | ecosystem: Host-associated > Fungi > Mycelium > Unclassified | place: USA: North Carolina, Lumber...
ATCTTCGTGATCGAGCAGGTGGCAGTGCCACACGTACCCCTGGAGTCGACCAGGGTCACTCATACCGTGGTGCCCGTTTCCCTGATGCGCCTGATCGCCGCCCGTCATCGCACCGCCCGTCATGACAGTCTTCGGTAGTCGATCGAACATCGCGTCGGGATCGAAACCCAACTCGTCTGCGGTCGGGAATCGCACGATGATCCGCGTGACCGTGCCACCGTCCACCCTGACGGTGTCCTTCATCCCTGCTTCCCACGGCGCCGGCGAGATCATCGGCCCCGCCTCGAACCCGTCGGGAGACGGAGTCCACTTGTTGCCGATCGTCGGCTGGGGATGACGGATCAGGTACTCCAACGTCCGCATCGGCGTTCTGCCGAGAATCCGGAAATTCACCAGGTGCAGGTGTATCGGATGCGGGTCAGGCGTGGTGTTGACGATGTTCCACTGCTCGACGGTGCCTTGCCGCGGCCTCTCGACGTCGGTGGTGCTGAACGTCAGGTTGTTCAGGGTCATCTGAGCCGGTGGATTCCGCAGTTCCAGTTGCTGGCTGACCGTCACCGTGCGAATTACCGTCGGCTGCTCCAACGGGGCGAGAACGTCACGTTGCCGGCGTCCACCGCGCAGCTGCGACGGAACACCACCGGTGAATCCGCGCCTGGAGTCGCCGCGGAACCGGCAGAACAGCGGCATCGTCACTTCACCGATGACAGCAGCGGGTAGCGGGGGCGCCTCGTCGTTGCGAAGCTCCACCGTCGATCCCTCCGACAGTCCGGTGAAATCGACGAGGAGGTCGTACCGCTCCCCCGGTGCGCAGCGGAAGGCATTGACCGCGACGGGCGCGTCGAGCATTCCGGCGTCGTTACCGATGACCCAGAACGTCATCATGTTCGAGAAGTGAAGATTCCACACACTTGCCGACGACGCATTGACGATCCGGAAACGGTAAAGGCCCCGAGCCACAGCCAGTTCCGGCCACACCTTGCCGTTGACCAAGCCGACGTCGCCCACGGCTCCGCCTTCCCACGATCCTTCCGGGATCAAGATGGTGGATCGGCCGTTCTGGGCGCCGGTCGGTGTGAAGATCTTCTCCTGCAGGATCAATGGGATCTCGAATTCCTCGGCCGGCAACCCCAACGGGTTTCCCAGCTTGCCGGTGTCGAATTCATCCCTGATCAAATAGTTCCCGATCAGACCGGCGTAGACGTTGAGCCGGGTGATGCCCATCGCGTGATCGTGATACCAGAGGTGCGCGGCTTCCTGACCGTGCGAAAAGTGATGCATCGCAGCCTGTCCCGGCATCACGAGCAGCTCCGGGCGGCCGTCGCTCTCGGGTGAAGTGACTCCTCCGTGCAAGTGCAACGACGTCGGCGGGTTCGCGCGGAAGTCGGCCTGCATTCCGTGCAGCGTCATATCCATGTCCGCGGCCAACGGATGTCCGGTCAGATCGTTCTCGAACGTCAACATGATCGGCTCGCCGGAATACGCCTCGACGGTCGGGCCCAGATAACCGCCACCGGTCTCTCCGCTGCGGTACGACAATGCTGGGGACGATGGAAAATCCCGATGAAAAGCATGTTGCCCGACTTGCGCTGTCAGCGTGATCTCGTTTCCGGAAAGCGTCGACAACGAGGGCAGTTCGTCACAGAACGGCTCGAACTCCGGCGAATGAAAAATCAACGGTGACTCGACGTCCGCACTCCCGGACGGAACAGCACTTGCCTTTGCACCCAATGCAATCGCCGCCGTGCCGACTACCGACCCCTTCAGAACCGACCTTCTCGAAACCCCGATATCCATACATACCCCTCCCCATCGAAACGGGTTGCGTTCTCCGGCAAGGAAAACGCAACCCGTCTCTCCACTTCGATCTCGGAAAACCCCCGTCTACTTTCCGTCGATCGCCTCCAGCACCGAATCGATCAGTGACTGCGGAAGTTTCGACGGCGGAGAGATTTCCAGTTCTCCCGGAGCGCCCGGCACCGTCCAGACAGTTCTGTGCCGAGCGATCGCGAGCTTCTCCCGTGATCCGTCCGGATTGACCTTGAAGTACTCGAACTCGAGGTCGATCCCCCGCTCGTAGAGGGCAGCCAAGGACATCGTGACCAGGACGTCGTCGAACGGCATGACCTCGCGCAGATGCTCCACCCTTGTGTGCACACAACGCAGTTCCCCGAGAGCACCTCTTGCCGCCATGGCTTCACGCTGAGAACGAACGAGGAATTTGTCCCGAACCCTCGACTGCCAGATGTAATAGTTGCCGAAGTAGATGTTGCCCACGACATTTCCGTCCTGCAACGTCGTCGAGAACACCTCGGATTCGAGCAGGTACGGATTGCGCGGCACCATCGGAGCCGAGCGGATCAAGGAACCACGATCGACGTCCGTCGGTTCTGTGGGGACAGCGATGTTCTTCGCCCCCGTCGGAATCGTCATCGGCTCGATGAAATCGTGGAAATACTGCGGCATCGGCCGTGCCGCCACCACACCGTGGGAAAGGATTTCCACCCACGTCGTCTGCATCGCACTCCACCCGATATGAGTGCGCGTCTCACCGTCGACCCGGCACCATTCCACATGCAGATTGGTGGTTGCCCGGTCCGGACCGGTGAGCTCGGTGATCCAGATCGTCCCCTCGACGATGTCGTCGGTGTACAGGTTCGCATCGATGAACACCTCGGAGTTGTTGGTCACCATGCCCCAACGACCCGTCGCCATGTCCTCCACGATCTGCTTCGAGATCGGTCCGGTTCCCCTCTCTCGCAAAGCGCCCAACCACAGCGCGAAGCTCGCGAACCCCACTGATCCACCGACGTTGCACGCGTCCCGGAACCCGACGGGGAATCGGATCGACACCGCCGGATAGCCGCTTCGGGCCACCACATGCACGTCGGAGCCGTACGCCATCGGATCGAACTGCGCGAGAGAATTCGCCGACAACGGGCCGGAGTCGAACTGCGGTGCCGAGTCCTGCGCCGGTTCTTCCGCATCCTCCTCATGAGTCACGAACGCGAGAATCCGCTCCTCGTTGTCCGTCAACAGAGCTGGAAAGGTCAGAACCACCACGCTTGCCTCTGCGCCGCCGCGGAAGGTCACTGCGTCGTCCTCTCTGGCGCCCATCGCCAGAGAAACCGACATCTGCCCCGTGGCCTTCCGGATCGCCTCGGCCGCCGCCCACAACCTGGTTCCCGCACGATCGAGTGATTCGCCGCCTGCAATTAACTCGTCGAGCAGCGGAATCCGTGCCGACCCCAGAAGCGCCTTCCACTGCACGACGGTCCGGGAACGAATCGGTTCGATGTCGCACCCCTGAGGCCAGTCGCCGGCCGAACTGAGTGACTTACTGCCGTCGTGCGAGAGTGAGACATCCACAGAGGGTGGAACGTCACCGACAACGACGGGCTTTCCGGTTTCTTGCCATTCGATGGCAAAGGCATTGCTCATTTGATCACCGCATCCTCATCGAGATGAATGTTCACGGCCGCCTCGGCGATCGGTTTCTCCTGCTCGTGGCGTTCCGACTTGGTCAACTCGTGAATCCCCGGGGTATGCGCGACCACAACCCGCGGGCTCTTCACGCCCAACGCCCGGCTGTGTTGCGCGAGCTTGTCGAGAATGATCTGTGCGTCGCGCGCAGTCGGGTCCGCGATTTCCTCAGCCGTAGGACGGCTTTCGTCGTGGGAGAGAATCTGGGAGCGATATCCCTCGAGCTGCATCACCACTCGTCCGTCCTTCACCACCGCCACGTCGGCTTGCATGTGGGTCTCTGTCTGCACCTTGTCGTAGGCGTACGCAGTGAACGACCGAGCCTCGAATCGTCCGTCGTACATGTCGATCCGCGCAATGTTGACCGGAAGGCAGATCTCCCGCGGAACCATGATCTGGCCCGATTGGAGCAGGGAATCGAGGAAGTAAGGATCACCGAGGAGGTGCTGCTTACGGTCGGCCCGCGAAATGGCGCTGAAGAGGATGTGCTCGGAATCGAGGCTCGAGATCTCTTCGAGTCGGCGGAAATCGCCCTCCTGGAACAGCAACCACGAGTAGAGGTCGTCCAACGGATCGATGTCGAGCACCGGTCGCGGCAACTCCTTCTCGAACTCCGGCAGCGTTTCGTCCAGCCCGAAGATGAAGTCGGCCGAGAAATGGGGCCGCCCGTATCCGGTCCGTTCGGTGCCGATCGTGACATGCACCCGCGTTCCTGAGGCATCACGATCCTGCTCCACGACGCTTGCCTTGATCTCGACTCCGGTGCCCTCGACCGTGTCGACGACGATCGGTCGATCCAGTTTGATGTCGTCGATGCGGACGCGGCCCAGGGTCACGCGTCCGGTGACATAGGCCGCTGCCTGCGACATCGCCTCGAGCCCGAACACTGTCGGAAGCAGCGCCGATCCCTTCCAGACATGATCGAGGACAAAGGGATCCGCCGAGGTGGACAACGTCGTCCGGGTCACCAGTTCTACCTGCGGCTCGAATGTCACCACTTGGTCGATGTATCGCGACACCGCCGGCAGAGCCGGTGCTGCCGGCGCCCAGGTGTCGAGACCGCCGAGTCGACTGGTCACGACGATACGACTCGCCTCGGGTCCGCTGTCGACCAGGCGAAGGAAATGATCCACTCCCGCAGCCGTCGAAATCGGCATGACACCCATCTTCGCGAGGTGGTTGACACTGCCCATGCGGGCGCCCATTCCGGTCTCTCCCCACACGCTGTACGCGAGCGAGAACGTCCGAGCCCTCGGGTGACCGGCGGCATACCGTGCGACCATGTCGTCGAGAAGCTCGTTTCCGTATGCATACCAACTGTTTCCGGGCATACCTGTGAATCCGATGATGGAGGAGAAGCCCACGAACAGCTTCAAGTCACGATCAGCGAGCGCTTCGACGAAGTTGGCTGCGCCCAGGACCTTAGGTGCAACCTCCGTGAAAGCCGCAGCGCTGTCGACTCTCTCGAACCGCCGCGGAACATTCGCTCCCGCACCGTGGACGAACCCGGTTATCGGCCCCACCTCGACCTCGATCCGGGCGACGATGCCGGCCACCGCCGCGGCATCCGTGACGTTGCAGCGATAGTAGTGAGCGCTCAAACCGGCAGACGTGAAGTCCGCAAGAGTGGAGGCGATTTCGTCACCCGCTTGTCGCTGAGAGCTTCCGATCAGCACCAGTTCGGCGCCGGTCTTTCGACCGAGGGCCAGAGCACATTGGGCCATGATGCCTTTCGCGCCACCGGTCACGACCACGACATCCGAACTTCCCAACCCGCTCTCGCGGACGGTGTAGTCGCTCGAGGTGAGAACCTTCGGTTGCAGTGCCGTGCGTCCCATCTCGGCGTCGTAGGTCGCAAACACATAGGGTGCAACCGAATCCAACTCGGAGACGACGGTGGCTGCCACCTCCGCGTCCGCAGTCGAGCCGTCGAATCCTATGACGCGTACATCCAACTCGGGGCGCTCGTGATGCACCGAAGCGGCAAAAGCCGCCGCACTCGGCACGGGCGCTGGATTGCCCAACTCGACATCGATGAACTGGACCACTGCCAATGTGGTTCGCGCGCCTTCCCTTTGCTGCGCCGGAACTATCTTGTACATGTGTTCGATCCCACGGCGCAAACCGATTTCGGTGACGGAATCATCTGTCACGCGCGGCATTACGGCAACCACGTGGTGCGCATGCGCAGGAGCGCTGTCAGAGAATGTGCGAATGTCGACCCGAGCACCACGACCTCGAAGTTCGGATTCCAACCTTCCGACCAAACCGGTGTCGTCGCCGATGACGACAAACGTCGTGTCCGTGAGGTCTCGGACTCCGTGCAATGCTGTCTCGCTCCGAACCTTTTCCAGGGTGTAATCGCGAACCCAGGTGAAGCTGTCGGCTGACATACCCTTCGCCTTCGCCGGCAGCGCTCGCGCAGCCGGCTGCTGCTGCCCCGACTTCTCTTTCGCGGACCGATCGAGCACTTCGATCAGTTCACCCAGGCTGACGTTCACGAGTTCGGCCGGATCCAGGTCGCCCTGAACACCCAATCGTGTTGCCACCGTCGCGATTGCATCCGCGGCCTTGATCGAGTCCATGTTCAGGTCGTCCAGAAGGTGAAGATCGACGTCGAGAGACTCCACCGGAAATCCGGTGTCCTCCGCGATTACCTCGAACAGTATTTGCGATACGTCCGACTGCACCGAACGCGTTGCCGGAACGGCAGAGCCGGGATTCGGTGATGCCGCAAGAATCAGCGATGCTGCTTCTCCGATGGTGGCATTGGCCAACTCGGCAGGGTCGAGGTCGACAACCTCGAACTGGTGCGCAACCTTCGAAATGGCCTCTGCCGCACTGATCGAGTCGAGATTGAGATCATCGAGCAGACGCAGATCCGTCGTGATCGACTCGGCAGGGAACCCCGTGGTGTCGGTGAGGATCCTGATCAACTCACCTTCCACGGACGTCGCACCCACGACAGCCGGCACTTCCACGACCGGAACCGGAACCGGAGCGGGCGCAGTAGCTTTCACTGCTGCAGATTCGTGCCCGTTGGTGACGGCCTGCGGGATCGGAGAGGAAGGAGCACTCACCCCACTGCCCACGTCGGCACGAATCACGTCGACGAGGAAGGTCCCGCGCCGGCTCAGGTAATCGGCCAGCGCCGCAGCCGGATCCCCGTCGGACGTACCCAGTTCGAGCGGTTCGGGAGCAGATGTAACCGACAGCTTCGCCTCGGCCAGGTTCTCGATGAACACCTTCTGATCGGCAGGAACGAATTCACGCACGAACCGGCCGTCGAAAAGTTCGTTCCAACGAACCTGAGCGCCGTGTACGTACATCGCTGCCAGCGCGACGTTGAAGTCCTCGTCACGTCCGGACTTGGACGCAACGGGGAAGCAGCGCACGCCGTCGGTCCCATTGATCGCCTTGGTGAGCCCGGTCAGCACACGGCCGGGTCCGACCTCGACGAGAAGGTCCACCTCCTGCGAGATCCCACTTACCGTCTTGACCCAGTCAACCGGTGAGACAACCTGTTTGGTGACCAATTCGCGAAGTGCCAGTGGCGTCTGTACGCGTTCCCCTTCGACGCAGGAATACACGGTGCAAGTCAACGAATCGACTTGCTCGTCAACGGGCGCAGTGGACTTCAGCTCCCGTTCGGCCTCGTTCATCATCTCGGAGTGGAAAGCATTCGACACGGCAAGCGCCTGGGCGGACACTCCGCGCGCCTTCGCGATGGCAACCACAGCGTCGACTGCATCCTTGGTTCCCGAAACCACAGTCTGCGTAGGCGTATTCAGATTCGCGACGGTCGCGTAACCCTTTGCTTCCGCGATGATCGCCTCGGCCGTCGATCGGTCACAGGCCAGGCTCGCCATTGCGCCGTTTCCACCACCACTGACCGACATGGCCGCGCCCTTCGCCGCAGCCAAGGTGATCAGCGTCTTCTGGTCGTAAGCTCCTGCTGCGTAGAGTGCGGTCAACTCCCCGAGACTGTGGCCGGCGACGGCACTGGGTGTGACACCCAATCGTCGGAGGTACTCGAACCAGAGCAGCGAAGCCAACGCGACGGCGGGCTGGGTGAACTGCGTCTGGGCGAGGTCCAGCTTCCACTTCGCCAATTCCGCAGCGTCAGCGCTCTTGACCGGGTTCCGCAGAATCCGCGGCGTGATCGCCTCCGCTCCGACTCCCTCCAACCAGCCGTCCGCCTTGGCCGCCAGTTCGCGTGCCCACTCGAAGCGCTCGATCAGCACACGAGCCATCTCGAGTTGTTGGGATCCCTGTCCAGGGAACAGGAATCCGATGTCGTGGCGGACGTTGTTCGAGATCGAGATCTCGTTGCTCACGACCTTCACCTGGCCGGAAGCGGGAGCGGAGTTCTCGCAGATCACGGCTAGCTGACGCATACGTTCGGCCAACTGCGCGGGACGACCAGCCACCACTGCAGCGCGGAAGGGTGCCGTCGGCGAGATCACTCGCGAGAGCTTCGCCGAAAAGTCCAGCAGTTCGGCAACACTCAACGGAACTGCCAGATCTGCGACATCGCGCGCTCGCGTCGCCAAGTCCACGGCCGAATCCGCGGAGAGAACAAATACCTCGGTGTCCTGGTACGACGCCATCATCGTGCGGACGTCCCGCGAGGGTGTCAGCTTGCTGGACGGTGCATCAGCCGATTCGATCGCGACATGGCAGTTGATACCGCCGAAACCCATGGCTTGCGCACCGGCACGCATCTTCTCCGACGGATCTCTGATCTCGCCGTTGACAAGCGGAAAGAGTGCCGGTGCTTCGGTTGCGAACGCCGGGTTCGGGTCGGTGCAACCGGCGAGCGGCGGAAGGATTCGTTGATTGACGGCCATGGTCGCCTTGATCAGCGCAAGGATGCCCGACGCCGCCTTCGTGTGCCCGATCAGCGACTTCAGCGACGTCATGCCGATGCTGCGAGCCTCGACGGGCCCGTCCGTCTGCGCGGCCTGCTGGACGCCGGCCAATTCGACAGGGTCTCCGACGGGAGTACCAGTTCCGTGTCCTTCGACAAAGGCAACCTCGCCGGCCGCGAATCCCGCTCCCGAATATGCGCGACGGATCATTTCGGCCTGAGTTTCGGCGCGGGGCTTGGTAATTCCGCCCTTGCCATCGGTGGAGATACCCCAGCCGCGAATCGTCGCGTACACGTAGTCGCCGTCCGCCCTGGCGTCCTCGAGTCGTTTCAAGGCCACGAATCCGCAACCTTCACCCGGGATGAATCCGCTTCGGCTTGCGTCGTACACGTTCATGTCGCCACGGGTCAGTGCACCCAAACGGGCGAATCCCACCAGTTCCAAAGGATCCAAGCTGACGTCGACTCCACCGGCCAAGACGAAGTCGGCCGCGCCGGACGCCAGCTTTTCGGCGGCAGTCGCCACCGCGAGCATTCCGGACGCGCACGCACCGTCCACGACGTACCCGCCGCCGTTGAAATCGAGGTAATTGCAGATCCGGCCTGCAATCGTGTTCGACAACATCCCGGCCAGGGTGTCTTCACTCGGCTCCACCAATGGGCCTTTGTAGACCTCTTCCATCGTTTCGGCGAGAGCATCGACGACAGAAGGGTCCAACTGGCGTGCTTCGGCTGCCACAGCGAGTGCGCGCTTGACGTAAGGCCACCGCAAACGCATCGACCACATCCGGGATTCTTCACCGGTGAGGGAGTTGCCGACGATTGCGGCGCTGCGTCCGGTGGGCACCGATCCTCGGCTGTACCCCGCGTCCGTCAAAGCCCCGAGTGCTGTTTCCAGGGCCAACCAGTGCGTGAGATCTGTCGACTTGAAGGTCCGCTCCGGTATCCGGCGACCGACCCAGTCGAATTCGAAACCATCCATGAACGCGCCGCGGTCGGCGTATGTCTTGTCGACGTCGTCAGGGCTCGCGCTCCAGTAGTCGTCGAGGGACATCCGTGACTCGGGAAACTTTCGGAATTGCATCCGACGCGCGAGGACGTTCTCCCAAAATCCTTGCAGATCATGGGCTCCGGGAGACCACATGCTCATCCCGACTATCGCGATCGCGGGATTAGTTGAATCTTCAGTCATCTTACACTTCCTATTTTCACGCGCATCCACGGGAGACTCAATCGACCGAAGACTAACCACGCATTCATCGGTGTGTAAAACGCAGATTCACCTCAAGGCATAAACAAATAACAAAGGTCGCTCAGTACCATGAACGAACCACGGCAATTTTTCAGCAATCCATAGTTAGCTGTAACTTGAAGTTACTTGTTTGCTTCATGGCCGGTCAACGGCGGGTTTGAACATACGTACCGGAACCCGGCGTCACGGCGATCATCTACTCGAGATCGGCAAATAGTTAGTTGAGTACTCTCTGAAATGGCACAATGCCGAATATGTGGCCAATTCGCCGAATGTCCCAAATTGGTCGATCGCCGCAAAACAAACATCCGGCAACTTTCAATCTGGCATTCGTGACACACAGAGAATTAACAGCGTCACTCGAATGTCGATCAGACTACGAGAAATTCCAGATATTCTTCGGCGACCGTCGTCCGGATCGGCATTTCGTTACACCGGAACTGAGCGAACGAATGTGCCAGCAAACCGGCCACACACAATTCAGCTTTGCCGGGCCGAGCAGGTGCGCTTTCGGCACGTGCGCGCACAAGGGAACGGCACTTATAACAATTCGATCACACAGTGGTGCTGCGACATTCCGACAGCTGTTTCACGCACACAGGCCAAGGGGGCAACTCAGCTTTCGAGGCGGCGAGCTCCGAGGACGTCCTTGAGGAGTTCCTTTGCAACATCCTCGGGATCACGTCTGGCAGTCGGATCAGCGGGCTCAGCAGCCTCCGCGAACATCTCGTCCTCGTCCTCCGGCGTTGCAGGCGGAGGAGTTGCCTCGTAGTCGACCTCCGGAGCAGGGGCCGGTCCAGGGTCTTCCGGATAGTCAGGAGCCTCAGGCGGCGGAATGTCGTCCGAATCCCCGCGCTGGGGCTGCGGAGCCTTGGGCTGCTGCGCTGCGCGCTCCTGGCTGGGGCGAGAGAATCGCGGCGCAGCGGCAGGGCGGCTCGGAGCTTCAGACGACTTGGGAGCACTCGACGCTGCCGGCGCCGTAGGTGCACCTTCTTGATACTCGACTTGCCAAGTGCCACCGAACATCTCGGCAAGGACCTCGCAGATGACCGCCGCGTTGTGCGGCTGTGTCACACGAGCACCCAGGACCGGCGAGCCGTGAGCGATGACCACGACATGTCCACGCACATCGTGAACCGTCGCCGCGGACAGCATGGCCGGAAGAACCTTGTTTCGTTCACCGACCTTGTTGCGCAAGGTGTTCCACGATTCACGGAGAGTCTCGACTGTGGGGCCTGCCGAGACCGGCGCAGCTTCTGCAACCGCCGGCTCCTCGTACTCGGGCTCGGGCTCGTAGTCCGGTTCCGGCTCCGAGAGTCCGATGGGATCTTCCGCTTCGGCCGGAGCAGGAACCGGTGGTTCAACTACTGGAGCTTCAACGACTGGAGCTTCAACTATTGGAGCCTCGGCAGCCGGAGCTTCAACCACTGGAGCTTCGGCAACTGGCGGATCGACGATCTCGACCGTGGGAGGCTCGACGACGGGAACTGCCGCTACCGGCGGTTCGACGACAGGAGCCTCCACAACCGGCGGCGTCGCCGCTGGCGCAGGTGCCGCTGGTTCCGGCCGTGCCTCAGGCTCGGCCTTGCGTTGCGAGGGCCGTTGGAACTTGGAAGCAATCTCCGGTTCGAGCGGCGGCACGGTCGGTGCCGGCGCTGCTGCCGCGCGAGGGGCGGCGGCAGCCGCGACTCCAGCAGCCGGAATACCTTGTTCCAGGCGCTCGAGCCGCTGCAACACGGCCGACTCGGTGTCGGAGGCCGAAGGGAGCAGCATTCTCGCGCACATCACTTCGAGCAGCAGCCGCGGCGCCGTTGCCCCACGCATTTCGCTGAGACCAGCGTGGACGGTTTCGGCGAAGCGCGTGAGCGTGGCGGGACCAACCCGTTGAATCTGCTCACGCATCGTGACCAGCTCGGCCTCTGGCGCGTCGACCAACCCGCGTTCGCTGGCGTCGGTGACGGCCTGCATCAAGATCAGATCACGCAGACGTTCGAGGAGATCGAGCGCGAATCTGCGTGGGTCGTGACCGGCGTCCATCACGCGATCGACAGTGCCGAACAAGGCGGCACCGTCACTGGCGGAGAGAGCGTCGACTGCTTCGTCGATGAGCGCGACGTCGGTGACCCCGAGAAGAGAGAGCGCTCGTGGATACGTGACGCCTTCTTCGCCGGCTCCCGCGAGCAGCTGATCGAGGACACTCAACGAGTCACGAGGCGAACCGCCGCCAGCCTTGATGACCAGCGGGTACACAGCGGGCTCGACCGGTACCCCTTCCTGGGCGCAGATCTTTTCCAGGAGTCCGCGCATGGTCGACGGCGCCAACAGGCGGAACGGGTAGTGGTGTGTACGCGAACGAATGGTCGGGAGAACCTTCTCCGGTTCCGTCGTCGCAAAGATGAAGATGAGGTGCTCCGGCGGCTCTTCGACGATCTTGAGCAGCGCGTTGAAGCCCGCCGCCGTCACCATGTGTGCCTCGTCGATGATGAAGACACGGTAGCGAGAAGCGGCGGGTGCGTGGAACGCCTTGTCTCGGAGTTCTCGGGTGTCGTCGACGCCACCGTGACTTGCGGCGTCGAGTTCCGTCACGTCCAGGTTGCCTGTGCCGCCCGGGCCCAGCGAAACGCACGAGTCGCACACGTCGCACGGCGTCGACGTCGGTCCCTGCTCACAGTTCAGCGAACGCGCCAGGATTCGCGCGGACGACGTCTTTCCACAGCCGCGCGGGCCGGAAAACAGATAGGCATGGTTGATGCGTCCGGTGTCGAGGGCCGTGCTGAGCGGTGCGGTGACATGCTCCTGCCCCACCACCTCGGCGAAGGACGCGGGTCGATACTTCCGGTACAGGGCCACGCGCAAAGACTACCGGCGACCCACGACAGGTGGTCCGGTGCGGGTGCACCGTCGACTTCTCCCGAAACATGTTCGCAACACAATCGCAGTGCGGAGGAAACCGCGCGCACTCATCGTGGGTTCCGTGCACGCGGGCTGGTCCGCGTGCGTGAGGAGAAGACTGTGCCCGCCACCATCGATGCCGGAGCAACTGCCTGGTTGCTCGTCAGTACTGCACTGGTACTTCTGATGACGCCAGGACTCGCGCTGTTCTACGGCGGCATGGTCCGCTCGACGGGCGTACTCAACATGATCATGATGAGCTTCGTCTCCATCGCACTCGTCACGGTTGCGTGGTTGTTCGTGGGCTACAGCCTCGTGTTCGGCGACGATCACGGTGGCATCATCGGCGGACTCGAGCACATCGGCATGGCGGGCATCGACCC
>Ga0153993_100664_pt1 | contig 12808 bp, 12 predicted proteins | sample TSNC077MetaG_FD_104706 | JGI IMG/M metagenome (GOLD analysis project Ga0153993, IMG submission 104706) | Attine ant fungus gardens microbial communities from North Carolina, USA - TSNC077 MetaG | ecosystem: Host-associated > Fungi > Mycelium > Unclassified | place: USA: North Carolina, Lumber...
CTCTGCGGTCAGTATCTCATACGGTCGTCAAATGGGTTGACCGGAACGGAGGATGGCAATCAGCCAAGTAATCGACTTGATAGATACAAATGCGCGATATCTCTGCAGCGGCATAAAATTGAAAATCCTAGGAGACCGAGATTGTTGCACTCACGATCCTTCCGACAACTTGGATCAAAAGCTAGAGCGAACATCTTCCTTGAAAGAAAGCTGGAAGCTAGATAAGCCTTCCCAGTCTTGAGGATGGTCAACTTCGAAAAAATTTTAATGTGTACCAGAGAAATCCACCGTGAGTACCTCCTGGTTATCATCGATACCAAATGGCCACCTGCCTCCTGGTAGAACTTCAGTTCTCATCCGCGAGTTGGGTGATTCGAGAGTGCGAAAACGGAACTCATGGCTAGAGGGAAAGGGTGCAAGTCATGAACTCGAAGGACATTCCAAGTGTATTGTTTCAGGTCGTCAAACGATCTCTCATTATCAGCCTCGAAGAACGACGGCCGAGTCCCAGGCTTCGACTCCAAGATGAAACGAAGCGTGTTCTAAAAGCCCCGGTTACTCATAATGTCATGTAGTGTTCTACATGTCTTTGCCGGCCGTTAGCTTCGCCGACATACCCATGTTGAGGTTTGTAACAGCAAGTGGTCCCCGACAATCAAGGCGAACAAAATTTCGGGAGGCAAGGTCAGAAGCAGGGGTCTTTTCACGACAAGGCTTGAACACCAGATTCGCAAGTTCAAAAAGGAGTAGCGCAAATTTTCATATAGATTGTATTTGTATCTATTTAGGATAAGAAAAATGTATTTGTCAGAGAATTATATTTTTGAATTCAAAATTTCTATTCTGTAGGGCCTTGTCTCCAACAATGTCAGTAGATACTTCACCAGAAGGTATGTAGCCAAGGAAAATGTGGGAGAAGATGTTTGTGTAATAACAACAAAAACTGTGAGAGAATTATAGCAATTTTTTTGAATTCAAAGCACGATGCTTAAATAAATAACTGTTAATGTGCATAATTGAAACCAGATGATACTCCTTTGCAACGTGACAGCAAGACAACACTTTTCTGGTGAATTATGATTATTCACCGGCAAAGTGGCTATGTATCTTAGGTACCCGGAAAATGAACATCAAGACCTTATTGATAGGAAGGGGTTGAGACTGTTTAGCAAAACATCCGCATGGACCGTTGAAAATTTTGTCTCTATCAAGGCCGAAAAAATCTGAACGGAGGAAGAGTATCGATCTCAAAATTCTGGAAATTAACTGGTCGAAACAAAACTAGTGCAATAGATAACTGACAATTTTTTGTGTCCAGAGAAGTATGGACACCAGTGGTTCTCAACTGGGGTAACATATCAAATGTGCTACTCACAATTTAGCTCGTATGTCATCTCTTATCATGAGAGTGATTTATATGCTACGGAGTCAGCGGTGAAACAGCAAAGATGACTGCACATTAAGATTATGCGGATCGTGTCTATTGTCCCTCAAGAATCTTCAAACAGCTGCGTATCATGATCCATGATGCAGCCTGTGTGTATGCCTGTGTGTATGCAGAACTTGTTATTCTCTGTTTTTCGCGGCTTCCATAAAATTTGAGGCTCATTTGGCTAAATCTTGCAGTGTTTCGTACGAAGATATCACGAAACAGATATCTCCAGTAGCTCGCCTTCAAACACCGCTTTCCACCTTGACAACCTGTAATGGTGTGTCAAATAGAATTAGAATAATGACTATACTTGAATAGATAACTCAGCCTCGAAGTCGCGAGAACTGAGGAACATGATCGGTGAATTTCATGTTTTATATTAGTCCAAGAAACTGATTGTGTCGCAGTGATAACAAAAGAAAAAACCCAATCCAGTCCCAAGGAATGATGACGGTCAGGTAAGTGATGATCCCTAGCAATGTAAATTCACTCATCGGAACGAGTTTGTATATCATAACAGGCTAGTCGGATGATAGCAACGAATTCTTGGAGAGGGAGATAGCCTCAGTACCAGCATGAGGACTATTTATTTTTTAGCCACATACGTTACGAGACATCATCTAGATTTGAAACAAAATCAGAAACAAGGTGAATATTTCATGGTTCCATCTCAGCTGATGGACCATCTACTCCAGCATGGAAATTGGGTATCCAAGGTGACGACCCTTGGCATGTCTTCAACCTTCTAATACAACCTCCGCATCTTCTTTCTGAGCTTTAGTACGTGCATCTCGAACAGCATGCTCCATAGATTCCTGGAACGACTTCAAAGCTTGTTGGACGACTAGTGCCGCATTCAAAGGATGTACTGATGAATTGGATTGCATCACTTCATGGATGGATTCCAGCTCTTTTCGAAGCCGCTGGCGAAAGCTTGGCAAACGGATTATCGAGCTGTCTACGGAATGAAGGAAACTCGACTCTTGATTTAACTCCTCTTGGTCACAAGCAAGACATCTCCCTACTTGTGTAAAGTAGGAAAGGAGTTCCTGTGGCTTCGAGAGATCGTAGGATGGGTATTTGGTGTCAAGTTGCGTCATTTTGGAAAGAAGCGTGACGAGAGCGAGCTGGTCTTCCAGGAGGCGACATACTTGGACAGAAAACCAGTAAATGGAAGGGAGGAGCATAACTGCCAATAGAGTTAACGTATCTCTGGAAATGGGGACTTGGCTGACCTACTAATGAATGTCACTTTACACCCCTTCCACTTTGATCGAGGCTTTCCATTAGGGCGGTACCAGAGGCGAACTCTCCAGGTGTAGGGATCTACGAGGGGCTTATAAAAGAGACGTGCAGAGGAATGATAACAGCAAGAGTTTGACGCGTTCAGCTGAAGCCGAGAGCGTAATGTCGCTCTGAGCACTTGCATCAAGTCAGAGTAAATGAATTTTATTTGCATATCTTTGTCCATACCGAATTACATTATGGTCAATAGTAAGGGTCAATGGTATCTACGTTTACCCTATTACTTGGAATACCCTATTATGTTCTCCATCTGGTTTGTCCTCACCGACGTTACGCCCAATTCCAAATGGCAGATTGATTAGAGCTACCCCCAGCTCTCTGATAATCTCGCTAACTGTCAATGCCATCTCGAACGGTGATAAATTGTAATTTTGTGACAACGTGTGGTGGATCTTTTCCAACCCTCCTCTAATAAGCGCATGAGTCTCGGGAAGCACTTCGAGAGCTAGCTCCATTGATTCCACGAAATCCTTCCGTTCTGACCTTGTCGGTTTATGGACAGTGAAAAGGAGTTTGGTAAAGTAGGCAATCAAATCTTGACTCTTTGATAAATCGTACGAAGAATAACTTGCATCGATGCGTTGGATTTCAATCAACCAGCAGACATAAGCGGTCTTATGCAAAATCTCCCTGGCATTTTGAAATCCGACAGCAAGCAAAGAGACAATTGCAACTGTTGACCAGCTTCACAGGTGACACTCAAATCGAACGACCTTAATCAGCTCACCATAAATTGGGCCTTTCCATTTCCGCCTGGGTGTGCCATCACGACGATACCACAACCATGTTTGCCAGGTATATGAGCCTGGCAGAGTATTATATAGTTGATTCTTCATCATTTGGCACCGGCGAGTAGTTGCATTTGCCCCATAATAAGGTATCTGACGGTAGTTGGTTGAGAGTGCCCCACAACGAGCGATATAAGAGAGTCTCTGAACTAGCATGAAGATGACAAAAGTAAAACCATTTCAATGACAATTGGATTGCGAGAGTTTGTCCTTGTGTTTACATCACAACCTAATCATAACCTGTCTTCTTTCTCCCGCCATTGGGGTACACCGGTACTCAGCAATCACTGACGACTCGATTCCCAGCCTCGAATGTGCTCGAGATTTTTTCCTGGGCGTTTGAAATGGCCGTTGTCACTTTTGGATCAGTCCTGAACGAGCTGAGCATCGCAGAACAATTACTAGTGAGAAGTCACCTACGACATGATACCCGAGAGGGCACTCGTAGCATCATTCAACCCTTTTTGGACTTGGTCACGGTCTGCTGCAGGTGCTTTCTGACCTGCAACTATGGCGATTGCAATTTTAGCGATAGCATCTTTTGCACTGTTTAGGGCGGTGCCTGCCTGAGTGGCCGCAGCCTCAGCAGCTGGATCACTGTTCCTATACATTCAATTCTGTATCGTACCAAAAAAGTTCTTAAACTTACGCGGAGGCCGCACTCTTGACGCTATTCACAGCTAAGGAAGCCTGGGCAAGTCTACCTACTGTCTGGAATCGAGCAATATTGCATGAAATGTCCCCAATTTGTCGTTTTCCAAAGATTCCTGTGTCAATGTGTCTGAGATGTAACTTGATTAATCTAAAACGAAGACTCACGACTATTTTGGAGTCCAGCAAGGGCAGCTGGACTCCCGAAAGCACTGTCGAACCAACGAGGTAAGAATTTTTCATGCACATGCACCTTGCATAGCTCACGATTTGGTTGCAGATGTATCAGTACCAGTACCGTTCCCACTTTCGGCCTCGGTATATGAAGAATCAGAGCCTCCGTTGCTAACGTCACTACCCGATGTCCCAAAGGTATTCGTTGAGGTCGTACTCTTGGAACCTACGTTAGCAGTAGCGGCATCAACCGATAAGGGGTCACTGTCATTGACAGATAGGCGCGCGATGACCAGTCAAGAAATGTTCGAGTCTGCTGACCTTGATGCAATAAGCTTGTTGGCGGTATTGGCTGCTTGATGGAGACTAGTGATCATTCTGGGGCGGGCTATATTCCCCTCAATGCCATTGACTTGACGTGATTCCAGGGGAACTATCACTACCTGTAATGTCAGTACAGTCTCATATCAGAAGATCAGATACATTACTAGCTGAGATTATAGAAGTTGAACAAAGGGCAGCAATGATCAAGCCAAAGACTCGTGGCATTTTCAGCGATTTTCAATCAAACTTGAGAGAGTGTGTAGGTCAAATTCAGGAGCTAGCCTGATTCCAGATGTGGGATAATAAAGTGAGGGGAAACCAAATATCGTTCTTGCGCGGAGAAAAAGACACCAGGTCTTAGAAACAACTGAAGAGGAAGGAAATCTGAGGGGTAGGACGCGGTGTGCTCCCAACTTATACTTCTGCCTCCTGCTCATCATTGAAAAGATACAATAAAAACTCAAGAGCTTCGCGAGGCTGTACGCGACAATCACAAAAGAGAAGATCATAGAAATGTCAGTTTGAATGAAAATAGCGACGGGCAACTCGGGAGGCGGATAAATAAGCAACTAGTCAACAGACTAGGGTAACAGTCGCTTGAATCTCCCTTCATTCGCCGATTTCTGCTCATCTCAAAGGTCAAATGGACCCTTTTGAACGTACCAAATAGACGAAGTCTTTGAGTTCTCTTAGCTGTTGAGGCATCATAGACAACTCAATTAGAATGCTCTCTGGCGACCTACATCATTCGTCATAGTAGCACTGGATAGCTCTCCTTCAATAGGATGACAACCAACACAGGTGAATAACAGGATCCCGCTTGACGACCTAAACTGAACTCTGAACCATGGCTACACCTGTCTAATTGATCAATTGATTGGGGTTGACGGCTTTCAGGTTACATTATTCATCATATATTACGACCCAGACGTAGCTCATCATGGTTGACGGTTATAATCTGTAAGATTTTATCTCCTTGATAATACATGATGTGGAATATGCACAATGCTAGAGCAACTTATCGTCACGTGGCTGAATCGCGTCGATCGTGATCTTGTCGCGCTCTATCTCGACCACAACATAACTGCTAACACCGCCACAATGAAACGGACACATTCTACGAAACATAACATTCGACCTTCCCTTCCACTCGTTTCGAATGATCTTGGTATCATAACGGAAGGAGACGAGGATATTCTTCGACGCCAGCTCCTTGAAAGAGAAAGAGAAAATGATAGAGTCTGTTTCCCAACATTTGGCGTACAGTGCTGCAAGTCTGATGACGACAGCGTAGCTTTCCATGCAGATGCAGCTCCTCAAATCACAACTCACCGAGCGGCCTCCTATAGAACACATACAGGCAATTGAAAAGGAATATAAGAATCTAGAGCTTTTGCTACAGGGAACGCAGCGAGAGAACGAAAGATGTATGGCTGAATTGGAACGGTATGTTCATATTTGACTAATCCGTAATTACAACATCTGATTTTGTGTCTTCCTTCCTCAGAGCTAAACAACGTGAAAAAGTGCTCGAGCAGGCCCTCGCTAAGCTTGCGGGTGATAATTGGCAAGTAAGCGATTCTTTATTCAACAAGTGACTCGTTGTTTCGTGATTGAATCTTGTTTCAGTCACACCTCGACATTGCATCATCCAATATCTCGAGTCGATTTGGACATGCTCGGGCAAATAGTATTTCGACACCTTTAACTGTAATTTCGCCGGTCGCACAAGTGTTGACACCACCGAGTGTGGATTCTCCAGGCGGCAAAAATGAAGAAGGCAGGGTTGACAGGCAACAAGCACTGGCGCATATTGAACAAGTGCGATTGCTGATTCTCGGGATGGAGCAGAGATTACAGACAAGAGAAGAAAAGCTGGTGAAGACATTGGAGCGGGCAGAAGGAGAAGGGCGTCGATTTGATGAGTTGAGAAAGGAAATCAGCGCTGGAGTGGATTAAATGGCCAGCATAATTCGTTCTAGAAATTGGATAGCATTACTATGTACACTCTCCCTTTGCAATACCCCATGGTTATACGCATGTTGAGAGTCCGATTATGACATCTACATTTCGTGCCGGTTGCAACTATAGGTACATTTTCTTGGAATAACACATACTAAGAATAGAAGGTAGAGTAATCTTGGAGCAGGTCAAGAATAAAATGGAAGATGGGGATAAGATAGATATACCACATGCTGCATCCAGTCAGCATGAGGAGATGGGGAGATACAGGGGCTAAATCTGACGAGGCCGGATGGGCCATCGCTTGTCATCGGGTGACGGACAACTAGGTGTGGGTTATCATGAAGCAGGGTATAATGAAGTTGGGAAATTGAATTCTAGATTATGAGGGGAGGGCAGCTATACATGATCAGAACTAGTCGTCACTCAGATAGTGACTGGACTTACTCTCTCAACACACTTGATTCTTGTTCAAACAGATACTGTGCGCAAATTAGTCCGGGGTTGGAGCTCAATCTCCCGAGAATAAGCCTGTCCGCCCATCTCGTTGTAACGAGTAAGGATTCTTTCCAGACGCTTCACCGTCACATACAAATGACGAAATAGTGTTCCATGGAGCTCTTGTTCAGTTGGCCATCCATGGGCAAGGTCATTCTGGAGCTTTTTGTATCCAGCAACGATAACCTCTAGTAGTGCCCGGAGGACGGCCTCGTCTTGCTCGGGGTCAGAGAAGACGGCAGCGGTGGCGTGTATGAATTTGACGAGATTTTCATCGGCAGGGAATCCACGTGTCAGTGAGGAGATGGAGAGACAGAAACACTGAAGAAGACGGTGGTGATCTGCAGGTCCAATTTTGTAGTACTCTTCACTGGTCAGCACGTCGACCAGGGCTTTCCCGCTCGCGGACTGAGACTGAGAGTAGTGGGGATCTATGATAGACTTCAATCTCATGTTGACTAGTAAAATCAGATATTCAGAGGTGTAGTTGAGAACTGACGGGGAGGTACTCACGCAGAGTGCCGGTGACGGATAGAGAGAGAAGACCGAGGCGGATGAGCTTTGTCTGGCTGTGTGAGGAAGACATGGAGACGTGGGAAGAGAGACAGGATGCATTGGGAGGATTATATACAAGCTTAATAATGGGACGAAGTGGATGACGTTGGACATGGAATTTTGCCGGAGCCACCATCACACGTGCGAACTTCGTCGATCACTTACATCTGTCACTTGGCTGTCCACTAAATCTGGCTGTCACATATGTCACACTTATGTTTTTCCCAGTTGCTCCCATCAACTTCGGCGCAGCTGTTCGTTGAAGTGGGGGTATTCTGGTGGATAGGAGTACTCGTTGCTTGGGTTCATGAGGGTACAAACAAAAAAATGGTGACTTGGAGCTGATCCCGTTTACAGCTGTTGTGATACCATTCAGAGCAGCATTTGAATTTAAATTTCGGCAGTTATTGACATAGGGAGTAAGCCAGAAATTTGAAGGCAAGGCTTGTTGGAATATCAAATGCTATACTAAAATTAGCTATGTCATGCCAGACAAAATGCTTCACTTTATTTAATGATAAATAGGTGTAGTAGAAATCAATGTACATTGCACATTTGTGTTGCTCATTCTTAACTCAACAAGGCTATATATTGAATAATGAGTTATCACATAGTACAAAGAGACATCTTGCTATGTAGCCAGCCACAGTGTGAGGAGAATTCATAGGCTGATAGCGACGAGGTCAATGGGAGCAACTGGGGAAAAACATAGGTGTGACATTTGTGACAGCCAGATTTAGTGGACAGCCAAGTGACAGATCAGCATCACTCGGCTGGCGAGTGGACAGCTGATTGTCCGCCGTGTGACAGCTGATATGATATTGCATCGTTGACGAGCTGCCGATATACTTGTAAGATTGACAGCAACGATTATTGGACGATTCATGTTGAAATGTCATTACACATCGAGAGTCATTTCAGCTGTCAGATCTCCCTTCACAGCAGTGACATATGCCGGGATCTTCGTAGCGTCTCTGAATGCTTCATCGGGTACATAGGCTGGTAGAAAAGTGCAAACCCTTACCCCCATGGATGTTGCTCAAGTGATAGACCATATCGTTTTGAGAGCATTGCTATTGTCGAGTCCTTAAGAAGAAAGATGGGGACTTTATCAACACAGTCTAAACATCTCTTCGACTCCCTCTCCATAAGCCCCACACTTGTAAATCCGCTACAAACTCAGCGTGACAGCGCCTCCTGTTATGAAAACTTTAGATCAGTTTCCACAACTTCGGATCTTAATCATCGGACTCGTAACATTCATTACTCATTCTCAGTCTACCAGCCTTATAGCCTGTCGGCACTCTATAGTACCCGTTGTACTCACAATAGGATATCAAATTTCGTATGTGCCCTCTCTCGAAAATATCATAACCTTTCATCATAAAATGGTTTGCAGGATCATAGGTGCCTATCTCAATCCGAGGACTGGGATGAGAGACTGCCATTGTTGTTCCACATCGTGTCAAGCAGCGAGGTCCACGCGCCAGAAAGCAAGGCTCTCCAAATCACTTTTACCGCTATTATTCTGACAACTCCATTGCAACCCTTTTCCATAGCCGACTACCTCTCATTGACATTGCCCTCTTTGTAGGCTATATCGGCCCTAGCCGCCCTCCGTAATATCGAATACAGATTCGTCCCAACAGCACTTGACAACCCAAACATTGCGCACTCGACGCATAGTCAACCTTCCAGAATACTGCTATCTCCGTCTTGAATTCTAAGAACATGGTTCTACGACACTGCGATGAAAAAAGAGTAGCAGAGGTGGTATCTTGATCATTTGATCGAAATTTTCGGGCAGGATACACGAGTCTAGGGTTCATGAAGAGTCGATGAAACGCCGACGGGGAGATGTTCTGACAAGGTGAAAGTGTGATGATGTATTATTATGCTCACTACACGATTCAGCGTTGGTCAAGATTTAACAATGGGATACTTACAAATCACTGAAGATCATCCCAAGATTCATCGATACCTTCTCGAACTCTCCATGTTTTTCCCTCCAACCACTTGTTCACCCTCTCCACATCTCTTGTTGTATCCTCTTCCTGTTCGCCTTGAAGCACATCAACGTTCCCCTCTCTCCATAACGCCAAAACCGACCACCCAATAACTACCATCCCTGGTGGTCGCTGTTCTCCACAACTATTCAAGGCTTTCACAACATTCTCAAGTGTTGACGTCAACACTCTTTGATCAGGCATCGACGCACGCTCGACAATAGCAACAGGTGTATTTCCAGGGTACGTGGCACCTTCCCTTCTCGATGAAGTAGTTCCGTCTTCAAATATGATCGTGAGTGCCTCTATGATTTGAGCAAGTCGAGCAACACCCATGAGAATAATCAAGGTACGACTCCTTTCGTACCCTGGTAATTGCACGTCTTTGCCTTGCCTGCCAACACCGGTACACACGATGAAAGATTCGGCGACGCCACGTTGGGTGATGGGGATGCCAGCGAATATTGGTGCTGCGAGGGCAGAGCTGACACCTGGAATGATGAGGGGTTCGATACCATGTTTTCGGAAATATAGAACTTCTTCGCCTGCACGACCATATATGACCGGATCACCTTGCTTTAGCTGTCGGTGTGTACATGAAATGGACTGATTGCAGGGAAGACACCTGTACTTACACGGACGACCGTAAGGCCTTTTCTAGCAGCCTCAACGGCAGCCTCCATCATCTCCAGTTGGGCACCGTCGGCATTGCCAGGGAACTTTCTTGCAATGCGAATTTGAACTGATTTTGGGATGAGAGCAAGGACAGCGTCTGGAACGAGTTTATCGGAAAGGACAAGATCGGCAAGTTTTGTGAGAGTGTTGTGGGTTGCAATAGTCAAGAGCGAAGGATGACCTGGACCAGAACCCACCAAAAAAATTCTGCCACGCTTTGGAATGGCGATTGCGTGGGGCGAATTTCGAGCCTCAGGAATTGTTGACTCTGGAGTCTCTTCAAGTAAAAGCCCAGCCATGTCCTGGAGCGACATGTGCGCGATTCGGGATATAGGCCAATATTCACTGACCTGGGCTACCCACTTCATTCGTCTGCGAGCAGCCTCTAATGGGGCTTCCGATAATCCACGAGCAGGAACGGGGCGATTGGGAGTCGTATGACTACTGTCCTCATCACAGACCATGTCCTCCTCCTCCTTTGCCATCTCGCGGAGCCTGCCCAAATTGACAGCGGCACGGCCAGCGTCTTTCGGTAGTTTTGCGATGATATCCCGACGGATTCGGCCTGCCAACCGACAGCCCCGGCCGTTCGTCGTCACGCTGACCTGCAGCGGCAAGCGTTCGCCAGTATCCGGGTCCTCGAATCGTTGGGTAGAGGGAAATGTAAAATCGCAAAGTTGGGGAATATCAGATGTATTGACTGGGATTCTGTGTCTTCGCAGGGTGTGGTAGAGTTTTTTTGCAGATACGAATGTGCGGCGGTGTGTACCAATGACCGTATCTGTTATACATGCTAGAGAGAATACCGTTTGCGTGGCTGAGAGAAACGTGTCGAGCTTTGCCGAGTCTTCATCGTCCCAGTCTACTAGCGTACATTCTTTCCTGTTGACCCTCCACTGAATTTCAGCACATGCAGCGCTCAGCCCACCCTTGGTCAGCACCACAACCTCGAAATCGGCTTCAAGGGCAGCAAAAACTCTCGAGGCGGCCAATAACCCTGATCCGATGATTAACATACTCTGTCTCTGTGCACGAAATGCCAGAAGCAACGATGCACCCCCTGTTGGAGTGGGAAAATACATAGTAGACAAGTTGTGTGGGATATACCGTAAGGTTGTTGCATTATTAAAAAGTCATGACTGAGAGATAAACTTGTCGTGCTAATGAGCAACGAATAAAAATAACTATCACGTGCCTTCATCTTGATTTGGACCGTGACAACTTTGTCCCCTGCGACTCAGATGCAGCTGGTCGACCATACCACTGTATGTCTCTGCATCCTCTAGTCAGTCATCTTGTGCTAATAGTTGCTATCAGTTTTTGACGCAGCTGACAGCCCTATTTGAGTCGACAAAAGACCACGGATCGATATGGCTCACGCATAAACGATGTTCGGTAATGCTTTATTTTTTTCTTACCAGATGATAACAGATAATGTTAGTGACTCATGATGGAGAAGATACTACCATGAAACATGAAGAGTCAGATGGTTCTGACAAAAACGAATACCAGTGCCTTATCAGAGCTACGAACGGTAAACACGTCAACTTTTCCACCCATGTATGTACCCCTTCTATTCTGATCATTTCAACCGCTGATGTCCTGACCAGGTTGATGCCAATGAATTAACGAAATTTTATTCGGCTTATGCCACTCTACTTAAATCGTCCCTTTCCCTAAGTCTTCGTAAGCGCGATAAGAAGAAAGAGAAAACGAAACAGGATCAAATTCTGAAACGCAAAAAAAGGATGACAGAACCTGTCGTGGTTGATGGCCCGAAACGTGGCGCTGGTCGACGCAAGCGTCAGAGACAGATCAAAGCCGCCATCAAGCAGGCTGAGGCACAAAAGAAGTTCAAGGAAAGAGAGGAGAAGAGAAAAGTTGAGAACTTATCAACGTAATAATTTTTGTTTTTCTGTATGTTTGATTGGTTTTCACGAGCAAGCAATCAATCTCACTGGCGCGGCATGAATTTACCCTACACTTTATGGCATCAGTCAACTATTGATGGTAGAACTTTATCACTGTATTCCTGTCCTCATAGTTCGACGGTGGTTACCTAAGATGCCCAAATGGTGGAATCGAGATCGAGGCAGGACAATATGTCGCTGTGTGGGGGTAGCTGGCGAGCTACTCAGATAATGGTGAATGTCGTGTTGAACGTCGTCGCACGAAAAATTGTGCCTTAGACTTACCCTTTTAATATGTATGCGTTATTTTAGTAACCTTTTTTTTTATTATACTTTCGGTTAGAAAATCCTACCATCCTTCAGTTATCGAAAATAATTTCCCTCATATAACAGTCTGTTGATTTTAGAAGAAGAAAAAGGGGGTGAAAACTCGTTGCAAACGCGCAACAAACGAGTGTCGTCTCAACTGTTTCTATTTATTTCTATCTAAACATGAGAAAGTGAAACACTTGATCATCAGGGGATGAA
>Ga0153993_100669_pt1 | contig 12788 bp, 16 predicted proteins | sample TSNC077MetaG_FD_104706 | JGI IMG/M metagenome (GOLD analysis project Ga0153993, IMG submission 104706) | Attine ant fungus gardens microbial communities from North Carolina, USA - TSNC077 MetaG | ecosystem: Host-associated > Fungi > Mycelium > Unclassified | place: USA: North Carolina, Lumber...
ATGAAAGCCACAGATACCGACCAAATATATACCATCGTGGCCGACCAGGGGACGGGAGATGCCACGTGGATGAAGTTCTACGGCAACACGACGAAGAAGCAGCAGTTCTGGGAGCTCCTCGCCGCTTAAGTTGATGATAACATAAATTTCAGTTGCGGACACGATAATCACAACCAGGCGATTGTCGGGGAGAAGGGATGCCTTACACTGGAAATCATCAGATGATGTTGACACAGATTCAATGCACGCACTGTTCTTTGTTTGGAAACTGATTTCTCCACAAATTACGAATCATCTGCAAGATGGCGGAGCTGCAATATCGACTGTAACATTGGAGGATGTAGGCACTGATGCATGATGGCATCACTACGAACGGATCAACCAACCCATTAAGCCAAGACTATCCCACTTCGAACTCCATATTGTCGAGGTGAGAAAGGACACACCCACCGAAGCAACTTAGCATTATAATATTCTTGCTCCCTTTTCAAACAGTCATGTTTCAGATTCAACCAAGATCTTTTTCTTGTCGTTCAGATTCGAGAAATAGCGTTTATGTAAACGACATCGATATATGCGCCAAACTCATCACGGGTTGGCAAGGTTATCGAGAAGGTAAATCATACAATAGATACTGAGTACTGCGATAATATTTCTCCTAGCAATATTACTGGGTTTTACCCGTCCAGCTACAATTGGAAGGAATGCCAAGCAATGGTGGGTACATTCCTCCTTCGAGTTCAACGCCCTGTCTCATTTCCACGATCAGTACATATGTGATCAACCAACCTGCTATCTCGAATATCCACTGTAAACTCCATGCGTTAAGTCCAAATCGCCGTCAATCAGCCCAGCTTAACTTACATTTTATCATGCTCAGCGTCAGATCGCCTACTGGAGGAGTAATCGTGTCATGTCTAGTGCATACCACCTCTTTATACTTTACAGAGACATTGAAATAGCTCTTTAGGACGTATCTCGAAATGGGATCGCATATAATGGCCAAATTATCAGAAAAAGTTCTGTTATACTTATGGATGGTGATGTCCTCAGTTTTCCGGGACCAACTCGTATAGGTGGGTGACTCTTTCAGTGATTTAACATTGGAAATTAGAATGATACCTGCAGAATTTACTTGTCGTCACATCATCAAGCAACCACAGGATAAGCTAACGCTATTTGACCCAGCCCCTCCACTACAGGCAGCGCAAAAGGTAATAGAGTGAATCCGAAAGGAAGTCCATGACATTCACAAAATACTCAGCACCTTGGAAAATATGTTGTCACCTCTCAGTGCCTTGGAACAGGGTCATTTGCTACAGTCCATCTTGCGTTAGACCCGACGAAGCACAGACAGGTCGCTTGCAAGAGCATTAGAACACGTAAAGAGAGCGAAGTCGAGCAGGTTATGAAGGAAGTCAAAATTCTCATGAAACTCAAGCATGTACGTCTTTTAGTCATTATTTCTTTTTAGCCGTCCCTTAAACTCAAACAGCCGAATATCAATGAGATATACGACACTGAGCGAGATAAAAAGTTCCTGTTCGATAATTTATCTGACCGGATTTAGAGGATCTGCCGAGTTAATTGGGCTTCTTAGGAACATCTTTCTGCAACTATGTACTGGTGGTGACCTATTCACATACATCACTGGACCTATGGGAGCTGGAAATCCTCTTTGCGAAGCTGAGGCCAAGTATATCATGTATCAGCTCCTTGAAGGTCTGCGCTATCTGCACGACTTGATGATCTCACATCGTGGTACTGTTCTTGCTCGACCTTCTCGCGCTTTGACTTGTCTGACCCTGTTACATAAGACCTCAAGGAATATTTCCTACGCTCTTCCTCTGTCGTCATGATTTCTAATCGCACCCTATCTTTAACAGCCAGAAAATATCCTACTGCACGCACCTGGACCATATCCGCGCATTTTGATAGCCGACTTTGGGTTGGCGAGACCAAATGCTTATCAGGAAACTTTTAACGTATGTGGAACAGTCTCCTACCTACCACCAGAAGGGGTGTTAGCATTGGATCATAAGCACCTTGGGTACATCGGGTAGGTTTCATTTTGACAGTCTAGCATTGATCTCAAATCGCGCAGAATGCCGGCTGATTGTTGGAGTGCTGGTGTCATCCTCTATGTAATGCTTGCGTGCGTTATCCTGTCTTTATTGACACCTCTGGTTGTTGAACCCTCAATCATGGGGGCAGAGGAAGTCACCCGTTCGATAACGAGTCAGATCAATCGCAGCCCAAGGACTCGACATTCTCACACAGGGCTTCGGAGCTCAGCAATGGTAGTCGTGACACGCGCCTCAAAGAACGCATTGTTTATGGGGATGTTGAATTCCCCCATTACCTGTGGCATGATCTAGATGCTGGTACGTGATCATCATCTATACAAGTGTTGCAGTCTAGAGCTACACTTGTTCAGCACGACAACTCATTCTTGAGCTTTTGGTTCATGACCACTCTAAAAGGGCCACCGTCTATGATGCTCTGTCCAGTAACTGGATTCAAAAAGAGATAAAAGAATTGAAATCCTTGTACCGACGTAGAATCGTTTCCGAAGTACAAGATTGTGCATCATAATATAAACAATAAGATTTGGCATGAAATCATGCTTTCAGGAAATTTGCGTGGACTACAGAAGCAGCTGAGCTATATTAAGCATTGAGTTAAGACTTGTACTCACAGTGGATATGATCTGAAGCAAATGTAGAGATCTACATAGAAATAAGGAAAGATCAAACAATAATCTGGAGATCACGTACGAAGTAATAGCTATGGTCATATCCTTCGTGACTCCGTACTCTGATTTGCACTTCATCAAATCCTGCGCTTCGTGAAGCCTTGAGGAAATTCTCGGGCAATAGTTGACCTTGTTTGTAAAAGTTGTCGCCAGTACCCTGTGAAAACCGCAGTCCATTAGTAGCTGAAGTTTGATTTTGAGGTGAATAGCTAACGTAGTCAATAAGGATGTGAACCGGATCAGTGTGACGAGCGATAAGTTCTGTGGCATCGTATCTTTGCTTTCCTTCTTCTATTCCACCCACAAGATATCCGTTGAAAGCCTTCTCTCCCCATGGACACTTGGAAGGGTTGGAAATGGGAGAAAAGGCCGAAGCCGATCTAAATTGCCTTGTTTCTGATGCTAGATAAATTGTTAGCGCGCCATGGCCACCCATGCTGTGCCCAAAGATGGACTGCCTAGACCAGTCCTAAGATACTGGTGAGTGAAGTCCTAGTCGATCCAGCAAGTCATGCTCACGATGGGCAGTCCTGCAGCTTCTATCACTTGTGGCAACTCAGCTGTGACATGAGTCAGCATGTTGTAGTTTTCCGAATATTCTGGTTTCGTGGCATTGAGATAGAAGCCAGCGCCGACGCCAAAGTCCCAGGAATCTGTTTCATTAGGAGCACCTGCACCTCTGGGAGAGGTATCGGGGAAAAGGAGAGCGATTCCTTCGGCGGAAGCTGTTCTGAGAAAGTTGCCCTTCTGAGCCCTAAGTTGAGGATTGTCAAGAGGAGAGGGATGATTTAGGGGGTAAGAACATGACATACCCGTTGTCTTCTGTACAAGTTAGTCCCGCCAAATAGACAAGGACGGGAACTTTTTTGTGAGAGGCATTTGGTGGCAAGAAAAGGTTAAATTGAGAGTCCAAGTTGCCGAGAGCAGCTGACTAAAAGAGACATAAAAGCTTAGTTTCGGAAAGCTGATGGAGTGATCTGATCACCTTGAATTTGTACTTGATAAGTTCACCTTCGTAGGATTTGTTGGAAGAAAGCTTTTCAAGAGATACTGTTCCCATTTGAGAGGGTCGATGAAAGGAGAGATGAAGCTCTTTGGGAAGTTTAGATGATACATGGGTCATCACGTGTATTCTGTAAAGATGATCATCGAATATATGCAACTGATTCGCCAGCGACTTTTCTGACTAGGTGAGAATGTCGCAGTCGAACCTCCTCGGAAGAATGATTGTAGGTGGCTAGACAAGGTTTGGGCCCTCCGAAAAGTCATGATTATGTTATGACCTGTAGTGGTTTTGTTCTGGGTGCTGGTTGTTGAAGAATCATATCACGAGTACTTGAATCAATGTAGCAGACAGTAATCATGATGATGCGGACAAACCATGCCTGAACGCGGTCTTTGAATATGCTCACCTTGATTCGGCGCCTAAAAAAAAGCTCGTTTACAATTCATAGCTTGTTCTATCTCTCTCACACATACTTTTCAATCGTAAATCGTACATTGTACATGGCTCTCACCTACTAACGGAATATTCGCACTGATTTTTCCTATGGACACATTGATGGTTGAAAACGAGCTTTCAGACACAGGAGAGGAGAGCTTTTTGCTTGCATATCTGTTTCTTCTTGGATTTTTTCTTTATCTCCTATGGCTTCGCAGAGATAAAACGAATGTACGTCCTGTCCATAGGCTGGACTGCGCGCACATTTGTCTCATGATTACAGTACGAAGATATTCCAGCTGTGGGCTTTTCCGGAACAGTAACTTCTTTCATTAGCGCTTTGAGATGGCTATATGACCAGGCTGGAGTGGTTCGGAAGGGTAACTCGAGAGTAAGCGCTTCTTATTCCACAGCATTGACGAGTTGCCGATCATACTAGTTCCCCAATGGTATATTCCGGTACCCGACATTGACGCGATGGATTGTCGTGGTTACAAAAGCAAAGTATGTCGAGGAGCTGCGCAAAGCTCCCGAAGACGAAGTCTCCGCTTCAGAAGCCATGAAAGAGGCATGTCCACTTGATTTGCTTATGTTCTTCATCCTAATGGTTGAGAGAAGCTCCTCGGAATTTCTTCTGTCATCAACTCAAAGCTACTCGCAAATTCAGAGCTCAAAGCACTCCTTGGAGCTCAGTTAACTAGAAAAATTCATGATTTCATCCCGGATGTTGATTCCTTAGTCTCAGAAGAAGTCATATCAAAACTTGTTCCTGCTTCTGAAAGAGATGGTACGCGTTCTGGTTCTTGGTGGACTCTATTCGAATGGCTTAGATGTTTTTGAATAGACTGGAAATACATTGACGAGGTCGACATCGTCACGCGTATTTGCGTCCGAACGATCAACCATGTACTAATTGGGACTCGCTTGCGTGAGTTTTCCGCTGATGGGGTTTTTGTGAGTGTTGATCCAATCTGATTTCAGATCCTGAATTAGACGACCAACTGGTTATTTTTTCTCAAAGTTTTGATCAATATGTCAAGAAGTCAAAGAGATTCCCAAAATTTCTGCGGCCGTATGTATTTGTATGATGACACAGTTGACTGGAGTGTGATCAAAGTTTAGGCTTTACCTTTTTCTGTTCACGCCACTTTCAAAGATTCGACGTAGCCTGCGCGTGCTGCTCACAGCTATCTTGAAAGAACGGCATGAAATTCCTGATGATTATGGCCATACATTACCTGTAGGTCATATCTTTGTTTGCTTGGATTTTTAACTCGTCAACACTAGAATGACATGGTAACCTGGTTCACTAGCCGTGATATAGGGTCCGAGACGTCGGTTGATGAATTGGTATCCCATGTCCTTCTTGTGAACTATCTTTCGATCCGTCCTATGGCCCAAGTACGTTTCATGCAGTACAGCATATTGTTGATCACTGATCGTCTCTAGGTGATGAGTCAAGCGCTTCGCAATATTGCCATGCATCCTGACTGTATTGCTCCGCTTCGGAAGGAAATTGAAGAAATCACCAGACACGGAGGATGGACAAAAACCTCTATCGACAAAATGTACAAACTGGATTCTTTCTTGAGAGAAACCATGCGATTGGATGCCAGTGCTCTGAGCTCCGATTTTCCAACTTGTATGTTTGCATTCGATAAACCATTTTGAAATCAGCCCTTAATTTCTTCGTATCATCAAGTGACTATGCCGCGCAAGTGTTTGCGTGCTATGACTTTCTCTGACGGGACCACTGTACCCCAAGGTGCTCTCCTTTTCGTTGGTTCGCAAGTGCTCCATACAGATGCTCGACACTACGCAAGACCAGAGTCATTTGATCCGTTCCGGTTTGTTTCATCCCAAGTAGATGATAGGCAAGAACTTTCAACGTCTCATTCCTACTCTGGATTCTCGAGTTCAGGTTCCACGTTCCTTCCGGCCTCCTTGACGCTACCTGCGACATCACCTACGTTTCTGGCTTGGGGGCATGGTAAACATGCTTGCCCTGGACGGTTTCTTGCTGCTTCGGTGATGAAGCTCGTGTTGGCTCGATTCGTATATGAATTTGATATTCGACCGCCTGCTATTTGTGTGGATGACAGTAAGGTTGGTACTAATGAAATGTTGTGGATTGAATTACGGAGGCGGCAGCGCTGAGGTACTTGGAATTCGGGACGAATTTGTTGTATATGATAGTTCTGAAATGGACCTGACAATTCTGATACACACATACATCTCTCTCAATGTTTCTCATCAAACTTGGCTTGCAATTATGAATTACGACTATGAGGTTACATTGAGTGATGAAAAACCTGTACTCGTCCATTGAACTAGTAGGATTATAATATTGTAAGTCATCAGTAGCAGGTTCACTATTTCGCGCCTTCTTGAGCACCGGCCTCTTCCAGGCTCTGGACCATTTGTTGCCTTTCTTGTTCTTGTTCATTACTTGTCTGCCTACTGTCTGTATTATCTTTTTTTCCTTCAACCTCTCTTGCTAGCATATCCACGATACCGAGGTAAAAGGTCTCAGGTCGGAATTTGATTTCTTTGCCCATGATTTCAGCCCATTTATATCTTGCGGTGCTGATCCATCCTACGAGGTCGAGATGATTGACTTGGTTCAAAGTGCCAAGGTATGTTCCCTAAACATAGAGTCATTACAAATCAAGATTTTTGGAGTCAAGTCGGGAATGTGTACCCATTTAGCTGAATCGACAGAAACGAGACCGTCATTTGGGCCTTCCTTCTCGAGGATCACGGAATGAGGCCACCTGTACCGAGTCAAGGTTGAGGATGACGGGACGGGCAAGAAAGACTTGACGTACTTCCATGTGTCAATCAGGCCAGGCTCATAGACGGCACCCCAGCTAAAATATTTGATGCCATCCACATCTGGAGTTTGTTGATTGAACTTTTTCATGTTTGTGACGGTAAGACATTCAAATGCTTTGCCATCTCCGCCACCGTTGGGCAAAAGGTCGAGAAGGGACAGGACGGAGGACAGACGGTCTCGACCGACGGTATCGAGGAAATGATCTGCGAAGGAGGAGCCGCGGTGTGGGGTGGCTATTGTTGTTATGCTGAGGATGTTGAATTTGCGCTGAGTCAGATGGGTTGTGAGATATCGACAGTCGAGGCCACCCTAGGCGGTTGAACATGTGACAAAAAACAGACAAGGCGATAGGACAAGTACCATGCTGTGACCTAGAGGAGGGTTGAGGAATGGATGCGGAGAAATGGACAAGGAGGATACCTATGAGATGGACGCTTTTTCCTGGGTATTCTTGAGATATGCGTTCTTCTAGAGCTTTAGCACGGTCGACATAGCTGCTAGTTGCGGGTACTCGTGTGATGAGGACACGGGTGCCGTTTTGTTCAAGGGCTTGCTTGATTCCGCGCCAGTGGGCGACTTGCAGAGGGGCAATGGCAGGACCTATGGTGACTGAATCAAAGCCAAGAAGTCCATGGCAGAAGACGACAGGACTTGTAGTTGATCTGTCTAGGTGGAGATGAGAGGTTGTTGTGGAAGAGAGAGAGAGAGAGAGACGTACACTGGCGGTCGTGAAGAGAATTGTGACTGGAACTTGAGACCATGCGACGCAGAGACTCAAGAGATGAGGAGGGAGAAGGGGACTGACTGGGGACGATGGGGGACAGGGGGAGCTGTGAGGACGGGACATCGGGCCGGGCGACAGAGAGCGGTGGGGACAGAGACGAGACAGGCAGCACTGCACTTAAAAGACCTGTGAGCAGGGCAGGGCGTGATGGTCGTTGCTGCATGGCCCCGTGACGTCACACCATGTTGCCCTCCATGCTTCCTCCTTCAGACGCCATCCCCGACTGTGAGCTTCCATCTCCCGACCTACCCTGTCCATTCTGCTCATTCCTCCAGCAACAACAACCCTCGACCAGATCGTCGCCGCAGAGAACAACGCAAAACTTACGGACCCCCTCCAGCAAGTCTCCTCTTCTTCTCCCTTCATGCCTTACCCCTTCCCCAGGACACCCATTTGCATCTGCGCACTGGACAGTATGTCATTGCAGACCCACAAATAACCCCTGTTTGACGTCCTTCCAGACTGCTATCGCCTCTATCCCAACCACGATCGTCTTATGGCCCACCGGAAACGTGACCATAGATCAGACAGCGCTGTTGATATCATTACTTGGAACTCTGATTAACCCGGTAGTACATGTACACGTGATGAAAATCGCGTACCCGCGTCGATATAATAGCAGTTTCTCACGCGCGCGTCGTCCTTCATGACCAAGCTCGTCTCCACCCCCACCTTAAGTGAACATGCCGTCCAACAAGAGGACAAATCCCTCGAGGCAGATAGCATTGCCCGTCTCCTTGAAGGTGCTGAGAACTGGGACTGGGACGACATGCTTGATTTCATGTCGCCCAAAAAGTCTACAAAGCCTGTACCCGCTTTGCCCAAAAAACATCTACCTCAACTTCCTCAACGCCAATTCCGGAAATACGTCAGTACTCGTTGTGTTGTTGAGTCTCTCTCCGAGGTCCGTGTCAATGGCATACCACACAAAGTATGTCCCGAAATTCAGTCTTTGTTATCATCAATTTCATAGTCTACTATTCACTAGGAAATGATGGTCAAACTTCACCCCGGGGAGGAAAAGCGCTCCGTCACCCTTCGAGATGACTGGATAACAACAGATGTCCGAGTTGGTATGTTTGAAACTCTTTTTGACTCTAGGTCTCATCTAAAGATTCCTAGGCGACACTGTCAATATCATTGGTCCTTTCGAAATCTCGGCGGCTACCTCTACCTCCACCATTGACATCACTTCCAAACTCAACTATCTCATCCTTCATCCTGATATCCTAATAACAGCCACAGCATTATCCAGTGCATCTCAGTGTCGACGAAAGCCTCTTTTATCAGGTCTCGTTCATTCATCAAGTGACGTGACTCCCGCCCTGGTATGGGGTAGTATTCTTCACGAGGTGATGCAGTTGTCAATGAGCGAGAACTGTTGGCAACAAGACTGGATTGAAGAAAAGATCGACGAGGTCATCAGAGTGAATCTAGTGAACATAGTACGCATTGATATGACTCTACAAGAGGCCTCGAGGGAGGTCAAGGCAAGGGCAAAAGGTTTGATCGCTTTTGCAGACAAGTATCTGGGTGTCACACCCAAGGTGAGTACAGCGTTCGCAATCAGATCGCAAGCATTGACCTTCCTCATGATGTAGCCTCAAGGTGTTCTATCCGATACAAGATCCAGATTGGATCATACTCAGTCGCTGCTCGCTATAAGCGATCTATTGGACGTTGAAGAAAATATATGGTCACCCACTTATGGCCTCAAGGGAAAAATCGATGCAACGGTTCATTCCGTCATCTCTCAACCTAAAGTGTCGTCTGATTCCATTGATCGACGGCCAAAGAGGAATGATATGGAGACTATTACAGGCGCCGTACCTTTTGAAATCAAAACTGGTCGTTCAGTGGCCGGCATCGAGCATCGAGCGCAAACGATGCTCTATACTCTTTTGGTAGCGGAGAGATATCACCAACAAGTGGATGCAGGATTGCTTTATTACACACAAAAGGAGGAAGTGGTCAGAGTTCCGGCTGTCAGGAACGAGTTGAGAGCATTAATAATGGCCCGCAACGATTTGGCAGGGTATACGATGCGGAGACATCGATTAGGGGAAGACAGTGTGAATGACATCGAGGAACTGGTCTTGCCGCCCTCTATCGACGATGAGCGGGTGTGCAAGAAGTGTTTTGTGGTCGACACTTGCATGCTGTATCGTAGAGTGAGTTTTCGGCAGTTTGATCATGATCCACTCACAAAATTTGACTTCACAGGCTGTAGAGAAAGTGAAAGATACCTCTTCCCCTATAGCAGATACATATGAACTCAAGACTTCCCATTTAACGTTGCCCCAGCTCAAATTCTTCAAAAAGTGGGAAAGGTTGATGTTCCTGGAGGAGAAGGATATTCATCGGTTCAAGAAGGAGCTCTGGACTATGAGTGCAACGGAGCGAGAGGAGAAAGGAAGGTGTTTTTCTGGGATGGTTCTTGACGAAGCCTACGACCCAAAAAAAACGCCTTCTCCGTCGCAAGGTGTTAGTTACCCCAATACACAAACCGGTGACGTTGAAGCCGATTTTGTTAATTCGGGGAAAGCCAAGATTCACAGGTTTACTTATCGATTCGTTCGATCGTCTCAGCCTCAGTACCGTTCTCGAGCACAATGTTCTCGCATGGGCGACGAAGAAGTTGAAAGTTTGTTGAGTGGACACATAGACGTTGGAGAAGCGATCATAGTTTCAGTTGAACCTGACTTATTGGCATTGGCTCGAGGCTTCGTCGTGGATCTGTCGCCTTCAGCTGTGGCGGTTGGTGTGGACCATAAGTTGGACTTGGAGAAGATAGAATGGAGTCTAGCGACTCGACGGCAGAAGCTCTCCTCCAGTGGGTGCAAGGCTCAAGAGATTATATTCAGAATAGATAAGGATGATCTAGCTTCTGGTATGGGGAGGATCAGGGACAATCTTGCACAATTGTTCTATGCCGATGGGGACGCCAAAAGGTTGAAACTTGTCGTGGATTTGCATCCTCCGACATTTGAAAACCTGGACTGGCTAGATGACCACCATTCCAATGATCGTAGGGAGTATTTGAAGCACACAGAAAAGCTGAATTTTCATCAGAAGGAGGCTGTGAAGAGAGCATTAAGAGCAAAGGACTATGCGTTGATTCTTGGGATGCCTGGAACGGGGAAGACAGCCGTGATTGCTAGTCTTGTGAAGGTGCTTGTTGGGATGGGAAAGACGGTGTTGACTAGTGCGTATACGCACTCAGCGGTGGATAATGTGTTGTTGAGGTTGAAGTCGGAAGTGAAGAATGGGGAGCTTGGCTTTGGGGTGTTAAGGTTGGGTAATCTAGATAAGGTATGCTTTCAAGGTTGGTTTATTTGACGAGAAGTTGATGAGCTGGAGAGTTTTTAGATTCATCCTGACGTGCAAGAGTTTACATTGGCCAAAAGGAGGCAAGCTGTGACTATTGAGCAGCTCGAGAAGCAGCTCATGAGTCCGCCTGTTGTAGCTACAACATGCTTATCTATCGACCAGTAAGTGCACTCTTTTTCTTGCAAGTCATACTTAGACTCTCCGCAGTGCGCTTTTCAATCGTAGAAAGTTTGACTACTGCATTGTTGATGAGGCATCACAGATCACTTTGCCTACGTGCCTGGGACCTCTACGTTTTGCGGAGAGATTCGTACTGGTTGGAGATCATTTCCAGCTACCACCGCTGGTAGTTATTTGAAGTTTCTTTCTGTCTTGGTAGTTTGCTTATGTTTTTTTGGTAGGTGCGGAGTGTTCAGGCTCGTCAAGGCGGACTCGAAGTATCGCTGTTTCGTCGACTCTCGGATTCCCATCCGGCTGCTGTGGTTGAGCTAGCAGATCAGTACAGAATGAATGAAGAAATTATGACGCTGTCCAATCGGCTAATCTACGGTGAGAGATTGCGTTGCGGATCAGAGAGCGTTAGAACGAGAAAGCTGAACATTCCGAAATGGGATGCCGTAAAGAGCATATGTGAACGTGTTGCTTGCGGGTCTGCAGACTTGCAGCCTCGTGGGTGCTGGCTTCAACAACTACTTGATGAAAAGTGCAAAGCTGTTTTTGTGGACACTGATGGCATTCCGGGGTATGAGTCTCGAGTCGGGAATCTCATACAGAATGAAGTGGAAGCCGCATTGGTTCGACAGGTGACGGAAGCGTTAGTTGCCGGTGGGGTGTCACCGGACCAGATTGGGATTATCACATTGTATAGGCAACAGGTCAAGCTGATATCGTATTTGTTGGGAGGGAGAAAAGATGTGGAGATTTTGACGGCTGATCGCAGTCAGGGGAGGGATAAGGATGTGGTGATATTCTCAATGGTCAGGTCTAATGATGACAAGAAGGTGAGTTGGTTTGATCTATGTAATTCATGGGCTCATGGGGAAACAGACCGGTGACCTGGTGAAGGATTGGAGGAGGATGAACGTTTCATTCACTCGTGCACGGTCGAAATTGATTGTTTTTGGGTCGAAGCAGACTTTGGAGGCGACATCTCTCCTGAAGAAATTCTTTGAGTTGATGGATGAGAAGAATTGGGTTCTGAAAATGCCTAATGGGGCACATACTCTCCACGCTTCGATGGTGCAAAACATTCCAGATGTGACAAATCGGATGACGGAGCCGCCCGAGACGAAGAACGGTGTCAGTGATGATATTATCACGGAGGTGATTGATCAACCGACGGGAGAAGCACAGTTAAGAGTGAAGCGTCTGACGCCGTCAAAGAGGCGCGGTGACGCCACTGAGAAGGAAAATGCTCTTTGTGGAGATGACGGCGCTAGATTTAGCAAGGGAGATGAAAATGCAAGGGCTCTGAAGAAGATGAGAAAGAACCATGAAATTGATGCAGATGCTGTGAAGGGTGGACCATGGTTGTTGGATCTCATTAATAAGGGGTTGTAATGGCTGATGAGGGTCGCTGATATTATTCTGTATCATATGTACATATGTATTTATAGGCAGTAGAGGTGATATGTGGTGTTGG
>Ga0153993_100671_pt1 | contig 12771 bp, 12 predicted proteins | sample TSNC077MetaG_FD_104706 | JGI IMG/M metagenome (GOLD analysis project Ga0153993, IMG submission 104706) | Attine ant fungus gardens microbial communities from North Carolina, USA - TSNC077 MetaG | ecosystem: Host-associated > Fungi > Mycelium > Unclassified | place: USA: North Carolina, Lumber...
ATAAGTTAAGGTCGTCCTTGCTTTCATTGAGGACAGATGAATATTAATTTTACGGTTAGCCCACAGGAAAACTGGCTGTAGCGTCTAGATCCAGCCCTTCTGCCATCTTTAGACCACATATTCAAGAAAAAGCCCATGTCAACTGATCTGTTTTTCTGATAAACTCCTCCACTCAAGGCAAAAGAGTCAGGATGTATTGGGAGTCTCAGACGAACATTCAAAACATGAACTCAAATGCACACGGGGATATCTCGTCTCGCAGAGACTTGCGGAACAAGTAAGTCATCACGATGTCGATACCCAGGGGAATTGTAAGCCAGTGGCAGATGTTGTTGGCGACTGTACACAAGTGACTATTTAGTTTTGCTGTCGTCTCCCCACGTTTGGACTTCAAAACCAACACTCTTCGAAAGAAGCGTTTTCGTGGATGATCTCATATCGAATTGAGGCCGCAAGTGTCCTTTTTTTCGGGAAGATGATCTCGAGTTGGAATGAAGTGAAGTGGTGTCAAAATTCCTCGGACATGAACGTGGATACAAGTTCAACTCGATTCAAAATTCCTTGAGAATAGAATAAAGTTATGCTGAAGAGCCCAAAGTTATCTCTGTAAACTTCCAACTTGGAGCAGATTGGGAATGAGAACACTCGCACCGCGCGCTGCCGGCAACTCCGCGAGATATTTGTTGATAATATCATCCTGGAACGTGACATGAGGACAGCGCTCTGAGTAAATAAAAATAGATCAAATGCGAAAATCATCCCTGTCAGGCTGTAGAGGCGACAACATGAAGACTATCGCCGTAGAAGGTTGATAATAGCGACAAAATTCATGCAGAAATTTGAAACATATCAAAAGAAGAAAACAACAGTAGTTGAATACTTTCCCCTGCACAGACACTCGATTTGTTCTATTTTATTATGGATTTTCTTCCAATGCCATTCGCTCGCCTAGATCTGCTATCGTTTTTTAAAAAAAATAAAATTGCACGTCAAGTGTTCTTGGCTTGTCCGTGCCACAGTGATAGATTTTTCCTAGTCCATTCATTCTTGGTTTTTAAAAAAAAGTGATATGCCAGATCATCATCACCAACTCGAAGAAGAAAAGCCAAGGTGATATTTTGGCTCCAGCTTCTGGGCCCAAGACTTGAATTTCTTTTTCATCCCAGACTCCTCACAGTCGTCAAAAGTCCAACCTCCCCAATGATAGGCCATCCACAAAGATGACAGGATTTCCAGGATAGATCTCTCTCTCTCTTTGATTGGCTGTATTGAGTACTGAGATGAATCATTGACAGACTGACAATAGATCGACAACAACTAGATGTCGTCCAGGTTATATATACGATAAACTTTGAGGATTTTGGAAAGGTCGATGCGCTCTGATTGAATGTCAAAGTTTGAATCTAACTATGGGAGAAGGGGGTTGTCCTGGATTACCAAGTCGTTCTCTGTTCTTGTTTTTTTCCTGCTTCCGAGGTAACCACATACTTCATTCAATTTCAAAACACCGCAATACCGAATACTAAATTATATTCACTCTTTAAAAAAATCAAAAATCCAAGTTAAATTAAACCACATTACAAAAAAAACGACCATTGCGAATTCGAAAAAAGCGAGTAGATTATTATTAAATACTTTAGGGAAGAAAAGAAAAGAATGTCGTTTGAGCTGCTACCGTTTGATGCTCGTTTGTCAATTTCTCAAGCTCGTCGAGCGCCACATCGTCTACAAATCCTCTCTCTATCAATACTACACCATGTATTCCACCAAATCAGCATTCTCCCGAAAAAAAAGAAAAAATAAGAGTTACCATAGTCCCAATAAGCCACACGGAAAACAAAACTACAAGCAGGTGAGGGAAAAAGTCAAAACAACCATGATTTGACAACGTACAATGGCACATAATATTCCTCCTAACCCATACTCCGTTCTCCAATCATGTTGTCCTCTGTAACACATCTGCATTCCTTTTTCATCATCATCGTCAACCAAAGATGATTCGGAGATAGAGAGATCATGAACCGTACCATAATCATAATAAACATCTGCCCTTCTAGGTTGTTGCTGTTGCTGCTGCTGCTGCTGTTGTTCGGAATAACCAGGAGGTGGCGGCCCATCATTTGTCGAACCATATCCATAACCTCCTGGCATACCACGGTCTTGTTGCTTCGACGGCATAATGGTCAAGAGTCAAGCAAAGTGTAGAAAAGAAAGATAAGAGTGGAGTATGGCGGTTCCATGGAGCCGAAATTGGAACACACAGGTGAAATAGGAGAAAATGTCTTTGAAACCCACACACAAGAATTTCAACTACGCTAGAGATTGATCATAACCACTTTGAACCAGAATTTCTCCCAGCAAGTACACAGTCTGGAACACTAACACCTTCAACGCCTGCTCCTATGATTTCTAATTTACCTCCCCATCCTCCTTCACTTGGATCTTTATTCAACATCTCCCTTATTTCATTGATCCTACGCAAGTGGCCAACAGTATAGGTTGGTATGCAGTCTTCATTTCGCCATAGACGATAGTAAATGGGGGATGGGAGGGGATTGGAGCGGTTGAGATGGGTGGAGATATGGTTGAGGATAATTTGAATGTGGTGGGGGATGCTGGCGGAGTTGCCAAGGGAGGAGGGCACACAAGGCGGAATGTACAAGGGATAAGGGCCTCCAAGCATGACGGTAATTTTAGTGTGGCTGCCTTTATTGTACCATTCGTCAGCTGCGAAATTTCGACCAGGTTCATCTTGTTGCCAAGTGGAACAGGAATCAAAAACAACACCAAGTATACCGGGATTGTCGTCGCTGGAGTGCATGGGATAGCCATGTTTTGGACGAGGAATGAGATATCCGAAACCGGGAGGATGGATTTCGCGTGGAGGGGTGGGAAAGACGAGATTGAGGACATGGACGGTGGATGAAGCATTGGCGAGCAAGTGTGGAACGGGAGTAGTAGATTGGGTGATAGCGTGGAGGACAGGGAGGGGGAGAGCGGAGACGATGTGCGTTGGATTGAAAGTGGCGATAGAAGAAGACAACTAGAGAGATGAGTATTCTGATATCAGATTTGTAAATGGTTACACACCTCGAATGTATGGTCTTTGCGCACGCCGAGGCGATGAATGGGCGAATTACATAAAATCTGAACATTGGGCTGGCGTCGAAGATATTGCTCAAGGGCATGCGGAAGCGTCTGAAGGCCGTGTCTGAACGAATAAACCAACGACGACTTATGCAGGGAGTCGGCTAAAGACGATTCTGGGTGAGCCATCCGCCCTGGTCTTGTTGCGTGCGCACTGAGCTGGCGTGAGTCGGCGGCATAGACACCGTGGCAGAAAGCACTGCCAAGTGTGTCGGCCAAGTCTTCGCTAAGGAGGCGAGAGAGCCTAGTATGGACTGGCTCGTCGGGACCACCGGTGGCAAATTTGGCGAGTCCGAGAGTGCAGAACGAGGAGAAGGTATCAGAGAACAGCCATCTGAGGAGGGACAGAGACGGCGGCATGCCTAGGTTGACGAGGCCGGCCAGGTGGGGGATGCGGCCTGGGGGGAGATAGACATAGCGCCGCCGGGCAGCGTCGACGGTGCGGGGGACAGCAATGAGCTCGTGGTCGATGCGGAGGCTGCGGACGAGGTCGAGGACGGCGGTGCCTTTGGGTCTGAGGGTGTGTGGGCCGCGTTCGAGGAGGATGCGGCGGTCATTGAGGACGACGAGCTCTGACTGAAGCCAGCCACCGAGGCGGGCGTTGGCGTCGAAGAGGAGGATGCGGGCAGCGGGGAAGGTGGAGGCGAGGACGTGGGCAGCAGCGAGCCCAGTGACGCCGCCGCCAAGAATTGCAATTTCCATTTGTTTGCTCGCGCTTTGGCTTTCCTCCTCCACCCATGGCCACAAATCCTGTCCCCGTCGTTCCCGACAATGCTCCCGGCAAACGCAGTGAGCTTGATCCCATCATACCCGCCGACATCGGCAACCTGCCTCCACACGACGACGATGACGACGATGACGACGATGATGACGACGACGACGACGATGACGATGAAGAGGAGGAAGAGGAGGACCGCCCAGATGCTATCATGGCTGACGGTCGCGACGACTCCGCAGACTCAGACGACGACAACGACGACGACGACCCTGCCCAGCTCGAGGCAATCCGTGTTCTTCTCGAGGACCAGGCCCGCAAGTACCTCGCAGCCCAGACGCATGAAATTATCATCCCCAGCTACGCTGCCTGGTACAACATGGACAAAATCCACCCCGTCGAGCGACGTGCTCTCCCAGAATTTTTCAACTCGCGTAACAGGTCCAAGACGCCTTCCATATACAAGGACTACCGCGACTTTATGGTGAACACCTACCGTCTGCGTCCGGCAGAGTATCTCACCGTCACTGCCTGTCGTCGCAACCTTGCTGGCGACGTCTGCTCTATCATGCGCGTCCATGCTTTTCTCGAGCAGTGGGGCTTGATAAACTACCAGGTCTGTCCTGCCTTTTTGTTTTGTTTTTGTGTTTTTTCGCTCATGCTGCGCAACAAGATTGACCCCGACCAGCGTCCTTCTGCCCTTTCTCCACCCTTTACAGGCCACTTCCGAGTCACCCTCGACACCCCCCGCGGTCTCCAGTCCCTCCACCCAGGCACCCGGCCCCCCATTCCAACTGCCCCTCTACCTGGTACCTCCGCTCCCCCTCCCAATAGCAAAGGTTTTTCTGCATCCCTCCAACTCCGTTCCTCCATCTACCAGTCCACCGCTAAAGCTTCTCGTGCCCTCTCCGCCTCCGAAGCCACCGCACTTGCAAACGGCTCCTCTGCCAATGGCTCCTCTACCAACGGCTCTTCACAATCCCATACCCACACTTGTGATACGTGCAGTGCAGACTGCTCTCAGGTCCGCTACCACTCCCTCAAAGACAAAAAACTAGAAATCTGTGCTCCCTGTTACCTTGACGGTCGATTTCCCTCAAATCTATTCTCTGGTGATTTCGTAAAACTCACCGCAACCCCTCCTGGCATTCCAGGCGCCTCCTCCGCTAACAATGACTGGTCAGATCAAGAAGTTCTGCTGTTGCTTGAAGGTATCGAGATGTACGACGATGACTGGTCCAAAATCGAAGAACATGTCGGTACTCGTACCTCCCAACAATGCATCCGCAAATTCTTGGAGCTTCCCATCGAGGATCCATATCTTCGCACAGAAGGGAGCATGGGTCCTCTTAGGTTTGGTAGAATCCCTTTCGAGCAAGCCGATAATCCTGTCATGAGCGTCGTTGCTTTCCTTGCTGGTGTCGTCAATCCTAGTGTGGCCGCCGAGGGGGCCAGAGTTGCTCTGAGAGAACTCACCGATAGCGAAGGCGGCAAGCAGGGGGGCAGTAGCAGTGGTGTCGAAAGTCAGCAAGAGAGGAAAGACGAAGATAAGATGGATGAGGATGTACCACCGCCGCAACGGAAAGACGATTCTAGCATGTCTATTGACCACAACAATGCCACTTCATCTCCCTCTACAACAACAACAGCAACCCATGCCATTCCACACTCTCAAGTCCAACGTGCAGCCCACCTTGCTCTCTCTGCCTCTGCCAAGGCCGCCTCCTCTCTCGCCTCTGCCGAACACGCTCAGATCCGCCACACACTCGCTACTCTCGTTAAACTCACACTGACAAAACTTGAAATCAAAATGTCACAATTTGAAGAATTAGAAGATATTTTAGAAGAAGAGAGGAAGAATCTCGAAAGTGCGAGAGTGGCGTTGGTGAATGAGAGGTTGGGGTTGAAGAAGATGTTGGATACGGTTAGAGGAGAGATAGGCAGGCACCAACAGAATATGATAGGTAGTGGGCAGTCCATATCGCCTTTGGGGTTTTCGCAGGGGTTGGTGAATGCTGCTACGAATCCCAATGTACAATTGGGGACGGTGGGGCAGGGAACGGTGGTGAGTGAAGTACAGGCTAGTCAAAGTGCGGAAGGATTGCCTGTTCAGGATGGACAGATCTTGCAGTTGAGTTGAGTTGAGTTGGGCTGGGTTTCGTTTGGTGTGGAGACGATCGAGGTGGTGACATCTTCTCTCGTCGTCGAACCTCTTGCTTTTTCTGATATGCATGCATACTAGTTTATCTCTAATCTTTTTTCAGCGAGGGTGTCGTCTATCGGACACTTTGTCAGTCAAAATAAAAGTATGCCATTTTTTCGCCATTTGTGTAATTTACTACATCGCCTGTAACGCATTTGATACATCCTCCATGGTCGGACGGTTATGTGAAGTGTCCCAGCACTTCTCCATCAAAGACCACATTCCATCCGTCAACCACGATGGATCCATTGGACGTTGAGGTAAAATTATGGGGAGTTGGGTCATGGCGCGGATAAGAGTGAGCTCTTTTTTGTACTCTGCAAAGGGGTGTTTTCCAGTGACGAGTTCGAGAATGGTCATTGAGAAGGAATAGGTGTCTGAGGCTTTGGACGGTGATGATTCTCCTTCTATGATTTCTGGGGCCATCCAGCGGATACAGCCCATAGTTTGGAGTAGTGTGGTCGTGATGGGGGTTTTGGTGACGTCTTCGAGGACTTTGGCCATACCGAAATCGCTGATGCATGCTTCGTTCTTGTTGTTTTGTTTTTCGGATATGAGTCAATGGAACGAGAGGTATCTGATGATGGAATGGACTTACGTGGTCGGAGACGAGAATGTTGCTCTAGGCTTTCGAGTGAGTTTTGTGATGATCACGTTTGTAGAATGATAGACATACACATTTCACTATTTTATGGAAATGAAATCAGTATATAAGTATGAGAGATAGCGTGTTTTACTTGCTATTTCCATGGATGATGTCTTGACTATGGAGATAGCCAAGGCCTTTGGCTGCACCTTGCAACTACGATGAGAAAAAAAAAGCAAGGTAGGATGAATCAACGATAGAAACATTTTTTGGGATTTTGCGGGAGAAAAAAAAACTCACAAGGTGTAGTTTATTCGCTTCTGGGTGTTTGGTCGTATACCTGATCATGATCAAACGCTCATTTGTTTCTTCATATCTAGGCATTAAACAAACCAACTGACACTAACACATTCCCATTCTCAAGCCAAGGAGAAACCTACTTCAGGGTCAGTTATGGACAAAGAGAACGATGTTTTTTTTGGATATACAACCAACTTTCCATATGGATTTGCATTCCTATATCGGTCACGATCCCATAAAATTGAAGAATGTGTTGATTTTTGAGTTCGGACCAAATATTGAGCTCGCGAACGAAGCGCTAAAGGACAAGTCCGATTTCATCAACAAGAACTGCATTTTAGAAAACAGAAAAAAAAATAGGACAGACTTTTTGAGCTTTTGTATCGTTGGATTGTACAGCTCTGATCGTCTTGAGTGCGACCTTGATTTTAAAAAAATGATGAATGGCAATCAAGTTCGAAAATAAAATTAAAAAAATATGGGATACGGACTCGTTTCTGTCCTAACCAGATTCCACACCAAATGTCACTGCTTGGACCACCAGCAACAGCCAATTCTCCCGTCTTCTTGATCTCTCCATCCAGAATTTTAACCAACGGAGGAATGCCAGTCAAATCATGTAGATTCATCAAACCTCGTTGTACATCGAGATATTGCTCTCCATTCGAATTCCACGGGAACGATCCGTGACTGTGGGCGGATCTCATGTGTTTTAATACCTTTTTTGAAAGAAAAAAAGTGGTGCTTTCGTTGAGAAGAAAAGAAAAAAAAGGTATGTGTGTGGGTGTGTTTACTTTTTGTCCTTCTTCCATTACTTCTCTGGCGATACTTTCTCCAGCTTGGTGAAGTTGAACGACTTGTGCTAGGTTTTGTTGATTAGCGAGGATTTGTTGAAGCATCTCTTTGTTCTCGGCATCAATTTGTTGAGCTTGGGCTCTTGCTAGATTCTGATTGCGTTCTTGAGAAATTTGTGCCCTAGGTGAAATGGTGGGTGATATAGACGAGAGAGAGAGAGGCTACAGAGAGATGAGACATACTTGAGCTGGGAAATTCAGAGAATTAGAATAAACTAACTATTTTATCTATACTCGACTCACTGAGAAGATATGGAGTGCGATATCGAGTTCTTGAACAGATTGTTCGATTCCAGATTCGATCTCATTTCTCTTCCCTAAGTAGAACGTAGAAAAAGAAGAAAAAATCAGTGGGAAGGATACTTTTTTTCTCTCTCATACTAACACCACCGTACCACAACCGACATTTTCGTCCATTTATCGACGCGGTTTTTTGTTTTCTCTAGAACACTTTTTGGGAATGAGTCGGCTGAGCAATTTAACCCTCCAACCCCCCCCCCCCCCCAAAAAAAAAAAAATGAATGAGAAGCAACAACTCACACAATGACTTCATCAACACGTTCTTGCATCTTTGTACCCTCCAAGCTTAAGTCTTCTTCCTCTACATCTCTCAAAGCCAATATCAACTGCCTACTCTTATCTCCCAGCATTCTCGCATGTTTCTCCGTTTCATTAGAACACTTGTTTTTCAAAAACGGACGAAAATCATGGCTCACTTTATGTTTCGCGACATCTTCGCAAGATTGAGTGATCTCTCTCGCCAAACTAGCAGCGACAGGTGCACCGGCAGCTTGCGCAGCTACGTCCGCACTGGCAAGTAAAAAAGGGACAAGATCCATGCCTCTTCTTCTTCTTTCACGTTTACAGAGGGATAATATAGGAGGGGGAGAGAGACCTCGTGGATAGAGTGCGGAGAACCACGATGGCTATGAGATGGACTATCATTTTGGAATATAAATAGTTCATGGTGAATCGTGGATTAAAAGTCAGTCGGCGTTTCGATTTCTCAATAAGATCTGTAGATCGAGTTCATGTTTAGACGTTGAAAACTATATATTATTCATTATCCAAGCCTTCCATATGGGTTGATGACGTAGTTGGTTATCGCATCTGCCTAACAGGGTTTATCTTCTCATAAGATAATTCTCGAGTACACAAAGGGTCCTTAGTTCGAACCTGGGTCGACTCAGTGGTTACATTTTTCTTTGCTCTTTATTGGATTTGCAATTTTGCTTAGCATCAACGCGACATATTACAAAACGTGATCTTTTTTTCTCCTTTTTCTCACTTCCCTCGTGTCTGGATCAGTTGCTAGTGATCTGGGTTTTGTTTCACATTTTTCGTTAGATTTCTCTTTGGGCTGTGCACTGTAGGGTACTAGGTACTCTACCGCGGACTGCGATCGAGCACCGCGTTCTAAATTTATGGTTTAAAAAAAAAGTTACAAAACGTGATTTCTTGGTTCTATTTTGGAAACTTTTTTACTGCTCCGGAAAGACAAGAGTCGATCACAGGCATCACACCAGTGGGGATCATCCACCAATTTCCTTTTAGATAACAGGCCTAGAATCACACTTTTCCGTTAGTCCGTGATGACAACCATGCGGTCAACAGCAAGAGAGGTAGCCTTAGCAATTCCCAAACGAATGGTCACTAGTTCTGCATCCGGGGCTGTGATATTCCCAAATGCAGCTTTGGATGAGATGAATACCCTTACGCCAGCCATAAGCGACTAAAAGTCATGTGTGTGTATTTATCAACCGCAACAGGGAGTACTCAGGATGCGGCAAGCTATGTATATAGGCAGACCGCCAGGCTCGACCCAATGACTGTCTACAGACTCCAGCTCAACAGGTAACGAACTAAGGATTGTCCAATGTCTTCGGCACTGTGTTATCGGTCCAACTACCGGCAGAAATATAGACTATCTACCATAAGTGAACCAGTGTCCGGAAAACTCCATCCGGAGATTAGATTAGTTATCCATTAAGGCCCAAGTGCCACCTGTGGACTTATGCACTTCAGAGCTTGGGTGCTGAGACCACGAAGGGACTGTCCCGAACTCTTAATTGGACCGGTGTGAACAGCGTATCGGATGTTAGGAGATGGTCACGGCGGACAGCCCTTCTGCCGGCACCGGATTTCGGAGGAGTCCGACCCCATTCTCCGGATTATATGTCGTTGGTGCCATGTTCGTGTTTGGTATATTTCTCATGTGTATACACAACTGCGTAACAGGAAAAGGGTGAAGGGTGCGCGATAACAGTCGCTGCGGAATACTATCCTGCTGTAGTTTGTAGTTTGTACTGCATCGCCACTCACGGTGTTTTGGCCACTTTCAAAGATAACGACATTTAAAGCGCAGAAGTCACTTCTGAGAGCGATAATCTTGTACATATACTCTATGGTGTATTCTACAGTTGACATTCTAGCAATTTGTGCTTCAGGACGACGATCTTGTACAATTTGCTCTCATTACCCAATTTGGTCAGGACAATCTTGTACAATCTGCTCTTATTACCCAATTTGGGCAGGGAGTGTTCAAGCCGTGTCTGAGTCTCAACTCGGTTGATCCCAATCAACGCGTCGAGCGTGGCCTTGCGTCATTCAGCATGCCAATTGAGGTTCCACTTGGCATCAAGCATCCAAGCCAGCTTTATTGCCACTCAAGATTATATCTTCATCACCCCCGTCCACCGAATCCGAACTCCCACTAACTTTACAGCTGGACCCTCCACTAATCACCCAACTTCTGCTTTTCTCAGCAGAAAATGTGTATAATATGCATAATATGTATACTACAGCATAACACTATCACATGTATCCATATAGTTGGATACTTGACTTGCTGCCTTCCGAAAAGGATTTTTTTAATGGTCAATTTGTTACACGGTGAAAAAGGATTGGTTTCATCTGCGGCGTCGTCGATTCTCATACGGAGTTTGAAGTTTGATGTGACTGGCTCAAATGCGTGAAAGTGGCACAAACTACCGCAAGGGATAGTATGACTAAAAATACTCCTCAAACTTCCTTCGATCAACGCATTTCAACCTCGTGGTCTCCATGAGTCTTCCCACTGTCAGTTGCTTGAATAGTTGGTGTAATACCTCGCCCCCAGGGAGGAGATGATACGAAGGAGCTGTAGAAAAAACCAATGAATGCCACCATATTTCCAAGTAATGCTTTCCGTCTCCTGATTTACCCTCCCCGCAATTCATAACCCCTAGCTTCTATAGTCGGTTTGAATCCATGTTACCCATCGTAAACTTATCTCCCTAGATTGTTTGTCCACCGAAGATGACTTCCTATATGGTAAAAGGACAGTATCAAGAGCGAGCCTGCCCTCGTGTTTCGGTTCTTGGGTCCCTGGCATATTGGTGGTCTAGCGAGTTGGTCGAGAGGGGTTGAGCTGGAACCCACCTGGTCAATGCAGGAATTATTCATGCGCATTATCTGAGTGATGTAAGCGGGAACTTTCAGCCTCCCTCATATGATGCGTCCCGGGGACAATGGGCTGGAATGGTCACATCATCAAACCCAATAGATATTCAACATTACTGTCCCCAAGGACACTCAGGATATGAAGGGGAAGGCGAATAACGACGACATTAAGATTTTTGGTATCATATGACCCCCAGAGAGGAATGGTTATATTACCAAGGTTTTGTAATGATGGAGCATTGGCCTTACCACGTCGAACGAGTACTTGCAGTCAATCCAGCTGACGACTGAGGTGAGATCTACCCTACTTCTCCTGCGTGTCATATAGCTGATAACCATGCCCTAGTCTTATATTGTACAAGCTTTCTATCCTCCCATCACTTCTTTGGCGATACTTTCTCCAGCTTGATGTAATTGAACGACTTGTGCTAGGTTTCGTTGGTTAGCGAGGATTTGTTGAAGCATTTCTTTGTTCTCGGCATCAATTTGTTGAGCTTGGGCTCTTGCTAGGTTCTGATTGCGCTCTTGAGAAATTTGTGCCCTAGGTGAAATGTTGACTAATATAGACAAGAGAGAGAGATACAGAGAGATGAGACACGTACTTGAGCTGGGAAATTAACATCGGAGAATCAGAATCGACAAACTATTTTATCTATGATCGACTTACTGAGAAGATATGGAGTGCGGTATCAAGTTCTTGAGCAGATTGTTCGATTCCAGATTCGATCTCATTTCTCTTCCCTAAGTAGAACGTAGACAAAGCAAAAAAAAAATCAGTGGAGATGATCTGCAAAGGATACTTTTTGTTTCTCATACTAACACCACCGTACAATAGCCGACATTTTCGTCCATTTATCGACACGGTTTTTTGTTTTTTCTAGAACACTTTTGTGAATGAGTGTTGAAACATGTATAAGGGAATAACACCCTAAAGTAAAGCAACTCGACAAGAGAGTGACCCGGAATTGAACCTGTGACCTCAGGTTGACCAAAGGTTTGAGGTACAGGACTACCGAGGTAGCCGGTGGTCTGACAAGGCATTCAAAGCACTTGTCACTTGTCAATGAGTCAATTGAAGCCTTTAACCTCTCAACTTGCCCCCCCCCCGGAAAGAAAAAAGAAGAAAGCGAAGCAACAGCTCACGCAATGACTTCATCAACACGCTCTTGCATCTTTGTACCCTCCAAGCCTACGTCTTCTTCCTCTACATCTCTCAAAGCTAATATCAACTGCCTACTCTTATCTCCCAGCATTCTTGCATGTTTCTATATTTCATTAAAATAAAAGAACAATTGTTTTTTCAAAAAGCGGACGAAAATCATGGCCCACCTTATGTTTCGCGACATCTTCGCAAGATTGAGTGATTTCTCTAGCCAAACTAGCAGCAACGGGTGCACCGGCAGCTTGCGCAGCTACATCCACACTGGCAAGTAAAAAAGGGAGCAGATCCATGCCTGTTCTTTCTCTTTTTCGTTTACAAAGAGTACTTTCATCGACGATTTCACCATGGAGTATTTATACGAGA
>Ga0153993_100672_pt1 | contig 12767 bp, 17 predicted proteins | sample TSNC077MetaG_FD_104706 | JGI IMG/M metagenome (GOLD analysis project Ga0153993, IMG submission 104706) | Attine ant fungus gardens microbial communities from North Carolina, USA - TSNC077 MetaG | ecosystem: Host-associated > Fungi > Mycelium > Unclassified | place: USA: North Carolina, Lumber...
AATGTCATCACCAGCAGTTGACGACAGGCCTCGAGACAAAAGCTATTCAAGAAGCTGCAAAGGACTGCATCAAAAATAATGAGATCTCAAAACGGACACATTGGGAATTGAACCCAACACCTCTCGCAAATGCTAATGCTAAGCGAGCGTGATAACCAACTACACCATGTGCCCCATATCATTCTGGGATATAATGGTTATTATAAATTTGGCCTTGGAATTTATTTCTTGTTCCTCCGCCAATTTTTATTCCATGTTCAGGTTCAATTTTGACATTGACGATCCGATCGACGATCCTGATACTGGCGTCATTCAAGACTTACGAACGAATCAACAAGAAAATAGCGACGATGTCCAATCTCTACCCGAGGCACAGTTCAGAGAGATCTCCATCGATGACCTTGTGCGTCTTCTTCGCCCTTCGATAGTTTGAATCCGCTCATGTGTGGGGAAAAGGATAGCTTAATCTTCTCCCCTCATTGATATCATGCTCGCCATTGAATGTCTCCCTTCGCAATGGGAGCAAAACCATTACCCTTCCTCGGCGAGACCTTTTTGATGCGAGATTTCAGTTGATTTCTGAGGGTACTGCAACTGATCTCCCTCAAGCGTTTGAAATTTCAGAAGAGAAGCAACATAGACATGCATCTGCATTACAGTTTATCGAAGCGCCTTCGGATCTTATACCACGCATTTACGAGGGAGGCTTAAAGACTTGGGAATGTAGTACTGATCTTGTCGAGTATCTCGACTTGACCCAAGCCGCCAAGGGGTTCCAAGGCAAGCATATCCTTGAAGTGAACTATCCACTTTACTGCTGCCCTCCACTGTCCTTATTGAATTCTCATGATAGCTTGGTTGCGGAACGGCAGTTCCAACACTTTATGTACTCTACCACATTTTTTCTTCGCCACCTTCTACTCCAATTTCGGAAACCGTGATTTACCTTCAAGACTATAACGACTCCGTCCTAGAACTTGTAACACTCCCTAATATCTTCCTAACATGGTGTAATTATATATCTCTGCTTGTGATGTACTTTCTGAACTCCATTTTCTTCAGATCTCTCCCCTGCTTCCCAGAATTATCGCGCTTCCAATGCTACTGGCACAGATGCCGAGGATCTTCCCTTTCCAAGTACCCCAGAACCCTTTGAACTTCTCATATCCGCCTCCCTTAAGGCGGCATTCTTGTACTCTCTCAGAATCATTTACAACATCACCATTCGCTTTTTCTCTGGTTCTTGGTCCTCATTCTCTCCACAGCTTGCAAGACTTCATCCTCAAATGTTTGACATCGTGTTGACATCAGAAACAATCTATCGGACGGATAGCCTTCCTAGTCTCACTGAGACAATGCGACTAGCCTGTTGTGGTTCCCAAAACAATTTGATGGAAGAGGTAGCTATTAGAAAGAAAGGAGAATGTCTTGTGGCAGCTAAGGTGTTATATTTTGGAGTTGGCGGAGGTGTATCTGATTTTGTGGGTTATGTTGAGAAGCAGGGCATTGCAACGGCCGAAATCGTTAGGGAGAGGAACATTGGCATCGGGAGATCAGTTTTATCATTAAATTTCCATCATTTGAACTAGTATAAATCATTGAAATTGATATTGGACCGAATGACTATAGGCCAAAAAAGCTGATTTTACAAATTTGGCATTGTGTGTCCATTTTGATTAGTGATGACCCAGTCATATCCAGATCAAGCAAGAATCAAGTAAAAATGTGAACGATTGATGACGACAGGATTTATCCACTGTTAGTCCATCTTTTATCATCAAGAGCAGTGCCGTGAGCACCTCAGTGCTCCAGAATGCATACTTGGCACCAGGTTTTAAGCCACTAACATCTTTGGTACATCTTTGGCGTGACCGCCAACCGCAATATGAACTAGTAACGGAAGAAGAAAAATACCGATAATTGAATGCACAGCTATGCACAGCCGTGACAATAAAGCCGGTTATATCTTACACCGGGTGAATTTACTATATAAATGATTCAGTTCACCGATTTACGACTTACTGAAGATGCAAGACGAACTTGTGTACGAATACTCCATTGATTCAGCTTGCGCCTCCCAGTCTACTGGAGGGATGTATGCCGTCCCTCACGTGACATGCTCTCCCGAGATGCCTTCGACGACGCAATACGTCACACCCGGCACGTCATTTCCGCTGAAAGGAAAAGAAAAAGAGGAGCCGGAGAAGCGGACTAATAATCCCACCAAGAATCAAAAAGAGATTGATACCAAGAGGAAGAAAAACACGATAGCAGCTAGAAAGAGCAGGATGAAGAAACTTGAGCAAAAGGTTGCGCTGGAAAAAGCTGTAGAGAAGTTGACCACTGAGAAGGAAATCTGGAAGACCCGTGCCCTGACGCTGAGGTCTCTACTCAATAACAATGGTATACCTTGCCCCGACTTCGACGACTGATCACAATCTATCTGTATCCAATATTTTCGTGTCGGCTGCAATCTTTGCGTCGGTGGGTCCTATCAATACCAGCACGGTTCTCTCGTGTTGACATGATTTGTTAGGTTTTGAGCTCAGAGAGAAACTCGAACCCTGAGTGTTACAGCAAGCGACTTCAGAGTGCGTCTGCTTCCGTTAACTTTCAAACATCATTGACACTGCCACAGCATTAACTCGTTTCAGCGCGTGCGCATGTAAATATAATAAATCATTGACTTCTCAGATAGTAAGGCATGATACATGATGCCTTATTTCCCTTTATTAAACCGTTCCATCGATCGCCTCGCATCTTTTGTCATAATGTTCAACTTCTGTACTTGACATAGTGGCTGTGCTGATTTTCTGATTTGTTCTCCTCTGTATCTATCTCCTGATTACCTCTGTATTTTGGTTTGTCAAGACTTATGTTCTTTGCCGTAAGACCAACGCCCACCACGCCCACCTTAATCGACTCTTGCAGATGGCCCTCTTTCAAAGACCATCATTCTATCACTCTTTTTTGAACCCACCCCTCTATCATGTCTACAAATATAATCAGATCCATTTCAGATCTGAAGTTGCCCCTTGCAACATGACAATTTCTCACAATTCCTCACATGTCATTCTTTCCGGATCTGCTTTAAGAGAAAAACATACTGTTTCTGACACAGCCCCACCAAAGAACACCGTGGCTGTGCCGGAGAATTTCGGATGGACAAGCTAAACATGAGCTAAACATAGATGAAATGGTACCGAAAGACCATATGTGGCTAGCGACAATACTATATTACAAGTGCGATGGACAAGCAATTACGGGTAATCTAAACATAAGCAAGGTGTAAGAAATTTACCCAGTCTGGAGCACAGGATGCGATAACTCGGGCGTAATCTCGCCTAATTCTCGCTGCTCACCCTCTGCCACATTTGCAGCACTAGTAGCACCAACACTGAAGCTCAGACCATCATGATTTGTCTCTTCTTTTACAATCTCTGAATCCTGCTCCCTGCCCTTCTGCTTCGAAAACAATGCAGGGGGCATGGCTTTTGACTGCTCCAACCATCTCTTCCTTAACTTGTTCCTCTGTTTCAGATTCAGAGCAGTCACCTCCATCTCGGCCTTGCTCCTGAATTTCCACAGATAGTCTTCTTTATTGGGCACGTAGAAGAGTCTGTATGTCCGCACGCAGACTTTGATCTCTTGCCCGTCTTGTGTGATCATATCGAGTTGTGCATCACGCACTTTCGCGGGTATATTTCTGTAATATAGGATCGAAAACGGCAAAGGGACCAGATGACGAGTTTGACTCACCTGCGAAGGTAGGATGGGTTGACTCGAGCGCTTGATACCCCCGCGGTACTCTCATTCTGTATCGGTGTGAGCTATTGAAATTTTGGCAAGATAAAATACAAACCGAAACGTATGAATCAATATATGCTTGCCAGCGTCCTGTCAAAACCTCAGCGTCATCGAAACTGGAGTCGTCCTTGCCGATTAACTGTATTGTCATCATTTTAGAATCTGACATCTGCGTAAATGGTCAATTCCTGTTGCAGACAAATAGAAGTCTATCATATTTACCCAGTCAATCCGGAAAAGGTTCTCGTCGGGTCCAAGAATTTTCTCGGTGCTTCTACGGCTATTGATCTGATCTTGAGACGTGAAGTTGGCTAGACTCCTTTCACGTTTCAGGATTTCCAATAACTCCTGACTCCTCGAGTCAGCAATGATGACTTGCACCTGTTTAATTATCCCTCCGATGAGTTTGTCTACGGTGAAGATTCTGTAGGCCTCCTGCCGAAATTGTTCAACTCCTTCTATCGTCAACGAAGATACGATGAAACATACTTTGGTCCCAAACATATATCGTATCTGATCCTCAAACGCGTGCTGTTCGATTTCGTTATCAAACAACCGTTCTAATGAGACCAATAAGAGCTCATAGTAGTGTTCAGGGTTCTTAGCTCTCTCTCCAAAACTCGTGATTGCTTCTGATGCCTGATTCGCCATTCCAGCTTGCATTGCCTCCTTGCTTGGATAACGCCTATCGGACACCTCTTTTGCAAGCTTAGCTGCAAGATCTCGGAAGAAGTAAAGCCGGGAATACAACAACTATGAAGTTCCATCGCATTAGACGCTAATCGTAATATGACAAACAGAAGGTAAACTTACCTCAACCAATCGCAAGAGCGCATAGAATGTCGTATTGGTGAAAAAAATATTCCTCTTCCTCTTGCTTGCCAACGCAGCCTGTGCTGCAGAATCATCATTATCAAACACAGGCGACGCCAATCTGGACACAGCAGGCGATGAAGCCGCTTCCTGTGCACGAGTCTTCCTACTTGTACTCTTCGCCTGCTCACTTTTTAACAGCTTCTTTCTCAAATCCCCTCCACTTGATGTATTGTTGCCTGCTCCTCTCCTGCCTCTGACACTTCTTGAACTGCTGGCAACACTCGATACTTCCATTTCATCCACCACATCATCACTTCCATCACTTTCATTCGTCTCTTGCACCACAAATGTAGTATTGAATGTCACTGGATCCATTATAAAGAATAACGGAGTGAAGACACGAAGAAAAGTTTCAATCCGTTTGCGCTCGGTAAAGCTGATCTGGCCTTGAGTCCGGTCCAGGAAGGAGAAGGTAAGTTTCAAAGCGTCTTGTAAAATTCGTACGTCATCGACGACAAATTCTAGTTGGTGGCGCGGCCTTGCTCTGGCGAACAAGGGGTCTATCAACGACGCACGTTTGGCCATTTGTTCTTCTCTAGCTCCTTCGATTTGACTCACGAGATATTTGGGCGTTATGGCTTTTTTGTCGTTCGATTTGAAAAGAATGGCTTGGTGATCTAAACTCTTGGTATAATTTCGGGCATCAACTTCACGCCAAACTTTGTTCCACTCGCGCTGCGACCGCCTCCATTCTTCTTCTTTCTGTTTGAGGCGTTTAAGGACGATGGGGATGGCGAGGACGGGCGAATCCTGCATGGAATTGATGACTTCCAACCCCAGTTCGCGACCGTAGACCTTTTTGATAAGCCGGGTGTTGATGGCTTTCCATGAACCGCCTATATGGGGCTTGAGCTTGAAATTTGCACGATCTTCGACGCTAAACTGTGCAATTTTACTGTGAAGGGGCTCAAGAATAGTAATAGTACGCATGATAGCCTCAATGTGAAAATCATATTCGTGCCGTTCCTCTTCACTTCGATGAAGTGCTTCCTCGTAGATGTTTTTCTTGTGCGCACCAAAACCCGAGTCTTCACTCGACCACGTTGGATGCGAAACCCACTCGTCATTAAGGACAGTTCTACACATCTCATCTCTCCCGGAGCACATGACATTTGCTTCCTGAAGAAAATGTCAATTTTGGCTTCCACAATAGTTATACTACTCACGTCGCGTGACAGACGTCTGTAACTGCCGTATTTCACGCTTGGATTGATGCGGCTGACGCAACTTAGTACCTGCACGGGAGTTGGCTGGGTCCAATTATTCTGGAACTCAGCCAGCAGGTACTCTCGTTCCTTCAACTCGTCCCATCCTAGGATATCTTTAAACTGTCGGTATAAATCTCCATCCCCAAGAAAATGTTTGGATTCCTTCACAAGCCGAGCAGTGTCAATGTAATCCTGGGTGAAGAGATTCACAACCTTAAGAAATTCATTGTATGTTTCACGATTGTCGAGAGCCCGCTTGACGCGCTCAAAGAAATGCGTTTCATCGGTTGGGATCAGAGGTCGGGATACAGCAGATGGAATCTGACTGTGAGCCACGCGAGGAGAGGAGGGGTTGACGGCCGCTTTGTTTCCATATCCAAGAGTGGTACGCTCTGCACTTGGATGAGATTTTGTCTATGAATGGTAGATGAGATAGAGACTAGAAATGAGCGCGATGCGCACCGCAACGACCTGTACCGGCTTGAGTGGTACACTTTCTTTCTCTGGTATCTTGCGCTTACGCTTTGCTGGTAAAGATGCAGCGTTAGCGACGGCATCAAGCTTCCGCTTAGTTCGTGCGTCATTCAAGGGCGTCTCAGTTCGTTGAACAGGGGAATCTTGAAGCGGTAATTCATCAGGAAACTGACGACTTTGTTCTGGCATGAAACTACGGAAATCTGCTCTGAGATCCGGGGCATCCTTGAACAGCAATGCAATCTGCCGGGACACTTCTTCCTATGCCTCAAGTCATTCAATGAATGCTTGCAGAGTATAATCCCGTCATACCTCATCAGTGGTCTCCGGTTTATGATGATAGCGCGACAAGATATCCAGAAATTGTCGATACGTCTCGGGGTCACATCTATTCCTGATCTTGTGTACGTACTGGACAGCTGGTTGGATAGCTTGACCGTTAAAAACTCCATTTGCTTCTGGGGAAGCTCGAGCACTTGTGTCTGGGAAAGCTAATCACATGATCAGAAAATGACAGTGCACACAAACGAAAAAAACATACCCACAGAAGGAGCAGACGCAGGTCCAACTGACCATAAAATTGGCCCTTGCCCTGGACCATTGTTGGTAGTCTGCATCATAGTACCAGAAGGGGTAGTGACAGTGATATAGCCAGAGTCGTGAGCGTCGGTCGAGCATTCGATGCGGTAACCAACAGGGAGGAATGTATTGAAGCCCTGGATAAGGGTTGAATGGCCATTGAAGAGCTGTGATACACGCTTGATGACACCAGGGGTGCCAATGCTTTGAAATCGTCAGCTACAGATGGCAATACAGTGAAATGAATCCTCACAGTTCATGCTTGAACTCTTTCATGATATCTAGGAACTGGTTGTAAACGTCGGTCTGGTCTTGGAACTGTCTCTTGACTGCATCGAGATAAATGAGGGCGTCTGTGACATTGAGAGGCTTGTCTGCAGATAAAGGATTCTGGGAGCCGCTTGGGGACTGTTTGCCAGACCGTTGTACAGGGGTTAAGTCATCGACAGCCATTGCGGCAGACTTTACATCCGGAAAGCTCACCACCATGTCAGTTGGTAGTGGTGAACGTCGGCCAATTTTACCGTTTTTCGACTCCAACAATGCAGAAGCAGCAATATCAGTCTCTGGGCGAGGCTCGGTTTTTGGAAATGGTCGGGGCGTTCCTACCGGAGAGGGTGGCCGCCGAGAACTGGAGTCTGAGACTGCTGATACTGCTTGAGGGGCTTCTACGTGTTCGCTATCTTGCTTGTCCATTGCCGGATGTTTGAGAAGAAACCAGACGAGGCTGTGGAATATCCACCGATCTCGAGCACCACGTGGGTCATCACGTCACACTTTTTCATCAATGTCTTTTTAATCAAAAATTCATACTTTATATATCGGTGTTGACTCAACAGGCCTACAAATCTTCGAGGTTTATTAGCCGCATCCTTGTCAGAACCGCTGCCCCTTAGACTATCCAGGGAAGCTTCAAGAGCTTAGAACACTTGGGAGTCTCTCGTTCCTCAGGGTGGTCCAGGTGTATGTTCGCCACGGACAAAGAGTATGAAGAGTTCATTGTCTGTCGGTTCCCTCATCGATCATCTCCTGCTTCATACACAAACCTTGGATGTCCCATAGTACCTGTAAAAGTCATTCTTCACTTCTAGTATCTTTTTCACGGGGGTGCTCGAAGATTCATTACTAGAGGCTTATCCAATGGTGTTGGCCCGGGTTCAGTTTTCGGAAATCATCGCTCTCTCTCACATTCGCCAGTGGCATTGGTCCATCCTGTGAGCAAACAGGAAGTAATTGTGTAAGTAGTTCCTGGAGCTTGGAAGTCAGGGACTCAACAGCCTAAAAAAACCATAACTGATGCTGTCAACTATACCTGTTGTTCAAGAGACATAATTGGATTGAGTCTTATCAAAAGTGGTGGCTCTCATGGCGCCTTTTATGTAAGATCTTCAAATGAAGACGATCGTTCTGAGATCCATCTTGCAGATTGCCAATACCTTGGGAAGTATACAAAAATGGGTTTATGAAAATTCTTTACAAAGTGCACCCTACGTTAATCCAGACGTTATTAAGCAAAAAAGTGATCATAATCAAAATAGATATAATCTAAGCATATTGGATGTAAGTTACATCAATTATGGATTGTCAAGTTTTGACCTTGTGTATTTTTATGTGAGTGTAAACCGAAATCATTCAATACATGCACGCAAATTTCATCTACACGGTCGTTAGCTATGGTAATACACCGTCCATCACTTGTTGACCTGTGAGTTTCCTGATCCACGCGCTAATGCCGTTTTGGTTTCTGGTGTTTGCCTATCATCGACCCGAGTGTTTTCGTGGTCCCTGTGAATCTTATCGGGACGAAATCAATAACGACTAAGGCCATGTTTAGAGGACGTGTTGACAATTCTCAGAGGCACAATGACCATTGGTAACATCTAGTCTAATGTCATTGCCCAGGGTGACAACCTTGGCATGGTCCACTCGTCTGCTCAATATTTTTGTCCAGGTTGACCATCTCCTTTTCTCTACTGCGTAAGACCAACTGAACGTCGGGTGCTTCTCGTAAACCAGTGCCTGGAGGTGGATAGTTGAGTCTCGATCATGACTTATTGTGTTGTTGATGTCGTCATGTTCACATCAGCTAAATTGATTCTGTAATCGAAAAATGAGAGTGGGTTTGTAGTTTACACTGATTACCGCGTCTGCATAGACTGACGCTATCTGAGTTGACAGCGGGCTCTGTTGATTCGACTAAAGATCGACAGAATCACTTGAAAACTGTAAAAGGAGAACATTGGTTTTTTATTCAATGAAACCTGGTTGTCTTGGTCACTCTTTATTCTTTTCCCCCATCATTACACTACAATGGACTCGAGTATCGATTCAAACACTAGCGCATCTAGCAATCCTTTTCGCAATGCCTCGAATGCCGATACTAATATCGATGGCAGTTGCTTCGATAACCCAGGAACATTTCTCTCCCCCCAAAGATCCTCACGTACGAACGGTTCTGCTCACCCACCTCCCAACCATCCTCCCCCGAACTATAGTCAACGTGAAACAGAGCAATTTCCAACAGCGTCGGGCTCAGTGAAAACGGCAGGCATGGCACCCGAGCAGCCCCAGTTAATTCAGCTTCAGTCTTCGAGCTCGAGTGCATATTCCAGTCCAAGCTTCAACTCTGAACCTGGCGACTATCCCTCATTCTCCAGTCACTCGCATGCTACCTATGCCATCTCGACGGAGCCTTCTATGCCTTTCTCTCGGCGAGCCCCACAGCAGGAATATCCGTCTTTCGAACCCACATTCCTGATCGCCTCAGGGAAATTCTTGACACATGGTTTTCCTGCCCTACCACCACCTTCACAAGTTACTCCACACCCATTTGCCTCGCACGATGTTAGCGAATCTGATTGGACGAGGTAAGTGCTACTGTCATCACAGCTGTGAGAGGCCCTTACACTGACACCGAAATATCTCCTTTTGTTGGCCAGGTTTTTGGAGGAGGTGAAGGAAGCCGGACGGCTCACAGAACAGCAAGAACATCGGGCAAGGCTGCCTATCGTCTCGATACTACCCGTCGTGGGTGAGGATATTCGAATTGACTCTCTATAATCGTCATTTATCTCTGAATACGCTGTCAGGTTCCGTCAGCACAAGTGTCATCCGTCAACAAATGAAAAAGGGCAAAACGAAAGGCGTTGTGGCCGTCATCGATCGCTGGAATCATGTGAGTCGAAATTATCAACTCCAGGCGCATTGATACTAACCGGCTATCCGTCTCATCAGCATTTCTTCAACCCACGTCATATCGAGGCCAGTCTAGTGCATGGAATAACGCAACTTGGTGCATCAGGCACTCGAGGTTCTAGTGGGGGTTTGACGGACCAGTCAGGCAATTCATTCATCCAGAAAACTGTCACCTCGTACGCTGGGAGAGAAAAAGGGACGGAAAGGGAAGAAGACAACATTTATCGCCTGTTCATCATGCCCCTCCCTATACACAAGAACACGACCTGATTGGCATGTAACATGTATTGCATTATTATCACTACGGAACTTCACATGGTCTATTATTTAAAGAGGAGTCAGGTTAGACTGATTATCCCTTGAATCTTTACTACAATCTATGTTGGCAAAGTTCCTCCTGTTTATGGTTAATATCGATAGCAATTTATAATGCCATTGGACAGAAAAGAGGATGAGAAAAAAAGAAAACATACCTTCAATTTGATCCATAAGAGCATTATCCATCTACTGGCAAGATAGCTGCATATGATCATTTACAATTGGCAAGATCCAGAATCGATACCTCCAAGATCATTCTCAGGCTGTCATCGATGGAAACGGAAGCGATACTTCAAAGTAGATCTTTGAGTTCAAGGCACTCAAAACCTTGATGACCCGAGGCGGCAGTGCTTGCGGCGGTTGATGAGGGCGGAGGCAGAGGCATTAGTGCCAAAATCATCAAGAGCGCGATCTCAAACAAGTTTATGGGCATTTCAGTATCTTTCTGCCACATGTACTTGGTTCGAACCTCTGATTTGCTTTGATGTAACATTATCAAGTTCGATGAACTTGTCATGATCAACTCGGTTATCATATAGATTACAGTTCTCTAAACCAATACATTCAAAGACAGAGCTCCTGCGGCATGGGTTTATTTTGTAGAGCAGAAAGAGCATTCCGAATGCTTAGGCATGCCATCTCAACTCGAGTCTGGATGGTGGCACTTCCGATGTGAGGTAGCACAACACACCTGACATCAAGAGTTCAACAGGTTTGAGAATTCGTGGTAAAAAAAACACGTACCTAGGTTCCTTGATTAAAGGGTGTTCTCGAGTAATATTAGGTTCACCCTCGACGACATCGATACCGGCGCCCCAAATCCAATTTTCCCTCAGTGCTTTCGCTAAAGCATCTGAGTCTACCAACGATCCCCTTGCAACATTAACGAGTATGGAGCTTTTCTTCATTTTCTTCAGGAATGCTTCATTAACAATATGATATGTCGACGGGCCACCAGGTGCAAGCACAAATACTATGTCACTCTCCTGAGCGAGTTGATCTAAATTAACACGCCGTAATGTCTGCAGTCCAAATTTCTGACGTAGCGCATGATCTCGATCCGTATCTGGTTTGCTTTCAGGGTTATTGGTGTAAAGGCAATCGGTAATCCCAAAGGTAACAAGACGACTGATAGTGGCTTGTGAAATTCTCCCGAAACCGATGAAGCCCGCAGTACGTCTCGGAGAAACAGGAGAAGCGCCAAGTTGCGGACCACAGAACAGGAAAGGGGCCCAGCTGAAATTAGGCCACTAGGTAATCCTAATAAGAGGTGTTCAAGATAAAATAGGTTTTGCTTTACTCTGCCTTGATCAACAATTTGCATTGTTTCACGAACATTCCTTCCCGCCATGAGCGCAAGCATAACAGATAAATCCGCAACTCGAAATGAATTAGCGCAAAGCAAGATCATGTCAAAAAGATGTACCTGCATCGGTTAGCACATCGGGAGTATAGCCGATCTTGATTCCATGAGACCCAATTGCTCGCACATCTAAATGTTCTGATAGAGATTACATCAATAGGGGAGTTTCTCCAGCAATTTGACATACCATAGCCAACAGACATCGTTGAGATAACTCGAAGGTTATCTCCAGCTGGGATCAAGTATTAGACTAAAGTGGATCCGAACCGCTCGGTTTACCTGCATCCAACACTTCCGCGTCCACCTACAAATAATGATGATTTGAGTGATTAGACGAACCTACTAAAACCCGCTCACCTTATCGATAATAGTGACGATTAACGCCGAGGCACCACGGACATTTTCCAAAATCCAGTCCCTCCCGCATGCTTTGCCTTGTTGCCATTGAACGACCTGGATGAAAATTAGGTCACAGTCGCTACTCATAAAGATACACCAGAATCAACCTCGTAGGAATCTTTGGGTGTAATCAGTGCCGAAGCCTCGGGCCCTAGGTCTCTTGTGATGACAATCTTTGGACGGTTCCTAAGGTGAGAGAATATGGTCATGAGACGGCCCGCCTCGATGCCGAAATTGTTAACAGTTTGGACGAACGAGGCAGACATCATTTCAGGCTCTCAATTACAAAGAGATTCTTTGCAGGAGTCTTTCTTGCTGTCAAAAATCAATCATGGGGTGATCCCTTTGGGTGTCAGATACATCGAAGATAAACAACACCCTACAAACACCTCCGTCCTGTTCAAAAGACTGAAAATGAAATCTGTAGGCGCAGTGGATCTGAAATGACTTAGTTGTTGTTTTTATCTAACCCAGATTCGTCTTATGTCTCTGATATGTGCTTTCCTGAAGATTTGGAATTCTTTTCCTGCCTTTCCTCTGTCCAGAAT
>Ga0153993_100676_pt1 | contig 12752 bp, 9 predicted proteins | sample TSNC077MetaG_FD_104706 | JGI IMG/M metagenome (GOLD analysis project Ga0153993, IMG submission 104706) | Attine ant fungus gardens microbial communities from North Carolina, USA - TSNC077 MetaG | ecosystem: Host-associated > Fungi > Mycelium > Unclassified | place: USA: North Carolina, Lumber...
GGCGCACCGCGTCGCCGACCAGATCGAGGCCGGCATGGTCTTCGTGAACCTCGTCCTCGCCGACGGCGCCGAGCTGCCCTTCGGCGGCGTGAAGCGCTCCGGCTCGGGCCGTGAGCTCGGCCGCTTCGGCGCCGACGAGTTCGTCAACAAGAAGCTCATCCGCATCGGCTGATCCCGCTGCGCACGACGGCCGTCCCGGACATCCGGGGCGGCCGTTCTGCGTCGATCCACTTCCGGGCGACGACCCATATCGGGCAGTATGAGATCGCTGAAGTCACCCGGGGGAGGGGCGGAACGTGATCAGGAACAGCTCGCGTCGGCGTGGGCGCCGATTCCGGTCGATGGTCGGTGCTGCGGCGGTCGCGATCGGCGTGGTCGTCGCCGTCGGCACCGCGCCCGCTCAGGCAGCGACTCACGCGGCCGACCGGGCGGTGGAGATGACGCCCGAGCTGCACGACCGGATCCAGGAGAAGATCGCCAGCTTCCAGGCGAAGTACGGCATCGCCGGGATGTCCGTCGCCGTCGTGACGCCGGCCGCCGGAGGTGCCGAACCGGTGGTCACCCGATTCGCCGTCGGGGTTCCGACGCTGGGGTCCGCGACGCCGGTGGATTCGTCGACGCAGTTCGAGGTCGGGTCCGAGACGAAGATCTTCACCACCGATCTCCTGACCTCCCTCGTCGCGGCCGGGCGCGTGTCGCTCGACGACCCGGTGCAGAAGTACGCACCGGCCGGGATCACCGTGCCGGTGTGGACCGACCCTCAGTCCGGCGCCACGACGGAGATCACCCTCCGCGATCTGGCTACACATCAGGCGGGCCTTCCCGACTCGCCCGAGAACTACTGGGAGCCGTGCCACAACGACCCCGCCTGCATCAATCCCCAGCCGGACTACACGCAGAGGATGCTGTGGCGGGGCCTGGCGGACAACCCCCTGCTGTGGCAGCCCGGCACCAACTGGCTCTATTCGAACTTCGGGTTCGGCCTCCTCGGTACGATCCTCGCGAACGTGATCGCGCCGACCCCGGAAACCGACCCGCCCGCGTACCTGCCGGCGTTGCAGGGCGCCTTCCTCGACGACCTGGGGATGTCCTCGACCCTGCTCGGGACCGGACCGACCATCGCGACGCCGTACGCGTCCGACAACACCCCCACCTTCTACTGGGACGACACCAACGCCCTCGCCGGCGAAGGCGGGCTCGTCTCCGACGCCGACGACATGGCGACCTGGGTCGAGGCGCACCTCGGCTATCGTTCTGCGGGCGCGCCGCTCGGCGTGCGGACGATGGCGGACACCCTCCGTCCCGTCAGCACCATCACCACCATGTGCTCGGAGCCGGATCCCGCGTCGTGTCAGCCGGTCACGGATTTCCAGATGGGACTCGGCTGGCAGCTGTACCCCGCGACCTCCAACGGCATGGGTGCGGACTGGGCGTTCAAGAACGGCGGCACGGCCGGGTTCAGCACCGACACCACGCTCGCCCCGAGCCGCGGAGTCGGCGTCACCACGATGTGGAACCAGGGGCGTCCGCAGGGCGTCGACAGCGAGCCCGGCATCGAGCTGCTCTCGCTGATCCTGAACTTCGAGCCGCGACCGGACCATGTCCCCGGCGACGGCGATCATGGCGACCACCGCGACGGTCGCACGCACGCGCTGGCCGAGAGCGGATCGAGCCGAACGGCACCGCTCCTCGCCGGTTTCGGCGGAGGGATGCTCGTGATCGCCGGCGGCCTCCTCGTCCTGCGGCGTCGGAAGCACGGCGCCGCCTCCCGGTAATCGCGTCGAAGTTCGCCACGACGTCTATCCACGCCGCCCGGAATCGACAGGGCGTCGAACGCATCGGCGACGCGGGATACGTACCGTGGGCCTCACACAAGTGCTTGAGGAGGAGCCGTGGCCCTGACGTTGGATCGGACGGAAGCGAACCCGCTGGATGAGGCGATCGCCCAATTGGACGGCGCCATCGCGACGCTCGGATACGACGCGGGGATACGCGACATGCTCGCCACCCCGCGGCGCGAGATGACCGTGGCCGTGCCCCTGCGGGGGGACGACGGGACGGTCACCGTCTTCACCGGCCACCGCGTGCAGCACAACTTCTCCCGCGGCCCCGCCAAGGGCGGCCTGCGGTACAGCCCGCACGTCACGCTCGAAGAGGTGCGGGCGCTCGCGATGTGGATGACGTGGAAGTGCGCGCTCGTCGACATCCCGTACGGCGGCGCCAAGGGCGGGGTGCGCATCGACCCGCGCCTCCACTCCGAGGCGGAGCTGGAGCGCGTGACCCGTCGCTACACCAGTGAGATCCTGCCCATCCTCGGCCCGGAGCGCGACATCCCGGCACCCGACATCGGAACCTCCGAGAAGACCATGGCGTGGATCATGGACACCTATTCGGTGGTCTCGGGCTACACCGTCCCCGGCGTGGTCACCGGCAAGCCGCTCAGCCTGGGCGGCTCGCTCGGCCGGGCCAGCGCCACCTCCCGCGGCGTCGTGCACATCGCCCTGGCGGCGCTGCGCCACCGCGGGATCACCCCGGCGGGCGCCTCGGCCGTCGTACAGGGCTTCGGCAAGGTCGGCCGCGACGCGGTCTTCTTCCTCCACGAGGCGGGTGTGCGCGTCGTCGGCATCGCGGACCAGTACGGCGCGGTGCACAACCCCGCCGGCATCGACCCCGAGCGGCTCGCCGCCCATGTCGACGCCACCGGCTCGGTCGTCGGCTACATCGGCGCCGACGCGGCCGACAGCGCCCAGGTGCTCGAGCTCGACGTCGACCTCCTCATCCCGGCCGCCGTCGAGGGCGTGCTCACCGAGGAGAACGCGCCGCGCGTGACCGCTCGTGTCATCGTCGAGGGCGCGAACGGGCCGACCACGGCCGGCGCCGACGCGGTGTTCGCCGCGAACGGTCAGCTCGTCGTCCCCGACATCCTCGCCAACTCCGGCGGTGTGATCGTCTCGTACTTCGAGTGGGTGCAGGCCAACCAGGCGTACTGGTGGCGCGTCGACGAGGTGGAGGCCAAGCTCGAGGAGCGCATGCTCGCCACCTGGCGCGACGTGCTCGCCTCCGCCCGCTCGCGCGACCTCACGCTGCGCGCGGCCGCGACGGCGCTCGCCGTGGAGCGGGTCGCCGAAGCGCACCGCCTGCGGGGGCTGTACCCGTAAGCCGCGAGTGTGCGTGCGGGCCCGGGAGCGCGGGCTCCCGGGCTCAGACCGCGCGCGTGAACAGGTGGACGGTGATCGCCTGGCCGTCGTCGTGGATGTGGATGTCGCGTTCGGGATCGGCGACGAAGCCCAGGCTCGTGTACAGGGCATGGGCGCCGGTCATGTGCTCGCCGCTGTTGAGGGCCACGACCCGGTAGCCGCGACGACGGGCCTCGTCGAGCGTGAATGCGGTGAGGCGTGCGCCGATCCCGCGGCGCCGGGCGTCGGGGCTCACGGCGAGCAGCCGGAAGTAGAGTTCGCCGTCGCGCAGCGCGCCGCCCAGGTCGTAGCCGTCTCGCAGGATGGAGACGGTGCCGACGAGCGTGCCGTCGGCATCCGCCGCGACCCAGATCTCGTACTCGTCGGTGCGCCCGGCCGTGTCGAGCAGCTGGGCGCGATAGCCGTCGCTGATCGTGTAGTCGTTGCGGTAGGCCGCGTAGCTGAGCTCGCCGATCGCCGCGTACTCCGCCGGGTCGGCCAGGCGGATGACGAGTCCGTCATCCGGTGCCGTGGTCGGTGCCGTCTCCGTGGCGCTCATCCGCTCTCCTCGTGTTTCTCGATTGGTCGCCTAAACCGCAACACCCGCACACGCCTGCCTCTTCCCAGACACGCGAGAGGTGAGTCGTTGCGGGTCCGCAGGGGTGCGCACCCGCAACGACTCACCTCTCGGGGGCGTCAGCGGTAGAGCGGGGTGCCGTCCGGTGCGGCGGGGACGGGGGTGCCGTCCACGTGCAGGGGCCAGCCGAGCTGCTTGCCGGCGGGCACCGCGGCGAAGTCGGGGCGGCCGTCCGGGCCGGCGGGCAGGGGCGTGCCGTCGGTGAAGTGGGGCCAGGCGAGCGGACGCTGCGGGGCGGACGGAGTCGCGGGGGCCGGGGCCGGCGGTGCCGCCTGCGCGGGGGGCTCGGCGACCGGAGCGGGCGCCGGAGCGACGGGAACGGGCGGCGGAGCCGCGGGAGCGGGTGCAGCGGGTGAGGCGGCCTCGGCGGGCGCCGCCGGGGCCGGAGCCGCCTGCGGAGCGGGAGGGAAGCCTCCCGGAGCCTGCGCGTAGCCTCCCGGAGCCTGCGCCGCGAACGCGGGAGCGGCCGGGATCGGCTGGCCGTAGCCGGCCTGAGGGTACCCGGCGGGAGCGTAGCCCGCCGCCGCGTAGCCAGGCGTGGCGTGCCCGGCCGCACGCTGCTCGCGCGAGCCGAGCAGGCCCCACAGCGGCACCAGCACGAAGCAGACGCCGGCGACGATGCTGATCGCGCCGATGACGCGGCCGTAGAACGCGTAGTCCCACAGGGTGTTCAGCGAGTGGGGGGCGGGGAGGGTGACGAGCACCGCGATGAGGGCGAGGGCGACCAGCGCGACGACCGCGAAGATATCGGTCGGGCGGCTGCGCCAGCGGTTCCAGATCAGGCGCAGGAGGTCGCCGAGCCCGAGCATCGCGCGCACCCAGAGCAGGGTGCCGATGCCGAGGAAGAAGGCGCCGAACTGGTCGCCGACCGTGAACGGGCTGAGCCAGATGATCCCGATCCAGAGCAGGAGCAGGTAGGCGTCTGCCGCGAGCGAGGACAGCTCGAACCAGGAGGGGCGGAACCGGCCGATGAGGGAGTCGACCCAGACCAGCAGGGCGAAGACGACCAGGGTGATGTTGGTCGCGATCACGCGGCCGAGCGTCTCGCCGCTCACGCCGAAGAGCACGAAGCCGATCGAGAGGAGCGCTGCGAGGATCACCGCCCCGATGAGCACGCGCGGGGCCCACCCGCCGATCGCACTGTTCCGGATGCCAGGTGTCGTCACGGTCGCACGCCTTTCCACGGTTTGCCACGGAGGCGCGATCGCCCCCGTGGGCCACGCTAACAGAACGGTGCGACGGCGCATCCGGGCGGGCACCGACATCCTGCTCCGGGTCTGCCCCGCGCGCTTGACCTTGACGTAACGTCAAGATCTAGCGTGATCTCCGTACGCACGAGAGAGGAGCCGCGCATGGACTGGTCCATCCAGGACATCGCCCGCATGGCCGGCACGACGAGCCGGACGCTGCGGCACTACGACGACATCGGCCTGCTGCGGCCGAGCCGCGTCGGGGCCAACGGCTACCGGTTCTACGACCGGGACTCCCTCGTGCGGCTGCAGCGCATCCTGCTGCTGCGCGACCTGGGGCTCGGCCTGCCGGCCATCGCCCGGGTGCTCGCGGACCGGGAGGATGCGGTGCCGGCGCTGCGCGACCACCTCGGGTGGCTGCGCGGCGAGCAGGACCGGCTGGCGCGGCAGATCGCGTCGGTCGAGACGACCATCCACGCCGTGGAGAGAGGAGCGGAGATCATGGCTGAAGAGATGTTCGACGGGTTCGACCACACCCAGTACAAGGAGGAGGTCGAACAGCGCTGGGGACGCGAGGCGTACGCGGCGTCCGACCGGTGGTGGCGCGGGATGACGCCGGAGGAGCGCCAGGGGTGGAAGGAGCGCCAGGAGCGGCTCGCCGCCGACTGGATCTCCGCCGCGGCGAGCGGCATCGCGCCGGAGTCGGAGGAGGCGCAGGCGCTCGCCCGGCGGCACGCCGAATGGCTGGCCGACGTGCCCGGCACCCCCGGCTACGGAGCGGGCGGTCCGCCGGCCGCCTACCTGACCGGCCTCGGCGACATGTACGTCGCCGACCCGCGCTTCGGCGCGAACTACGGAGGGGCGGAGGGGGCGGAGTTCGTCCGCGACGCCCTCCGCGTGTACGCCGCCGCCCACCTCGCGTAGGCGTCCGGCGAGCGCCGAGGAGGCGAATTGTCCGCCTCCTCGGCGCTTTTCGCGCGAATTCGTGCCGTCTCGGTGGCGCTGGGGCGCGCGCGGCTCAGTGCGAGAGGCGGCGGTCGAGCAGGAAGGCAGCGGCGGTCGCGAGCACGAGCAGCGCGGACCCGGCGAAGAGTGCGGTCGAGCCGAGCGGCAGCAGCACGCCGACGAGCGCTGCGCCGAGCGAGGAGAAGCCGACCTTGATGCCGGCCATCGTGACGAAGACCTGGGCTTCGGCACCGTGCGGCGCGTACGCGGTGCGCGCGGCCAGGCTGGCAGTGAACAGCACGCCGGTCGCCGCCCCGAGCGCGGCGTACACGACGATGGCGAGCGGGAAGGTGAGCGCCAGGAGGCCGGCCGCCAGCATCCCGAGCACCCCGAGCGTCCCGCGCAGCACGAGCCGGTCGGCCTCGCCGCGGAGGGGGACGGCGATCAGCACGAGGGAGACGGCGAGGTTGCCGAAGCCGTACGCCGCCGTCAGCGTCGCGGACTGCGCGGGAGGCTGCGCCAGGGAGGCGGCCGTCGCCACCGCGATCAACGGGACGGCTCCGAGCGGGATCGCGGTCACGGCGGTCGCCACCGTGGTGCGCCGGAGGCCGGGCACGCGCACGAGCATCCCGATGGCCTGCAGGATGTTGACGGCGGGGGCCGGGCGGTCGCGCCCCTCCCTGTCGGGCCGGGGGAGCAGCAGCACCAGCGCGGCGCCGACGAGGGCGGCGGCGGCCGCGCAGACCACGGCGACGGCGGGACCGGCCGTCGCGGCGACGGCCCCGATCGCCGCGGGGCCGGCCGTGCCCGCGATGCCGTACGTCGCCGCGTCAACGCTCTGCGCCCGGCGCTGCGCGACGGCGTCGCCGCCGACGATCCCGGCGAGCTGGCTGCTCATCCCTCCGGTCAGGAGCGGACCGGCCGCGCCGGCGACCAGCAGGGCGAGCGCGCCGAGCCAGGGTGCGGTTCCGATCGCCGGGACGGCGACGGCCAGCGCCAGTCCGTAGAGGGCGCCCGCGGCGGCGAGCACGGCGCGTTTGGCGTGCGTCCGGTCCAGCAACTGCGCGGCGACCGGACCGAGCAGATGCGGCAGGGTGATGCACGCCGCGAGCAGGCCGGTTCCGGCGCCGAGACGGTGCTGCTGCGCGAGGAGTACGACGCCGATGACCGCCGCTGCGTCGGCGCCTCGCAGGAGGCACGCCGCGGCGACGTAGACCGCCAGTCCGCTCCGCCTCCCCCGCACTCGATGCACCGTACTCCCGTCGCGGCGTCGAGGCGGCGAACTCTTCGCCGTCTCGACGCTTTGAGCGTGAGATCTCGCCGCCTCGGCGGAGGAGCTGTGGAGAACTCGGGCGGTCGGTGGGGCGAGCTAGGCGCGGCGCGAGCTGGGCGCGGCGCGAGCTAGGCCCGGCGGGTGCGCGTGCGACCGTTCAGGCGGTCGTCGAGCCAGTGTGCGGCGATGATGCGGGAGGGGCGCGCCTCCTCCGACGCTGCGCCGGCCTCCCCACGCTCGGCGGGCGCGCGATCCGGCTGCACCCGCCGGACGAGCGGGCCGTCGGCGTGGTCGGCGAACCGGCCGCGGGCGGCGGCGTCGGACTCGAGCAGGATGCCGTCGCGCACGTCGACACGCGCGGCATCCTGCTCGTCCCGAAGGCCGGCCCCTTGCACGGCCGTGCCTTCGAGTTCGCCCTCCAGCGGCGCGGCCGTTGCAGCGAGCCGCGGCAGCCGGATGGCGAAGAACGGGATGGTGATGGCGCAGAGCGGCCCGATCAGCAGCGCCTCGGCGAGCGTTCCGATGCCGACGTTTCCGCCGAGGAACCAGCCGATGATGAGCACCACGATCTCGATGCCCGTCCGCACGGCCCAGATCGGCCAGCCGGTGCGGGCGTGCAGACCCGTCATCAGGCCGTCGCGCGGGCCCGGCCCGAGCTGGGCTCCGATGTAGAGGCCGGTCGCCACCGCGAGCAGTGCGAGGCCCGCGACGAACACCAGGATCTGCGCCCACAGCTCCGTCTGCTGCGGGATGACCCACAACCCGAACTGCGCGCTCGGTCCGACGAGCAGCACATTGAGCACCGTGCCGAGACCGGGGCGCTGGCGCAGCGGGATCCAGAGCAGCAGCACCGCGAGTCCGACCACGTTGGTGATCAGTCCGAACGCCCAGCCGCTGTGGATCGAGAGACCCTGTGCCATCACGTCCCACGGCGACACCCCGATCGCGGCGCGCACCATCAGCGCGATGGCCATCCCGTAGAGGAACAGGCCGATCAGCAGCTGGACGAGGCGCCGGGTCAGGAGTCGAGTGGTCACCTTCACAATCCAATCGCCTGATTGGCCTTCCATCAAGATGCCAATTCGGTTAAGGTGGCATGCATGTCGGATCCACAGCTCACCGCCCGCTCGCTGGAGACCCTGCTCGGTCAGTGGCGCGGAACCGGCTCGCAGTACCAGGAGCTCGCCGACCGCGTGCGCCTGCTGGTGCTCGACGGCCGCATCCCGATCAGCACCCGCTTGCCGGCCGAGCGCGATCTGGCGGGACGTCTCGGCCTCAGCCGCACCACGGTCGCCGCCGCGTATCGGCAGCTGCGCGAGGGCCGCTTCGTCGACAGCATCCGCGGCTCCGGCAGCGTCGCGCGGCTCCCTGGCCCGGCACTGGCGCTGCCCACCGGTGGGGGCGACGGGATGCTCGACTTCACGAAGGCCGCCCTGCCCGCGGCCACCGCCCTCCCGGCCGCGGCGCGCGCCGCCGCCGAGGAGCTGCCGCATTTCCTCCCCGACTCCGGGTACGACCCGGTCGGCCTCCCGCACCTGCGCGCCGCGATCGCCGCCCGCTACACCGAGCGCGGCCTCCCGACCGACCCGGACCAGGTGCTCGTGACCGTCGGCGCGCAGCAGGCGATCGCGCTGATCGCCCGCACCTTCCTCGGCCGCGGAGACCGCGCGCTGGTCGAGATGCCGACCTACCCGCACGCCACTGAGGCGTTACGGCTCGCGGGAGCCCGCCTCGTCCCCATCACGGTGACGCCACCGGAGGAGGGCCCGCACGCACTGGGCACCGAGGACGACGGGTGGGACGCGGACGCGATCGAGCAGACGATCCGGCGCGCGAACCCGGCGCTGGCGTACCTCATCCCGGACTTCCACAACCCCACCGGCGCCTCCATGTCGCCCGCCACCCGGGAGCGCGTGCTCGCGGCGGCGGCGGCGCAGGGCACGATCGTCGTCGCCGACGAGACGACCGGCGACCTGGACATCGATCGCCGGGGCGAGCACCTCCCGATGCCCGTCTACGCGGAGCGCGCGGCCGGCGGAGCGCCCGTGCTGCTCATCGGCTCGGCGAGCAAGAGCCTCTGGGGTGGCCTGCGGATCGGCTGGATCCGCGCCGACCGCCCGCTCGTGCAGCGCCTGATCGCCGCCAAGCCGTCCACCGATCTCGGCACGCCGATGATCGAGCAGTTGGTCGTCGCACGGATGCTGCCGCAGATCCCGGAGATCGTGGAGGAGCGGCGCACGCAGCTGCGGGAGGGGCGCGACACCGTGCGGCGGCTGATCGCCTCCACCTTCCCCGACTGGAGGATGCCCACCCAGCACGGCGGTCTCGCCGCCTGGGTCGGCATCGGCGCCCCGGTCAGCTCCGCGCTCGCGCTCGCCGCCCGCAATCACGGCCTGCTGATCGCGGCCGGCCCCCGGTTCGGGCTCGACGGCGCGTTCGAGCGGTCCCTGCGCATCCCGATCACCTATTCGGTGGACGAGACCGAGCGCGCGTTCGCCGCGCTGAAGCGGGCGTGGGCCGTCGCGGCGAACGAGCCGGCACCGTATTACGACGCCGCGGCGCTGCCCAACGTGGTCTGAGCGTCCACTCCCGTCAGGCTCGCGGCGACCGCCCAGAGCGAAGCGGGCAGGTCGCGCCCGCGGGCGCTGCGGGGCAGGGCGGCCCGGTGGGTCGGGCCGGTCAGGGCCCAGCGGTCGGGTCCGTAGTACGCGCCCTGCGCGGCGGTGGGATCGGCGGCGGCGAAAAGCAGGGGTTCTGCTCCCTGCTCGACCCCCTGCGAGGGGAGGAGGGTGCGCCGCGAGGGCTGCAGGGCCTTGTCCTCGCTCCGCGCGAGATTGCGTCCTGCCGTCTGCAGGTTCGTCCGGGTGTAGCCGGGGTGCGCTGCGGTGCTGAGGAGACCCCAGCCGTGCTCCTCCGAGAGCGCGGCGAGGTGAAGGGCCATCAGCAGGTCGGCGAGCTTGGACTGCGCGTACGCGCGCCCGGCCCGGTAGCGACGCTCCGAGTCGAGGTCGTCGAAATGGATGCCGCCGAAGTTCGCCGTGCCGCTCGACATCGTCGCGACGCGCGGCGACGGCGACTCCAGGATGCGCGGCAGGAGCAGGTTCGTCAGCAGGAACGGGCCGAGGAAGTTGCTCTGCCACTGCAGCTCGTGCCCGTCGACGGTGACCGTGCGCTTCGGCGGGACCATGACGCCCGCGTTGTTGACGAGGGTGTCGATGCGCTCGCCGTCGGCCAGCATCCCCTCGGCGAAGGCGCGCACGCTCGCGAAGTCGGCCAGGTCGATGCGGCGCAGTTCGAGCTGGGCGCCGGGCACGCGGGCCAGGATGTCGCTGCGCGCGGACTCGCCCTTGTCGAGCGAGCGCACGGCCATGGTGACGCGCGCGCCGGCCGCGGCGAGCCGGGCCGTCGCCTCCTTGCCGGTGCCGCTGTTGGCGCCCGTCACGACGACGGAGCGTCCGGTCTGGTCGGGAACGGTGTACATGGGATCCTCCGTCGTGCCGTGGATGTCCGGTTCGATCGTGAAATAATGAACCGGTGGTCTGTTACGGACAGTAATAGACCGATGGTCTGTTAGCAAGGGGGTCCCCGATGTCCCAGCCGACGTTCAGCCGGGCGCGCAGCGTCGAGCAGCGCGCGCAGCGCCGGGAGGACATCCTGGGCGCCGCCCGCGCGATGCTCGACGACACCCGTGTCGCCGACCTGAGCCTCAACGAGCTGGCGAGGCGCGTCGGCCTCGCCAAGTCGAACGTGCTGCGCTACTTCGAGTCGCGGGAGGCCGTGCTGCTCGACCTCTACGACCGCGAGTTCCGCGAGTGGCTCGACGCCCTGGAGGAGCGGCTCGCGGCGACGCCCGAGCGCACCGCGGGCTCCCTCGCCGCAGCGGTGGCCGAGACGGTGGCCGCGCGGCCGGTGCTGGCCGAGCTCTGCGCGAGCGCCCCGGGCATCCTGGAGCACAACATCTCGGGGGAGGTCGCGCGGGCCTACAAGCGGGGGATGCTCACCTCGGCGGCGCGGCTCGCGGCACTGGCGGAGCCCTGGATCGGAGGCGAGGAGTCGGACGCCCTGGTGTTCGTCGGGGCGGTCACGCTCGCCATCGGCGGCATCTGGTCGAGCTGCCGGGTGTCGCCCGGGATGGCCGAGGCCTACGCGCTCGACCCGGAGCTCGCCCGCTACCGGCTCGACTTCGCGTCCAGCCTCCGGACGGGCGTCGCGGTCGTGATCCGCGGGCTGCGCGCCGGCCGGGTGCAGGCCCGGGTGGAGGGCGCCGCCGCGAAGTAGTACCACGGCATGAGGAACTTGCACCTTCTGCAATGAGATGCTGGACCTGCGTCATCGATGCCGCACGTCCAGCATCCACACCCGCTGAGGGGAACATCCGTGCACTTTCTCGCTGTGCTCAGCATGAAGAACCGCGCGCTGATCGCGCTCGTCACCATCGTGGCGGCCGTGTTCGGCGGTCTCGCGCTCGCCAATCTGAAGCAGGAACTGATCCCCTCGATCTCGTTCCCGCAGCTCGCCATCGTGTCGACGTACCCCGGCGCGTCGCCCGAGGTCGTCAACAACGACGTGAGCACCCCGGTCGAGGCCGCCATCCAGGGCGTCCCCGACCTCGAGAGCACCTCGGCGGTGAGCAGCACCAACCAGTCGATCATCACGGCGAAGTTCACCTACGGCACCGACCTGGCGACGGCCGAGCAGAAGATCGACCGCGCGATCAACCAGATCTCGTCGACCCTCCCCTCGGGCGTCCAGCCCCAGGTCGTCTCCGGCAGCATCGACGACCTCCCCGTCATCCAGCTGGCGGTCAGCAGCAGCGGTGACCAGCGGACGCTCGCCGACGACATCACGAAGCTCGCCCTCCCCGACATCAAGGACGTCACGGGCGTCAACGACGCGCAGCTCGTCGGCGAGGTCGGCCGGCGCATCACCATCACCCCGGACGCGGCCAAGCTCGCCGCGGCGGGAGTGAGCAGTTCGGCCGTGAAGGACGCCCTGCAGCAGAACGGCGTGCTGCTCCCGGGCGGCTCGATAACCGAGGACGGCAAGACCCTCTCCATCCAGTCGGGCAAGCAGCTCGCGTCGGTCGACGACATCGCGGCGCTGCCGCTGGTGCGCAGCGCGACGGCGGGCGCGGGCGCGTCGGGCTCAGGGGCGTCGGGGTCCGGCGCTTCCGGTGCGACGGGTGCCTCCGGTGCGGCCGGCGCGACGGGTGCCACGGGTGCGACCGGTGCGACCGGTGCCACGGGATCCGCGGCCGCCGCTGCGGCAGCCGCGGCCGCCGAGCCGACCACGCCGCCGACCATCGGCGATGTCGCCACGGTCGCCGAGACCGACGACCCGATCACCTCCATCTCGCGCGTCGACGGCAAGCCGGCGCTCACGATCGCGGTCACAAAGCTTCCCTCCGCCAACACCGTCGAGGTCTCGCACGGCGTGACGGAGCTCATCCCCGACCTCCAGAAGAAGCTCGGCTCGGACGCGAAGATCACCGTCGTGTTCGACCAGGCCCCGTTCATCACCCAGTCGATCAA
>Ga0153993_100677_pt1 | contig 12711 bp, 10 predicted proteins | sample TSNC077MetaG_FD_104706 | JGI IMG/M metagenome (GOLD analysis project Ga0153993, IMG submission 104706) | Attine ant fungus gardens microbial communities from North Carolina, USA - TSNC077 MetaG | ecosystem: Host-associated > Fungi > Mycelium > Unclassified | place: USA: North Carolina, Lumber...
ATCGCCAAGCTTCGGACGGTCGTCTTCAATGGCCTGCGATGCATTGGATGCACGGCTCGTACGCCCGATCAGCGGCTCGAGAATACGATAACCCCACACGGCCATCGGCAACGAAATGAAGAGCGTGAAGTAGGTGCCGATAGTCGTGGTGATCAGGTTGCTCGCGGCAGCGAACGTCAGCACGGCCTTCGCCATTTCAGGCGTCTGCTGCGCGGCAATCGCGCCCGATGCCGCCGCCATCATGCTGCCCGATCCCACGCCGGAACCCATCGCCAAAGCGAGCGGATGGAAGATGTTCAAGCTCGCAACGAAGCCGGCAAGAATTGCGATGAATACCGCGCCGAAGACCGTCCCCGTCAGATACTCGGCGAGCACGCCGCGCCCTTCTGGCGAGTCCATGCCGTACTTTTCGCCGATGATCGCAAGGCTCGGTTCACGCCCCACGGAAAACGTCGCGCCGATCGCCTCACGCTTGATTCCGAGCAGCAATGCCAGCGGCAAGCCAAGCAGGATAGTCCCGACAAAATGCCCGAGCTCCTGAAACGCGAGCGCCCATCCGGACGCAACGAGCTTGGGCAACGCGCCGCCGACCAGCAGACCCAGCTTGGCGACAAACAATAAAAGCGCCGGCTGAAGAATGGCGGCCGCGAGAAATTGCGTCTTGACGTCGAGCCGCGCAACGCCGCTCCATCGGCCACTTGCCAAACCTAAAGCGGCACCGAGAAGAAGCGCCCAGATCATCGGGAGCAACACGACTTTTCCCGGTCCGACCTTGAACGTGAACGAGCCGATGAATTCGGCAATGAGAAGGATGATTGCTGCATAAAAGAAGAGCTTCGCGCTCCTCAAGCCATCACTGCCCCGTTGTTGCGCGGCCAACGTACTTGCCATGTGTTGCTCCCTTTTTAGGTCCCTGTATTCGCTTGTTTTTATCGGCAACGAAGGACAGGTAGTTTTATAAAAGTGCTATAGATAACCAAACGTCGTTGCGGGTTCTTTAGCCGTTTCAACCCAGACACTCTTGGTCTGCGTGTATTCATACAACGCTTCAACGCCGCTCGAGCGGCCGTATCCACTCATACCATAGCCGCCGAATGGAGACGCGACATTAATGGTTTTATAGCCATTGATCCAGAAGGTTCCGGCGTTGACCTGACCTGCCACGCGATGAGCACGGCCAACGTCATTCGTCCAGACCGCGCCCGCGAGACCAAACTCGGTATCGTTCGCAATGGCGAGCGCTTCCTCTTCTGTATCGAATGGAATGGCGGCCACTACCGGTCCGAAAATTTCAGTGCGCGCGACGTCCATCTCGTTCGTAACGTTCGACAGCACTGTCGGCGATACAAAGTACCCGCCATCCGATTGTTCCGCCGATCCCGCCGCGAGCGTCGCGCCGGCCTCGACGCCGCTCGCGATCATATTCATCACGTGCTTGTATTGCGTGACGTTGTTGATGGGGCCGACTTCAGTGGCGTCATCGAGCGGAAGACCCACCTTGATCTTGCGCGCGCCCGACGCAACCATGCCGACAAACTCGTCATAGACCGAGCGTTGCACGAGAAGACGCGATCCCGCCACGCAACTCTGGCCCGCGCCGGCGAAGATCGCGGCTTGCGCGGTGAGCGCGGCATGCTTCAGGTTGGCATCGGCGAAGATGATGTTGGCCGACTTGCCGCCGAGTTCCAGCACGCACGGCAGCACGCGTTTCGCCGCGGCTTCGGCAATCCGCGCGCCGGTTGCGGGAGAACCTACGAACACGACTTTCTTCACGGCCTTGTGGGCGATTGCAGCTTGCGCCACCGTCTGCCCGAGGCCTGCAAGGACGTTGATCAAGCCTTTCGGTGCACCTGCTTTTTCGGCGAGCATGGCGACCACGAGCGACGTGAAAGGCGTCATCTCCGATGGCTTCAGCAATACCGCATTGCCCATGCAAATAGCGGGTGCAAGTTGCCATCCGCATGTGAAAACCGGCGCGTTCCAAGGCGTGATCTGCAGGACCGTTCCCGCCGGTTCGCGGCGCGTGTAGTTCAGATGAGACGTTGGAACAGGAATGACATCGCCGTAAAATTTGTCTGCCCAGCCGCCGTAATACTCGAACATCTCGGCGACCTTCGCGACTTCGCCACGGCAATCGCGGATGGGTTTTCCGGATCCCATCGATTCCAGACGCGCGAGGTTTTCGGTATCGCGTCGCAACTCGCGGGCAATGTCGAACATCACGCGGCCGCGTGCAGCGTGAGTCATTGCCCACCATTGTTTTTGCGCGCGCTGGGCGGCGTCCGCCGCGATATCGACGATAGCCGCGCCGCCATCTTTATACGAAAGGCTCGGCTTGCCGGTGGCGGCATCGTAAAGCTGAATCGGTTCGCCCGTTCCTTCTATCAACTCGCCACCAACGTACGATCCGATCGTCTTCGCGTTCGGAAAGAAATGTGCGAAGGCCGCCAACAGGTTTTCGGCTGCGTTGTTTTCCATTTTTGCTTCTCCAGGATTCGCTTACTTGTCTTCGATGAATTGCACGATGCGATTGAAGTCCTCGCCGTCGCCGATTGTCTTTGCGCTCTCCGCCCACAGACGTCCGGCTTCGGCTGCAATGGGTGCATCAATGTCCTGAGCGTGCAGCAAGTCCATCGCGAGGCGCACGTCCTTTCGCATCAGTTTCATTGTGAAACCAGAATCGAACGTGTCGGTGAAGATCCACGTGGGGTAATTAGTGAGCGTCGCGCTGTTGCGCCCGGAACCGCCGTTGAGCGCTTCGACGAGTTTCTTCGGATCGACGCCTGCTGCTTTTGCCGCGCGCACCGCTTCGCTCGTTGCGAGCAGGTGCACGCCCGTCAGCAAGTTGTTGATGATCTTCGTGACGTGGCCCGCGCCGACCGGGCCGACGTGGACGCGCTTCGCGCTCATCACGGCAAGGATCGGCTCGACTGCCGCGACGTCGTCTTCGGAACCGCCGAGGACCATGGTCATGGTCGCCGTCGCCGCGCCCTTCGGGCCGCCGCTCACGGGAGCATCGACGAAACCGATCTTCAGCTCCGCCAACACGGCCGCAACCTTGCGTGTGCTGTCTGGCTCGGCCGTGGTGGTATCGACGACGATGAGCCCCGCCTTTCCGTGCGCCGCAACACCGCCCTCGCCAAGCACGACCTCTTCCACGATCGCCGATGTCGGCAGCGACAAGACGAGCACATCGGCATCGCGCGCAATATCTGCAACAGATGCACGCGGCGAGACGCCTTGCGCTTCGAGCGCCGCTGCCACGCCAGGCGCCGCGTCGAACCCGAGCACTTCATAACCGCCACGCTTGAGCGAAAGCGCCATGCCGCGCCCCATGTTTCCCAGTCCGATAACCCCAACCGTCTGCATAAATCCACTCCATTGCGAATACGCTGCCGGCCGGAGAGAAAAGGTCTGTCCGTTGCGAGCGCGTTTGGAATGCTTATCTTCGGCTCGCAAGACCCTATAATCCATCAACGCCAATATTGGAATCGTTCTGATTTTTAGAACACTCTGCGGACCACCCATTCGCAAGCACGCGCGAGACCCCAGCCATGGCCGACAACCTCACCGAAAGCCGAATCGTCTATTTTTTCGAGGCCGTCCGTTGCGGCACGATCCGCGCTGCCGCCGACTGGCTGGATGTCGCGCCATCGGCGGTGAGCCGGCAAATCGGCTTGCTCGAGACGGAACTGGACGCCACGCTGATCGAGCGGCACGCACGCGGCGTGCGGCCCACGGAGGCCGGGCAATATCTGATCGAATATTTTCGCGAGCAGCTCGCGCACAAGGACGACTTCATTTCCCGTCTGCAGGAACTGCGCGGGTTGAAAACGGGGACCGTCGGCGTGGTGCTTGGTGAAGGGTTTGTATCGGACGTTCTGGCCGGACCGATGCAGCATTTTTGCAAGCTTTATCCGGGCATCAAGATCAACCTCGATCTAGGCAGCACAAACGATGTCATGCGCCGGATCTCGGAAGACGAAGGCGAGATTGGACTGGTGTATAACCCGCCGGCCGAACCGAAAATCGTATCACGTGCCATCAAGCAGCAACCGATGATGGCAATCGTCAATCCGAATTTCATTCGTAGCACCAAGCAAAAATCCATGAGCGTGAAGGAACTGTCCGGTTATCCGCTCGCGGCCACACACGCGACCTATGGCACGCGCCAGATGCTTCAGGCGGTCGAGTTTGCGGAGAAGGTCAGGCTCGATCCCATCGTCACAACCAACTCCATCAACATCCTCAAGCAGTTCGCAAAGTCGGGCCTGGGCCTCGCGGTATTGCCTGCGTTTGCTGTTACGACCGAGCTTGCGGCAGGTGAACTGCTCGCCATCGAAATCGATCATCCCATTCTGAAGAAAGCCGAGGCGCATCTCGTCACGCGTGCGGGACGAAAGTTGTCGGTGGCATCGAACAAGATGCTGCAGTTGATGTCCTCGCAAATGAGAGCGTTTCGTTGAACGTGGGCCACAGTTAGTGAAGACTCTAAAATGAGTGTCCAGGACGTACGATCTGGTTTTTATGTCCTTCATTAACTCCGCGATCACGCTTCGTCACGATCCATCATGGTCACCAAGAACGGCACTGCAAAGACCAACGCAACGCTTCCGCTATGCAACACGCTGGCTGGATTTATTATCGCGACGCTGCTCTTTCTGCAGACGTGCGCCGCGATTTCAGCGCCGTCCGCGGACGCCATCGCGCATGCGAATACCACGCCTACGCTCAAGGGCAAGCGGATCGGAATTAGTGTGGCCGGTACGGAACACTATTGGGATTTGAAGGCGTATCAAGGACAAATCGATGAAGTCAAAAGGCTCGGCGGCACGACCATTCCCATGGACGCAGGCCGCGACGACAGTAAGCAGATAGCGCAGTTGCAGGCACTGATCGAACAGAAGCCTGACGCGATCATGGAACAGCTTGGATCGGCGGCGCTACTTGAACCGTACCTCAAGAAAATCCGTGACGCGGGTATCCCGCTTTTTACCGTCGATACCGCCAGCCCGTCCAGCATCAACGTGACGACATCGGATAACTTTTATATTGGCGAGCAACTGGCGTTGAAGCTCGTCAACGATCTTCGTGGTGAAGGAAAGATACTTGTGTTCAACGGTTTCTATAACACGCCCGTCGATGCAATCCGATACGAGATGCTGCGCACGGTGCTGAAGTGGTATCCGAAGATCACGATCATCCAGCCCGAGTTGCATGAAGTCATCCCGGGCACGGTGGAGAAGGCGCGCGAGCAGATTGCGCGATTGCGCGATAAAAATCCGAAGGGCACCGTGCAAGCGATCTGGGCTGCGTGGGACGGGCCGCAAGTGGGCGCGACCCAGGCCGTAGATGCAGCGCAACGCAGCGAGATCCGGACTTATGGGGTGGATGGAAGTCCCGAGGCCGTGATGCTCGTGAAGGATGAGCAATCGAGCGCGGCGGCCGTGGTCGCGCAACAGCCTTACCTGATCGGCAAGACAGCGGTTGATAACGTCGCGCGTTATCTCGCCGGTGATCGAACGATACCGCCGGCAACCTACGTGCCTTCAATTCTCGTCAGCAAAGAAAACGCGGCGCAGGCGCAGAAGATGCTTGGGCAGGACAAGGGGAAATAAAAAGAAACGCGGTCGGCGGACGTTGCATAACGCCACCGACTTGTTCCGCTCCAACTGCGGAAAATCCGACTGTGCAGAAATATATAAACCGTTATTTCCTTATTAGCCTTGCTAAGAAACGGCGCGATGCCAATAGTGGATTCCAGCCGCTCGCTTGAAGCGGGCATAGAACGCGCGGAATAAACTTTCGGGAGTTCCAGTTGGTTCCATCGACCTATGCAAGCCGCGAAATTCGGATTGATGCGGCAGATCCCTTCGCCGATGTGTTATCCGAGGAAGCGCTGGCATTTATTGCGGCACTGGATCGCGAGTTTACGGCTCGGCGCGGACGAGTTCTTCAGGCCCGGCAAGATTTTTCACGTCAGCGCCAAGATGGTAATAGCTTCGGATTCCTCCCTATTACCGCGAATATCCGAAACGATCCCGCCTGGCGTGTACCTTCGGCTCCAAGCGACCTCATCGACCGTCGCGTGGAAATAGCAAGCACATCCGACAGCCGGAAGGTCGTCATCAACGCGCTGAACGCCGGGGCTCAAGTTTGGGTGGCTGATCTTGAAGACGCAATGTCTCCGACCTGGCAAAACGCCATGGTGAGCCAGCGTAATCTGAAGGACGCCGTAGCCGGAACTATTAGTTATCTCGATCCGCACGGCAAGCTATATAAACTCGAAGACAATGCCACGGCCATAGTCGTGCGGCCGCGCGGATGGCACCTTCCCGAAGATCATCTGCTGGTGGACGGACACGCTGCGTCGGCAAGCCTCGTGGACTTCGGCCTGTACTTCTTCCATTGCGCGAGCAAGCAACTGGAACGCGGCAGCGGTCCGTACTTCTATCTTCCCAAGCTCGAGAATCATCTGGATGCGCGTTTGTGGAACGATGTCTTCGAGTTCGCGGAAGACTGGGCCGGCATGCCACATGGGACCATTCGCGCCACCGTGATTATCGAGCATATTGGAGCGGCGTACGAAATGGAGGAAATCCTTCATGCTCTCGGTCCTCATGCGGCTGGCCTGACGGCAGGACGATGGGACTATTTCTTCAGTATCGCGAAGGAATTCCGCAATCGCGAAGACTGTGTTCTTCCGGACCGCTCGGATCTGACCATGAGCCTGCCGTTCATGCGCGCATACACCGAGCTTTTGATCCGGACCTGCCATAAAAGGGGAACCCATGCGCTCGGGGGCGTAGCAACGCAGATTCCGGACCGGTCCGATGTAGACGCGCGTGCACAGGCGATAAATGTCGTGCGGCGGGACAAAGAACACGAAGCCGCGCAAGGATTCGACGGGACGTGGGTAGTCCATCCGGATTTCGTCAAGGTGTGCCACGACGCTTTCGATCCTGTGCTCGACCGGCGGCCAAATCAGATTGGCCGGATGCACGATGGCGCGCCCATATCGGCGGCGGATCTCATGCCCGCCAGTCCAATCGGCGGCAACATTACCGAGCAAGGATTGCGAAGCAACATCGCGATTTCGATCCGCTATCTGGAGGCATGGCTGCGCGGCCGAGGGTCCGTACGACTTTTTGGCCTGATGGAAGGCGCCGCGACCGTCGAGATTTCACGCTCTCAGATATGGCAATGGCTGCAACACGGCGCACGTCTTCAGGACGGCCGCCTGATCAGCCACGATCTGGTGCGTGCCGTGATGGCGGAGGAGATCAGTCGATACTGTGAGTCATCGGATGGAACACTCACCGAAAGCGACCTCGATAATGCCAGGGCACTTTTTGAAGAAGTCGCAATGGGCAAGGCCTTCCCGGAGTTCCTCACCATCCCTGGCTACCGCAGACTGAACGGAATGCATGAGGAGCGTTCGCCTCGCATGAACTCAGCACGACAAACTACCTCTGCTCTCACCTGCAGCAGCGGGATGTTCACCAACTTGCAGCTCAAGCCCAGAGTCGCCTTCTCCTTCGGGTTCATGGGCTGGTCGGCGTGGCTGATGGAACACGCGGTGTCTCACGCTGCACTCGTTCGTGATCATCTGACCGGGTTCGTGCCCATTGGTCTGAGCATCGAATATCTGGGTCCGTTCAGCTTCTTCGATTGCGAAACCATGGACGTGGTGACGCGAGTCAGCACCTGGAATCCTCATGGATTTCACACGCTGCAAGACGTTGAAGTAATGCTCTCGACGGGGCATGGAACCCCGGTCGCCAGGATCACGATGCAAGAAGTATGCGTGCGCATAGAGTCGCCGCAGACGCTTGCCGCCGCGCCGGGCCGCCTGCCGAGCGGGTTAGCGCCGATGTTCCTGGACAGTCCCGCAGATATCCACGAGCGTCCCACGCTGATGAATCGCGGAACACCGCCAGTGCCCGAAGACGCAGAACGCATCATCGAATATCGGCACGATTTCATCGTTCACCGGCACGCGTGCGAAGTGGCCGACCAGTGGTATTCCGAACATGTCTGCGACTACGTTGGCGACAGTCGCGAAGCCATGGTCATGCAATGGCTCGACACACATCCGGCCTTGCTGCCGGGCCTGTCTCAACGCATCGACCGAATCAGCATCGGGTTGCGGCGCCCTTACATGCTTTTCGATCGTGGCTACGTCATCACAACCGCGTATTGCGTTGGCCAGGAAATCCATTTCCATCATCGGCTGATGACCGCATCAGGGGCCGATGCCGGCGACGCTTTAGAAGTGTTCTCGTGCGCGTGACCGGAATAAAGAGGAGTGGCACATGACGTTTAATTTTTCGGGTTCGTTGCTTCGTTTCGTAGGCTACCGCCGCCAGCTTGCTTATGACGCAAGCACCCTCGGCAATGCGTTGAACGCACTGTTTGCGGACTATCCCGAACTCAGGGAATTGCTGATGGATCAGGAGTTCGCGTTTCGCCGAACCATGCGTCTTGCAATCAACAGCGAGGTGATTCGTGGCGACATTTCCAGGCTGCTCGCGCCAAATGATTCCGTCGAAATCATGACCGCGATCTCCGGCGGCTGATACGTCTTTCGCTGCAACATCGGCTCACAAAAAGGAATCTGCAATGTCCCTCGACACCCGGTTGCGCTCCATATTTAATACGGTCCTTGAGATCGATGCGAGTCTGCCCGACTCGTCCCTGCGTTACCAGGAGACACCCGGCTGAGACTCGTTGGGCGCGGTGTTATTGATCTCGTCGATAGAAGAAGAATTTCAGATCGAGATCGACACGGATCGCGCGTTGAAAATGGAAACGTTCGACGGCGCAGCGCAAATGCTTCGGGAGCTGGGTGTTCCAGATTGACACCATGAGTACAACGCTCGATCGCCAGGAAATACGCGAAGCCGAGTTGCTGCCGATCATGCGCGAACTGATCGAGCATCATCGGCGCACGTGCGCACCCTACGCGCGCATCCTCGATGCAATCGGTCACTCGGTTGACCGGAAATACGAGCAGCTGGCGGACCTGCCGTGGCTGCCCGTGCGCCTATTCAAGGAACATCGATTGGTCAGCACCACGTCCGACGAAGTGGCTGTGCTGACCTCATCGGGCACGACCAGCTCCAACGTGAGCAGGATCGCGCTGGATCGCGACGCGGCCGAGCTTCAGCGCCGCGCATTGACCGCCACGCTTGCAACGCTGACCGGTCCTCGCCGGCTGCCCATGTTGATCGTGGATTCACCAACGGCCGTGCGTGAAGAGCGCTTCTCCATTCGTGGCGCAACCGTTTTGGGTGTGATGAATATTGGCCGCGACCATGTCTTCGCATTCGATAAAAACAACAACATCGATGCCGCGGCAGTCGAGAACTTCCTGCATCGTCATGGCCGTGAATCTTTCCTGATATTCGGCTTCACCTCGCTCGTCTGGACGCAGTTTTATTCGTTCGCAAAGTCCACTGGAGCGGACCTGACGCACGCGCGGCTTCTGCACACGGGCGGTTGGAAAAAGCTCGCGGACCAGGCTGTATCGCCGGAAGCATTTCGCAACGGCTTTCGCAATGCGACAGGTCTTTCCCAATGCCATAACTTCTACGGCATGGTGGAACAAGGCGGCGTGATCCACGTCGAATCAGCGTCGGGCGATGGCCTGTATTGCCCCGCGTTCACTGATGTCATCATTCGCGATCCGCACACGTGGAAAGAAGCAGCGACAGGCACGGAAGGCGTAATCGAAGTCATAAGCGCCGTGCCGCGAGCGCATCCGGGACACGTGCTGTTGACCGAGGATCGTGGAGTCGTGCATGGCGTGGACGATGGTGAGCGGCCGGGAAAACGATTCTCCGTGCTTGGCAGACTGGCTCGGGCGGAGCCGCGCGGTTGCGCCGACACGTTGCCTGCTAAGTTACTCGAGACGCCGCCTGAGACGCGGCCCGAGACAACCTTTGGACTGCAGCCATGAGCGGCCTGCTCGAAGGCAAACACCTGCTCGTCACTGGCGTGATCAACCATGCGTCGATTGCGTTCGCCGTTGCAAAACACGCGCAGGAGCAAGGCGCGCAGGTAATCCTGACCGGTCATGGCCGGCTGCATATGGTCGAACTCGCGTCCAACCGCTTGCCCTTCCCGGCGCCGGTTATCGAACTCGATGTCACCAATGCCTCGCAACTAGCCACGCTCGCGGAACGCGTGCGAGTTCATATGCCGCGGCTCGACGGCGTGTTGCACTCGATCGCGTTCGCGCCTTCCGCAGTACTCGGCAACGAGTTCCTCCGCACACCCTGGAGCGATGTTTCGACGACCCTTCAGGTATCCACCTACTCAATGCAAGCGCTGGTCGCCGCCTTATTGCCGCTCATGCGCGAAGGCGGCGCGATCGTGGGCCTCGACTTCGATGCCTCCGTCACCTGGCCCGGCTATGGATGGATGGGCGTCGCGAAGGCCGGACTGGAAGCTACCGCTCGGTATATCGCCCGCGACCTTGGCGCGCGCGGCGTGCGCGTCAATCTCGTTTCGTCCGGCCCTTTGCGCACTGCGGCCTCGCACGGCGAACCCTGCTTCGCGGACATCGCAGCCACATGGCGCGAACGCGCGCCGCTCGGATGGGACTCCACCTCTGCGGACGGCGTTGCACGCACATGCGTCGCTTTGTTGTCCGACTGGTTCCCCGTCACGAGTGGCGAAATCGTCCATGCCGATGGTGGCTTTCACACTATCGGCATCTGACATGAACCCTATCCAGGATGATTCGATGCAACCGACGGATTCTCCTACTCGCATTGCCGTGGTAATTGGCGGCACGCGCGGTATCGGGCAGGCAAGCGCTCGCGTACTCGCCGCAGCAGGCGCGACCGTGATCGTGACCGGCACCGACCCGGAACGAGCGGAAAACGAGGCTCGCCAGATCAGCGCGGCGTATGGCGTGCGAGCAGCGGGCCATGCGCTCGATCTCGCCGACTATGCATCGATCAGCGTGGCGATCAAGTCGATTGCCGCCGAGCATGGCGGTATCGATGCGATGCTTGTCAGCGCCGGTTTCATGCAAAGCACGCCGCTTGGATTGACGCAGGAATCGGTCGCGCGTCGCCTGCTCGACGTGAACCTGCTGGGCGTAGCAGAAGCATTACAGGTCACCGCAAAAGTGATGATGCGACGACGACGCGGCGCCATCGTGCTGCTGGGCTCTCTCGTCGGTGAGCGCGGCGCCGCAGGACAAACCATTTATGCGGCAACCAAAGCCGGCATCGCAGCGCTCGCCAAATCGGCAGCGAAGGAGCTGGGGCCTTTGGGCATTCGCGTGAACGCCGTGGCGCCCGGGTTGATCGATACCGACCTGCTTGCGTCCGTTCCCGCCGATGTCATTGCAGCACGTCGCGCGCAGACCTCGCTGCGCCGTACAGGCAGCGCAAACGAGGTCGCAACGGTGATCGCCTTTCTGCTCAGCGACGATGCGTCGTTCGTTACCGGACAAATAATAGGCGTGGATGGAGGGCTGGCTTTATGAACACGTTCGGTGCCGATGTTCGCCTTATCGATGCCACCCATGGCTCGACGCTCGCCGGGCCTGACCTTGCAAAACGGATCCTTGCAATGGAGTTGGAGTTGCGCGCCATGCCGGAGGGGCTCGTTTTCCTCCCCGCGCCCTGGACCATCGATACCATTTGCCGTTATCTCGCCGCACTTCGCAGACGACGGCCAATCGCGTTGCTCGATCCGCAGATCGACTCGGCCACACTGGCCGAGTTGACGACTCGATTCGAACCCGCAGGTGTGTGGCAACCCGCAATCCAGGCGCCGGTGAGCGAGGGTTATCGCCGCGAACTTCCGGGATGGGTACGGAAATCGCCCGCCGCAGCCGTTCACCCGGACCTCGCGTTGCTCATGACCACTTCCGGGTCGACGGGCGCAGCCCGTATGGTGCGGCTGTCGCGTCACGGCGTGTACGCCAACGCCGGCGCAATTGTGCGCGCGCTCGACATCACGTCGCGCGAGATCGCCCCGACCAGTTTGCCGTTTCATCTGGGCTATGGGCTTTCGGTATTGAACAGTCATCTGCTCGCCGGCGCGACCATTATCGTGACGCCGCATCCTGTCATCGGTCCGGAATTCTGGGCTGCCTGCGATACATATTGCGCAAGCTCGTTCGCGGCCGTGTCGCACGTGTACGAGTTGCTATCGCGCTTGCGATGGACGCCTTCAATGCATCCCTCCTTGCGCACGCTCACCCAATCGGGGAGCCGCATGCGACCCGAATTGATCGCACAGTTAGCCGGTGACATCGACCGAGTGCAGGGCCGCTTTTTTCTGATGTACGGGCAAACCGAAGCAACAGCCCGCATGGCGATATTGCCGCCTGTCAGGATCGCATCGAAAGCGGGCTCGGTCGGTCTTGCGGTGCCGGGCAGCGCACTTTCTATACGACTCGAATCCGGCGAGGAGACTCAGAAAGCGGACGCTTCAGGCGAGGTCGTATTTCGCGGTCCCGGCGTCATGATGGGTTATGCCGATAACGCCGTCGATCTTGCTCGCGGCGACGATCACCACGGCATGTTGCGAACCGGTGATATCGGTCATTTTGATCAGGATGGCTACCTTTTTCTCGAAGGCCGTCTCAAACGTATTGCAAAGCTCTTTGGTCAACGCATCAATCTGGACGCAGTTGAACGTATTGCAGCCGAAACCGGTGCACGCGGAATGACAGCGGCCGTGTCG
>Ga0153993_100678_pt1 | contig 12683 bp, 9 predicted proteins | sample TSNC077MetaG_FD_104706 | JGI IMG/M metagenome (GOLD analysis project Ga0153993, IMG submission 104706) | Attine ant fungus gardens microbial communities from North Carolina, USA - TSNC077 MetaG | ecosystem: Host-associated > Fungi > Mycelium > Unclassified | place: USA: North Carolina, Lumber...
AAGATCGGATCCTGCGAACTGAAGGAAGGACCGAACAGTGAGAGCACGAACACCACTGCAGCCAATATCAGCAGCGCAGTCGGCCATCCGCCGATCCGCCCGCCAACCGATCGCCCGTCGAATTCTGCGGCGCGAGCACTGCCGTATCCGTCTCGTTCCGATTCACGATGGACGACCATGAGCCCGAGAACACCGGCCGCCACAAGGAGTCCGTGGCCCGCAAGCGCGAGATAAGCACCGGGACCCGCGTCGATCGAACCCGCCGAAATCGGACGGAAAAGGTCCAAGCGGTTTGCATCGATTGCGTCGACGAACAACTGAACGTCGAGAATCGCCGCGCCGAGCGACACCGCGCCGATCCCGGCCAGGAGTCCACCTGCCATGGCGGGTCTGCGGCCCGAAACGAGTAGTGCCACCAGGGGCGCGACGATGGTGCAGACGGCTGCGAAGAGCGCCGCAGAAGTGACAGCGCCCGTCGTGTCGACCCCGCGGCCACTTCCGACTCCGACGACGGGACTGGCCGCCACTCCGACGGCACCGAGCAATCCAATGACCGCCGCGAGGGGCGCCCCGGACGTCACTCGGGGGTCGTCGATACGCGCCTGCGACGTAGTTCCAGGTGTTGTGGACACTCGATCGACGGTAGTGCCTGAATGGACCGGTGATCCGGTTGTGACACGCGTGATCACGAAACGAGATGATTCGTCCGTTTTGCCCGGATCGACATATTCCCAGGTCAAGCTGTGAGGCACGTCACATAATCGGACAGGTTTCCGCTACGGCTTGCGCCCATCGCAATCATTTCGTTACCGTCAGTCGGTCTAAGTCACGGGCTGATCACGAACTCGAGGAGAGAACCGGCATATGCATCACCGCAGCCAGTTCACCGCTAGTAGGTTCTCGAACTCAGCTCCAGACGAGGTCACGACCACTTATCCAACGCACTCGGCCAGGCGTTACACCGAGACCAAAAGTTCTGAGATCTCTACCGATATGTTCACTCGAAATTCATCCTCCACGTCGTCCGATTCCGACTCTCACGAGTTCGTCGAGTCCGACGTGATCAGCACCCCCACTTACGCCTCCTCCGCACCGACAGTCGATGTCGAATCTCCGGTTCGCCGCAGCGGTGCTCACCGACTCCCCACCCCTCCCTCTGCTCTCAAGGGCCGTGCCGCCGTTCTGGCAGTTGCAGCCGGCGCAGTTGTCGCTGCGGGCCAGGCAGTTGTCAACGACGGTTCCTCTTCCGCCGCCGACCACTCGGAAGTTGCACTCGCCAACGAGTCCTCCGCGATCGGCACCACCGCAGAACCGCAGGCCGCTCAGTTCGCTCCGGCCACCTCCACGGCAGCCACCACCGAAGCCGACGCTCCCCAGGTCCTCAACGTCGCAGCACCGACCGACCTCTCCCAGTTCAGCAACCTGCTTGCCAAGGGCCAGCGTTTCAGTGACGAGCGCGCAGCACGCGAAGCCGCTGCCCGACGCCCGCTGTTCGTCCTGCCGGCAGTCGGCACGTTCACGTCCAACTTCGGCACCCGCTGGGGCACCCTGCACGCCGGCGTCGACATCGCCGCCCCGATCGGGACGCCCATCGTCGCAGTCGCCGACGGCAAGGTCATCGATTCAGGTCCGGCTTCCGGATTCGGCATGTGGGTACGCCTGCAGCACGCAGACGGAACGATCACCGTCTACGGCCACATCGACACGTCCACCGTCACCGTCGGTCAGCAGGTCATGGCCGGCGACCAGATCGCCACTGTCGGCAACCGCGGCTTCTCTACCGGCCCGCACCTTCACTTCGAGGTTCACCTCGCCGGCGAGAACAAGATCGATCCCCTCCCCTGGCTTGCCTCACGCGGCATCAGCCTCGGCGTCGAGCAGGACTGATCGCAAGCCCAACGCTTCTGAGCAAAAACTTCCGGCCCGCACCTTTCCAGGTACGGGCCGGAAGTTTTTTGCCTGTCTTTTACAGCTTGACCATCGGCACACCGCCGATGAGCATCAACCGCACCTTGCCCGCACTACCGAAGTCGATGGTGACCGTCGCGGTGGGTCCGGTGCCCTTGGTTTCCAACACGGTGCCCAGACCGTACTTGTCGTGACTGACGCGGTCACCCGTGGCGAGGACCAGAACGTTGTTGCGGCCACGCGCGGCACCGAAACTGGGAGTCGACGCGGCCTTGCCGGACCCTCCCCCGTAGTTCTGCCCGCCACCGTATCCCTGGCCGCCCTGGCTACCGTAGCGGCTTCCACTGCCGTAGCCGGGCCTGCCGCTTCCGAATCCGCCACCGGTGCCCGGATCCTCACGGCGCCAGTTGATCAGGTCCTCCGGGATCTCCTGGATGAACCGTGACGCCGGGTTCTGGATCGGCTGCCCCCAAGCCGAACGCATGATCGCGCGCGTCAGGTAGAGGCGCTGCCTGGCACGGGTGATGCCGACGTAGGCGAGTCGACGCTCTTCGGACAGCTCTGCCGGATCCCCGAGGGCGCGCATGTGCGGGAACTGCCCGTCCTCCCAACCGGTGACGAAGACGACCGGGAACTCGAGGCCCTTGGCGGTATGAAGCGTCATCATCGTCACGACGCCGTCGTCGGAGTCCGGCAGCTGATCGGCGTCGGCGACAAGTGACACCCGTTCGAGGAAGGCGGCAAGCGAACCCGGATCGGGTTCGCCCTCACGCATTGCTGCCGTTTCCTCGTCGTCTGGATCGATCAGTCCGGCCGCGTTTCGTGCGTCGGAACTGAATTCCCTTGCCACACTGACGAGCTCGTTCAGGTTGTCGAGTCGCGCGCCGTCCTGCGGATCGCTGCTCGCCGCAAGCTCGGCGCGGTAGCCGGTTCGCTCGAGCACCGCCTCGGCAACCTCACCGATGTCACCGAGCTCGAAGGGTTCGTCCTCGTCGGCGGCCGCTGTCGGCAGCAGGGCCCGCAGCCCGTCCATCATCTCGAGGAACGACGCGATGGCCTTCTGTGACCGCGTATTGAGCAGCGCCACTTTACCTTCCGCGCCGTCACGGAGAGCGGCGGCGAAGCTGATGTTGCGGTGCTCGGAGTGCACGGCGACGCAGGCTTCGGCTCGATCACCGATACCGCGTCGTGGCGTGTTGAGGATGCGTCGCAAGCTCACGGTGTCGTCTTCGTTGGCGAGGACGCGCAGGTACGCGACGATGTCCCGAACTTCCTTGCGCTCGTAGAAGCGAACGCCGCCGACTACCTTGTACGGCACGCCGAGTCGGATGAAGATCTCCTCGAGCGCACGTGAGGAGTTGTTGGTCCGGTAGAACACCGCGATGTCGGCGAACTTGGTGTCGCCCTGGTCCACCAGCCGATCGATCTCCGAGGCGACGAACGATGCTTCGTCGTGCTCGTTGTCTGCAACGTAGCCGACGATCAGTTCGCCTTCACCCGAATCGGTCCACAGACGCTTTTCTCGTCGACCGGTGTTCTTGGAGATCACGGAGTTGGCCGCAGACAGAATGTTCTGCGTCGAACGGTAGTTCTGTTCGAGGAGGATGGTCCGAGCGTCCGGGTAGTCGCGTTCGAACTCCTCGATGTTGCGGATCGTGGCTCCGCGGAATGCGTAGATCGACTGATCGGCGTCACCGACGACGCACAATTCGGCCGGGGCAACGGCATGGTCGGACTCTCCGGCTCCGCCGACCAGTTCACGCACAAGCATGTACTGCGCATGGTTGGTGTCCTGGTACTCGTCGACGAGCACGTGACGGAAGCGGCGGCGGTAATACTCGGCGATCTGGGGAAACGCCTGCAAAAGCGCAACGGTCTCACCGATGAGATCGTCGAAGTCGAGTGCGTTCGCAGCACGCAGCCGCTGTTGGTAGTGGCCGTAGACCTTGGCGATCAGTCGCGGCAGTTCGGCCGGATCCTGATCGGCTGCGACAACCGCCTCTTCCGGTCCGACGAGTTCGTTCTTCAGGTTGGAGATGTGAGTGGCGAGTAGCCGCGCGGAGAATCGTTTGGTGTCGAGCTCGAGGTCCTTCGAGATCATCGTCAGCAGTCGACGCGAATCGTCGGAATCGTAGATCGAGAAATTCGAGTTCAAACCGGGCAGGAGCGCCGCCTGCGCTCGCAGGATGCGCACGCAACTCGAGTGGAACGTCGATACCCACATAGCGTTGGCACGCGGTCCGACAAGAGCTGCCACACGCTCGCGCATCTCGGCCGCAGCCTTGTTGGTGAACGTGATGGCCAGGATCTGACCGGGGGTGACACCCCGTTCGGCCAGCAGATAGGCGATGCGACGCGTCAGCACTGCCGTCTTGCCCGAGCCGGCGCCCGCGACGATCAGCAACGGCGAACCGGCATGGACCACGGCCTCGCGCTGTTGCGGGTTGAGACCGTCGAGGAGGGCGTCCGAACCCGCGTCGTGTCCCCGCGCGCCGCCCCCGTCGTGCTGGGAATGTCCGTCGTGCTCACCGAGTGCTGGGTACGTGTTCATCGCCTGTCCACGCTACCGGCGTCCACCGACACGGTCGTCAGTGCGTCCACCTGCTGGTAGAGGCACTTGGATTACCTGTGTCGAGCATGGCAAACTGGACGCTATGTTCAGCATTTCCGTTCGCGACAACACGGCCGACCCCGTCGGCCCGCTGTGGCGTTACTTTACGTGCCCCGGACCTCGGTGCACGTGATCTGAACAGCTCACCCGCCCCTGGTCCGAATCGGATCCGGGGCATTTTCGTCAGTGTGCCTGGATCGGTAACGACCCGAGCCGAGACCACGATCCACGCAGTAGGAAGAGGAGACGAATAGCAATGAGCACCCAGGCTGCAGCCCCCAATGGAAATACTGTAAATACTGTCGATACCGTGAAAACTGTTCCGACCGACGTCGAGGTCCCCCAGAGCGAGGCCGAGATCGACGAACTCCGGAAAGAAATCGACCGGCTCGACGCCGAGATCCTCGCGGCCATCAAACGCCGCTCCGAGGTCTCCCAGATCATCGGCCGTACCCGGATGGCATCGGGTGGTCCGCGTCTGGTGCACAGCCGAGAGATGAAGGTCCTCGAACGGTTCAACGAGCTGGGTCAGGAAGGCCACACTCTCGCGATGCTGCTCCTGCGCCTGGGCCGCGGACGCCTGGGCCACTAGCGCACGCCCTGTTCACTCGGGAACGGCCACATCGGATGCCTCTGGCAGTCCCGATGTGGCCGTTCGCGTATGTATCAGCTCTCGAGCGCGATGTACTTCGTATTCAGGTATTCCTCGATCCCCTCGGTCCCGCCCTCGCGGCCGAATCCGGATTCCTTCACACCACCGAACGGCGCTGCCGCGTCCGAGATCACTCCGCGGTTGACGCCGATCATTCCTGATTCCAGTGCGTCGGAAACTCGAAGCGCACGGTCGAGATCCCTCGTGAAGATGTATGCGGCCAGGCCGAACTCCGTGTCGTTGGCGGCTGCGATGCCTTCGGCTTCGGTGTCGAAGCCGGTGATCGCGGCGACGGGCCCGAAGACCTCTTCTTTCAGGATCCGTGCGCTCGCCGGAACGTCGGCCAACACCGTGGCCGGATAGAAGTACCCCTCACCACCTGGCGCTTCGCCGCCGAGCCGCACCTTCGCCCCGGCATCCACCGCATCTGCAACCAACTCTGCGACCGTGTCGAGTTGGTTCTGATTGATCAGCGGGCCGAGCTTCGTCTCCGGGTCGGTACCGGGTCCCATGGTGAAAGTCGCCATCTTCTCGGTCAGCTTGGTCGTGAACTCTTCACGCACGGCGTTGGCGACATGGAACCGGTTGGCGGCGGTGCATGCTTCGCCACCGTTGCGAAGCTTGGCGAGTACCGCACCCTCGACTGCCTTGTCGACGTCGGCGTCGTCGAACACGACGAAGGGTGCGTTGCCACCCAATTCCATCGACGTTCGCAGCAACCGCTTCGCGGACTTCTCCACCAGCATCTTGCCGACACCGGTGGACCCGGTGAAGGTGAGCTTGCGCAGTCGAGGGTCGTCGATGAGTGGGCCGGTCACTTCACCGGATTTCGATGTCGGCAACACCGACAGGACTCCGTCGGGCAGCCCTGCTTCGGCCATGAGCTGAGCGAGCAGCAGCATCGTCAACGGGGTCTCCGAGGCGGGCTTGACGATGATCGTGCAGCCGGCAGCCAACGCCGGTCCGATCTTGCGGGTACCCATCGCCAACGGGAAGTTCCACGGTGTGATGGCCAGACATGGTCCGACCGGTGCCTTCGTGACGAGGATCCGGCCGTTGCCCGCCGGTGCCGGTGTGTAGCGTCCGCCGATACGAACGGCCTCCTCGCTGAACCACCGGAAGAACTCGGCGCCGTACTTGACCTCGGCACGGCTCTCGGCGAGTGCCTTGCCCATCTCGAGAGTCATCAGCAGCGCCACGTCCTCGGCGCGCTCGGTGATCTTCTCGTAGACGGCTCGCAGGATTTCTCCGCGCTCACGTGCAGGAGTGCTGGCCCACGTCGACGAAACCGCCACGGCTTCGTCCAGCGCGCGCAACGCATCCGCCGGGCTCGCATCGGCGACGTCGGTCAACGATTTCCCGGTCGCCGGATCCGATACCGAAAATGTCGCGTTGTTCTCCGCGGGCACGAACCGGCCGCCGACGAACAACTGGGTGGGAACTGATCGAATGAATTCGAATGTGTCCATGGGTTCCATGATGCTCGCCGCCGGCGCGTACGTCTGCTGGCGAGTAAGACTCGCGAGGAAGTTTCCAGCCAGTGCCACTAAAGTCGATGATCGTGAGCACTGATATCACCGGAACCTCAGCCTGGCAGAAACTGCGCGCTCATTACGCCGACATCGAAGGCGTTCACCTGCGAGAACTCTTCCAGGACGATCCCGCGCGCGGGCGCGAGTTGACGATCGACGCCGGTGATCTTCACATCGACTACAGCAAGCATCGCGTCAGCCGCGAGACTCTCACGCTGCTCGTCGACCTGGCCCGCGAGGCCGGCGTCGAGGCACGACGCGACGCCATGTTCGCGGGTGATCACATCAACAGCTCGGAAGACCGCGCCGTACTGCACACTGCGCTGCGTCTGCCCAAGGGTTCTGCTCTGACCGTCGACGGTCAAGACGTCGTGACGGACGTTCACGAAGTTCTGGACGCGATGGGCGCTTTCGCTGATCGTGTGCGCAGTGGCGAGTGGACCGGAGCTACCGGCAAGCGCATCCGCACCGTCGTCAACATCGGCATCGGCGGTTCCGACCTCGGGCCGGTGATGGTCTACCGTGCACTGCGGCACTACGCCGATGCCGGAATCAGCGTCCGGTTCGTCTCCAACATCGACCCGGTCGACCTGGTCGGGCAACTCGACGACCTCGATCCGGAGACGACGCTCTTCATCGTCGCATCCAAGACATTTTCCACCCTCGAGACGCTCACCAACGCGACGGCGGCAAAGCGTTGGCTGTTCGCCGGTCTGGGCAGCGAGGACGTCTCGGCCGTAGCCAAGCACTTCGTCGCAGTCTCCACCCACGGAGACCGCGTGGCGGAGTTCGGTATCGACACCGCGAACATGTTCGGGTTCTGGGATTGGGTCGGCGGGCGCTACTCCGTCGACTCGGCGATCGGCTTGTCGGTCATGTGCGCCGTCGGACCCGTTCGTTTTGCGGAGTTCCTCGACGGATTCCACCAGATCGACACGCACTTCCGAAACCAACCGCTCGAGCAGAACGCGCCGGTCCTCCTCGGCCTCATCGGGCTCTGGTACTCGAACTTCTTCGGTGCTCAGTCGCGCGCGGTGCTGCCCTACTCCAACGACTTGTTGCGCTTTCCCGCCTACCTGCAGCAGCTGACCATGGAGTCCAACGGCAAGTCGGTGCGCGCCGACGGTTCACCGGTGACCACGTCCACCGGTGAAATCTTCTGGGGCGAGCCGGGAACCAACGGCCAGCACGCGTTCTATCAGCTCCTGCATCAGGGCACGTGGCTCGTGCCCGCCGATTTCATCGGCTTCGCGGAATCCACCGACGACCTGCCGACGGCGGACGGCACCGGATCCATGCACGATCTGCTCATGAGTAACTTCTTCGCTCAGACAAAGGTTCTCGCGTTCGGCAAAACGGCAGAAGAGATCGCGGCAGAGGGCACGGCACCGGAGTTGGTTCCGCACAAGGTCATGCCAGGCAACCGGCCTTCGAGCACCATCTTGGCGAAGGAGCTGACCCCATCGGTCGTCGGTCAGCTGATCGCTCTCTACGAGCATCAGGTCTTCGTCGAAGGTGCTGTGTGGGGTGTCAATCCGTTCGATCAGTGGGGCGTCGAACTCGGCAAGACACAGGCCCTGGAACTGGGGCCTGCGCTCTCTTCCGAAGAGGCACCCGGCGACCTCGGCGACACGTCAACCGACGCACTGGTGCACTGGTACCGCACAGAGCGCGGACGGGCCTGACGTCACGCGGCGAACCTGACTTCACGCGGCTGCCGGGCCGAACCAGCTTTCCGTTGTGTACACGCGTCCGGATCGGTCGACGAGCCGAGCGCGAAGCTCTTGCTGTTCAACCCATTTGATCGCACTGATCCCCCGGATCAACGCTGCTTCGCTCGCGGCGTACGCCCACACCGCGTCGTCAGCAATCACCGAGACCTGTGCCCACTCCGTGGAGGGCCGCTCCTGGTTCGGCTCCCAGGAGGGCAGCTCTCCCGCCCGCGCCGTCGCCATCGCAGTTCCGTTGACCAGTTCGACTTCTTCGCTGCCCGGCACCGGAATCTGCCAGCCACCGGCCGGTGCGTGGCCGGCCGTGGCGATCACGTCACCGATCCGTACGGCAACGCCACATTGTAATTCGGCGGCGACGATCTGCGCGGCGCGATCGACGGTGTCCGCCTTGGCAACTCCGGTGATGTCGAACGACGCACCCCACGGTGCGTACACCACGTCTCCGTCGAGCTGTACGTCCTCGAATGTCGGGGTCGGGTGCACCGGAGGAATGGATTCGTCCTCGGAGAAGTTGTCGGCAAGCGGATTGACCGCCCCACCGGTCATACGGGCCGCCCACAGCGCCGATCGCAGGAGAGCAGACATACGCCGAGTCACTTTGACCGGAGTTCCCTGAGCGAGGTTGACGGCGTGAATCTCGGCGTCGCCCCGGCGAAGGTCGCACACCGCCTCGGTTTCGTCGATGGCAGATGCGATCAACGCGTGCGCAGTGGGCAGCGCAGCGCCCTCGGTGACATCCACCTCCACGGCGGAATCCCACATCGCCCACTTCTCGACACTGACCATGTCAGTCCTGCCCTTCGAACACCGCGTTGTAACCAGTATGCGCCGGTCAGCAAGCCCCGTGCCATAAAGCGTTTCCGAGGCCGAGGCCCACATGCTGCAGGCTGAGCATCGCGGCACGGCACCACCGGCTGGATCTGTGCGACAGAATTGCCGCCCGGACTGTCGCTCTCCGTGGGCAAGGCGCGTAGTCCTCCGAATGGCGCTGACGTGCACCCGACTGCGACGGACGTCGACTACTGCTGGTGCAGCAGGCAATTCCGATCAGAAAGACGCAGAGGCGACGCTCGACGTGTCCGGCGGGGATGCTGCCCCTCGAGCCCGGTGTGCCGCAGCAACACGTCCGAGCGGCGCCGATATCACCGCACGAGATAGTGGCGAACGACGAGAAGCACTGTGTTCCAACATCGGTGACATACCAATCGGCCGCTTTCGACGCGCGTCACTTTCGACAGGTGAACGCACCCGACCGCTCACTCTCGACCGCAAAAAATACGCTTCATCACTGCGCGCGAGAGTCGAGCAGAGCACCGGGACGGAGTTCCGAACACGCGGCGCGCCAACCGCCGCAGAGAGTGACGCCGTGCGCCCGCCAGCAGCTCCTGCACGTTACAGACCAAGCAGGAATGCATCGACTCGAAATGGATAGGACCGGCTGAAAGAACCTGCAGCACAATGGCGTAACCACCGCCGTTTGGCTTATACGCTACCGCCGCACCCCTTGGCAAAACGAACGGTCAGTACGCGGCGTAAATCACATACTTTACAAAGTCTTTGGAATCTCTCGGCGCCAAATATCCGCAGGTGAATGGACTTTCGACCGGAGTCCAGAATAACCGTGTCGTCTACTATGTGAAAACTGCGAAGTAGCTGTGACGCTGGGTCACGCTCGAGGGAGGAATTGTGACCGATTCATTCAAGGACCGCTTGAACGCCTTGTACCCGGCCACAGCACCGAGACTCACCAACGCACAAGTTGTGGAAGCCCTTTCACAACGCGGATGCAAGATTTCGACACCGTACCTCTCTCAGCTCCGGAGCGGTGTGCGCACCAATCCGTCGGAGCAAGTCGTTTTGGCATTGGCCGATTACTTCGGCGTAGCAGCAGAGTACTTCTTCGGTCCGACGCCTCGGCAGGATCCCGAACTGATTCCGGAAGAAGACCGTTCGGTTGTCGAAGAGTTCCACGACAGCGAATTGCGTTCTCTGGCCATAAAAGCGGTCGATCTCTCCCCTGAATCGCAGGATTTGCTCTCGTCGATTGCGGAGAAACTTCGCTCGTCCGAAGGACTCCCGGCTGTACCTCCGGATTGCAGCACGTACACCCCACCGTTCACTCGTGACTGATCCAGCGTGACTATCAGCGAGTCAACCGGCCCAATAGTGCCGAGGCGGTGACGATTCCGAGCAGCGCCGCCCCGATCAGCACGCCGAAGTCGACGAGGTAGTTGGTCGGCATTCCGATCAGCAGACCGCGCAGTGCCGACACCTCGTAGCTCAGCGGGTTGATGCGGCTGAGCCACTGAACCCACGTCGGCATGAGTTCGACCGGGTAGAGCGCATTGGACGCAAAGAACAGTGGCATGGTGATTGCCTGCCCGATGCCCATCAATCGATCTCGTTTGAGCACGATCCCCGCGATCGCAACCGACAGACAGGCGAAGAACGCGGAGCCGAGGACAACGACGGCCACGACGCCGAGCAGCTTGATCGGATTCCACGTCATGCTCACGCCCAGCAGTGCCGCCACGACGACTACGACCACGGCCTGGGCTACCGCGCGGATCCCGGCGGCGAACGCCTTACCGGTCACCAATGCAGCGCGCGGCGTCGGTGTGACCATCAACTTGGTGAGGACTCCCGCATCACGCTCCCAGATGATCTGGATTCCGTAGAAGATCGCAACAAAAAGAGCGGACTGCGCAATGATGCCCGGCGCGAGAAAGTCGAGATACGGTACGTCGCCAGTCGGGATCGCTCGGATATGACTGAACGTCTGACCGAAGATCACCAACCAGAGGATCGGCTGTATTGCGCGCGTGACCAATTCAGATCGGTCGTGCCGCAACTTCTGAACTTCCACGAGGCAGAATGTGTAAATTCTCGAGAGCAATCGGGCAAAGCCGTTGGTAGTGGGATCAGCCCAAGCGGCGCGCTGTGCGACGGGCAGTGCGGACATCGCGGAGACCTCCTGACTTGTCGCCGGTGAGGTCGTCGCCGGTGTAATGACGGAACACGTCTTCGAGAGTGGACTCCGGCCCCAGTTCGGCGGCCAACGCGCTCGGCTCGCCCACTGCACGAAGTTCACCGTGATGCATCAACGCAACACGATCACAGAGCTCCTCGGCTTCTTCCATGTAGTGCGTGGTGAGCAGGACAGTCATGCCGTACTGCTTCTGCATCTCCGTCACGCGCTGCCAGACGGATTCGCGGGCAATGGGATCCAGCCCCACCGTCGGTTCGTCGAGTACCAGCAGCGACGGTCGGTTCACCAGTGCCTGCGCAAGTTCGAGCCTTCGCACCATACCGCCGGAGAAACTCGACGCGAGACGATCACCTGCATCGAGCAGATCCACCATCTCGAGCGCTTGGTCGACGCGCTCGCGTCGTTCGGACCGCGGAACGTCGTACAGGCGCGCGAACCAGGTCACGTTCTCGCGTGCGGTCAATGCGCTTTCGATCGAGAGCTGTTGTGGCACGTACCCGAGGTAGCGCCGAATCACCATCGCTTCGGCACGAACGGAGCGACCGAGAATTCGAATGTCACCGTCTTGCAGAGGAAGTAACGTGTTGAGCAATCTGATCGTCGTCGTCTTTCCTGCACCGTTGGGACCGAGCAGGCCGAAGCACTCCCCCGCGTTGACAACCAGACTCAGGTTGTCCACCGCACGGTGATCACCGAACTTGTATGTCACCGAGTCGATCTCGACCGCGTGTGCGCCGGGGTCAGGTGAACCTGCCGCTCGGCTCTTCCACCACTGTGTCAGCATCTCACTGCCCCTCGCCTTCTGATCCGGCTGCTGCCAGAGCGCTCGCCAATCGCGACAGGGCCGGAAGCGCAGCCTCGATACTCGCCCTGTCTTCCTCGGTCAGACTCGACAATGCCTGGCCGACGATCACGCTCCGGCGATCGCGCCACACTTCGACGCGGGCGCGCGCCTCGTCCGAGAGCACCAATCGCGCAACGCGTCGATCGGACTCGTCGGCAACGCGTTCGATCACTCCTTCGTCGACCAGCTGTCGAACCAAGGTGGACACCGTGTTTGCCGCAACACCCAATCGCCCGGCGGCCTCGGCCACGGACAGACCCGGGTTGCGTCGTAGCAGCCTGACGAGTTCGATCTGGGCTCCTCCGAGCGGTCGTTCTGCAAACGGCCGCCCCGACGCCTTCCTGGTGCCCCGGCGCAATTGACCGAGCGTTTCCAGGACGTCGTCCGCAAGATCTGCTCCGACTTCATCCACAC
>Ga0153993_100679_pt1 | contig 12679 bp, 9 predicted proteins | sample TSNC077MetaG_FD_104706 | JGI IMG/M metagenome (GOLD analysis project Ga0153993, IMG submission 104706) | Attine ant fungus gardens microbial communities from North Carolina, USA - TSNC077 MetaG | ecosystem: Host-associated > Fungi > Mycelium > Unclassified | place: USA: North Carolina, Lumber...
GAGCCTGGTGTAACCAGACCGTTGTCAAGGGGAGGCTCGGAATCGCCGGTTCCGAGCCTCCTCTCGATTCAGCGGCCCTACACTCGAATTCATGAGCATCCTCGAAACGATCCACGAGCCGCGTGATCTCGATCGGCTCACGGACCGGGAGCTCGTCCAGCTGGCCGCAGAGGTGCGCGCGTTCCTGATCGCCAACGTCGCGAAGACGGGCGGGCACCTCGGGCCGAACCTGGGCGTCGTCGAGACGACCATCGCCATCCACCGCGTGTTCGACTCCCCGCGTGACGCGATCGTCTTCGACACCGGCCACCAGTCGTACGTGCACAAGCTGCTCACCGGGCGACAGGACTTCTCGCAGCTGCGTCAGAAGGGCGGCCTCGCCGGCTACCCGCAGCGCTCGGAGTCGGAGCACGACATCGTCGAGAGCTCGCACGCCTCCTCGTCCCTCTCGTGGGCGGACGGCATCTCCCGCGCCTTCCAGATGACCGGCCAGAACGACCGGCACGTCATCGCGATGGTGGGCGACGGCGCCCTCACCGGCGGGATGACATGGGAGGCGCTCAACAACATCTCCGACGACAACAGCCGCCGGCTGATCATCGTCGTGAACGACAATGGCCGGTCGTACGCCCCGACCATCGGCGGCATGGCGCGCTTCCTCAACACGGTGCGCACGCGCCGCGCCTATCGCAACCTGTACCTGACCAGCCAGCGCGCGTTCGACAAGCTCGGCGCGCCGGGACGCTCGTTCTACCGCGGCGTCCGCGGCGGGCTGCACGGTTTCCTCAGCCGGTTCTCGAACAACGAGGCGCTGTACTCGAACCTCGATATCAAGTACATCGGGCCGGTGCACGGCCACGACATCCAGGCCATGCAGGAGGCGCTCCTCCAGGCGAAGAACTACGGCGCGCCGGTGATCGTGCACGCCATCACCCAGAAGGGGCGCGGCTACGAGCCCGCGCTCCGGGATGCGGCGGACCAGTTCCACGCCGTCGGCCAGATCGATCCCGAGACCGGCGAGCCGATCGGCAGTTCGACCAAGCCGAGCTGGACCGGCGTGTTCGCGGACGAGATCGTCCGCCTGGCGGAGAAGGACCCGAAGCTGGTCGGCATCACCGCCGCCATGCTTCGGCCGACGGGCCTGCACAAGTTCGCCGAGCGGTTCCCGGACCGCGTGCACGACGTCGGCATCGCCGAGCAGCACGCCGCGACGAGTGCCGCCGGCCTCGCCTTCGGCGGCCTGCACCCCGTCGTCGCGATCTACGCGACCTTCATCAACCGCGCCTTCGACCAGGTGCTGATGGATGTGGCGCTGCACAAGGCGGGCGTGACGTTCGTGCTCGACCGCGCGGGCGTGACGGGACCGGACGGGCCGAGCCACCACGGCATCTGGGATCTCGCGATCCTGCAGGTTGTTCCCGGTATCCGGCTCGCGGCGCCCCGCGACGCCACGCGTTTCCGGGAGGAGCTGGCGGAGGCCGTGGCCGTGAACGACGGCCCGACGGTGCTGCGGTTCCCGAAGGGGAGCGTGCAGCCGGACATCCCCGCCGTGCGTCGGCTGGAGGACGGCGTCGACGTGCTGCGCGACGACGAGCGCAAGGACGTGCTGCTCGTCGCCGTCGGCCCGATGGCCGACCTCGCGCTGAAGGTCGCCGACGGACTGGCCGCGCAGGGGATCGGCGCGACGGTCGTCGACCCGCGCTGGGTCGTCCCGGTGCCGAAGAGCGTCCTCGACCTCTCGTCGGAGCACCGCATCGTCGTCACCATCGAGGACGGCATCCGCGTCGGCGGGATCGGCACGCGCGTCCGCCAGGACCTGCGCGAAGCCGGCATCGACACCGCCGTCGACGAGCTGGGCCTCCCCGACGAGTTCATCGACCATGCGACCCGCGAGCAGATCCTCGAGGAGGCCGGGCTCACCGCGCAGAAGATCGCCCGCGACCTCGTCGCGCAGGTCCTGGGCAGCCGCGTGCCCATCGCGCGCCCGCTGCCCGAGCAGGAGCTCACGCGCCGCAACTCGGAGGCCTGACACGATCCGACGGGTGCGGGTTGACTTAGAGCGCACTCGAAGTCTTATCGTGGCCGTATGACCGACAGCATCACGGCGATGTCGATCTCCGACATCGCCGAGCGCACCGGGCTCTCCGCACACACCCTGCGCTACTACGAGCGCGAGGGCCTCATGCTGAGCCCCGTCGAGCGCGCCTCCTCCTCCCATCGCCGCTACTCGGAGGCCGACCTCACCTGGGTCCTCTTCCTCACGAAGCTGCGTTCCACGGCGATGCCCATCGCCACCGTCCGTCGCTACGTCGAGCTCGCCCGTCGCGGCGACGACACCACGGCGGAGCGTCTGGAACTGCTGCTCCTGCATCGGATGACGGTGGTCCGACAGCTGGAGGAGATGACGGCGAGCCTCGCCGCCATCGATCACAAGATCGGTCTCTACGAGAAGAAGACAGGAACGAACGCATGAAGAAGACCACACTCGGCACCGAGAAGTTCGAGGTCTCGCGGCTGGGCCTCGGCTGCATGGGCATGTCCGCGTTCTACACGGGCGCCGGCCAGGACGACGCGGGCTCGATCCGCACGCTGCACCGCGCGATCGACCTCGGCGTCACGTTCTTCGACACGGCTGAGATCTACGGCCCGTACGCCAACGAGGAGCTGCTCGCGCGCGCCTTCGCCGACGGCCGGCGCGACAAGGTCGTGATCGCGACGAAGTTCGGCACGATCCTGCACCGGCAGAACGACGAGCGCGGGCTCGACGGCTCGGCGGAGAACGTGCGCCTCTCGGTCGAGGGGTCGCTGAAGCGCCTCCAGACCGACCGCATCGACCTCTACTACCAGCACCGGATGGACCCGGGCACCCCGATCGAGGAGACGGTGGGCGCCCTCAAGGAGCTCATCGAGGAGGGCAAGATCCTCCACTACGGGCTCTCGGAGGCCGCGCCGGAGACGATCCGCCGGGCGAACGCCGTGCACCCCGTGACCGCCGTCCAGACCGAGTACTCGCTCTGGACGCGCGACCCCGAGGAGGCCGTGCTCCCGACCGTCCGCGAGCTGGGCATCGGCTTCGTGCCGTATTCGCCGCTCGGCCGCGGATTCCTCACCGGCACCATCCGCTCGCTCGACGAGCTCTCGCCGGACGACTTCCGCCGGTTCAACCCGCGCTTCGAGGGCGACAACCTCGAGGCGAATATCCGGATCGTCGAGCAGGTCGACGCCGTGGCGCGCGAAGCGGGGGCGACGGCCGGGCAGGTCGCGCTCGCGTGGCTGCTCGCGAAGGGCGAGGACATCGTCCCCATCCCCGGCACGCGTCGCGTGGAGAACCTGGAGCAGAACGTCGAGGCCGTCGATGTGCAGCTGAGCCCCGAGCAGCTCGAGCGCCTCGACGCCGTCGCCGCGCCGGTCGGCGACCGCTACGCGGACATGACGCCGCTCAACCGCTGACCCCACCCGCGAGGGAATGCGAAACGCCGCTTCGGAGCCTCCGAAGCGGCGTTTCGCGTCTGCGGCGACCGGCGGTCAGCTCCCGAAGCGGACACGCAGGGTCCGGGCCTCCGGGCGCAGCGAGAACTCCGGCCACACGTCCGGACCGCACGCGCGCGAGCCGAGCCCGTGCTGAGCGGCGTCGAGGAACAGGTAGGTCGTCTGCGAGGCGGGGAGCTCGTGCGGGTGCTCCGCTGCAGCGAGCTGCTGCGGCGTGTGCCGCGTGAGCACGAAGCCGGGAAGGCGACCCCGGCTATCCCGGATGGCGTGGAGCGTCAGCCCGCCGACCGCGAGCTCGCGCACCGCCGAGCGGTGGCCGGTCTCCTGCGGTCGCGCGTACGGCACGGAGAGCTCGTCGACCGTCGCCGTGTAGCGGCCGAGACGTGCGGCCTGGATGCTGTCGGGATACGACTCGCGCGGCCCCAGCCCGAACCATTCGGCACCCGGGATCGGGTCGCCGCCGTCGGGGAGGTCGAAGCGCACGCCGATGCGCGGCCACACCGTCGGCCAGCCCGCGGACGGCTCGATCTCGACCCGCAGCTCCAGCTCGTCGCCGACGAGCGCCCAGACGGTCTCCACGGTGAGTGAGAGGGCCGAGTCGGCGGCGGAGACGCGGGTGAGCGTCCGGAGCGCGCCCGGTGCCTCCTGGACCGCCACCAGCCGGTGCACCAGGCGGTCGAGGCCGTGAGCGCGCCAGAGGGACGCGCTCGACACTCCCGGCACAGCGCCGTCACTGCCGGTCGGGTCGCTGAAGGCGCCGCCTTCGTCGTTGTCGGTCGGCGCGCGGAACAGCTCCAGCCGCGGGCCGCTCAGGGCACGGCCGGCAAGACGCACGAGGCGTCCGCGCTCGAAATGAGCAGAGCCGAGGGTGACCGTGCCCTCACCGTCGCTCCAGTCCGTGATCCGCGGGGCGGCGGGCGCTGCGTCACCCAGCGCCTGCGCGCTGCGATCGGCCTGAGCCGACGCGACGACGTGTCCCTCCGGCGCCCACGCCGTGGCCTCGGCCAGCACGGCCTCCACCGTCAGCCAGGTCTCCGCATCCGGCGCGACCGCGATCGCGGGCAGGTCGACGTGGGCCGACGAGCCGGCCGGGATCGGGGGAACGGCGAGCACACCGCTCGCGACGACCCGTCCGTCGTGCTCGGCCCGCCAGTCGAAGCGCAGATCGTCGGCCGCAGCGCTGTGCCTGCGGTTCTCGACGGTCACGCCTCCCGCGTCGTCGAAGGAGAACCGCACGGGCGCGGCCACCGCGGCGAACTCGTACAGGCCGGGCGTGGGGGTGTCGTCGCTCAGGATCATGCCGTCCATCACGAAGTTGCCGTCGTGGACGACCTCGCCGAAGTCGCCGCCGTACGCGTAGAAGGGCGTGCCGTCCGCCGTCCGCGCCAGGATGCCGTGGTCGCGCCACTCCCACACGAAGCCGCCGTGCAGGCGGGGGTGCGCATCCACGAGCGCCTCGTACTGGTCGAGCGCCCCCGGGCCGTTGCCCATCGCGTGCGCGTACTCGCAGAGGAAGAACGGCTTCGTGCGCTGCCGGGCGCCCTGGGCGGGCGTGCAACCGAGCAGGGGAGCGGTGGACCCGTCCGTGCCGATCTGCTCGGTCTCCGGGACGGTCGAGTACATCCGCGAGTACACGTCCGTGTACTCGCCCGTGTAGTCGCCCTCGTAGTGGACGGGCCGGCCGGTGTCGCGCGCGTGCACCCAGGCCGACATGGCCGCGAGGTTCGCGCCGGTGCCCGACTCGTTGCCGAGGGACCACATGACGATGCTGGGATGGTTCTTGTCGCGCTCCACGGTCCGCTCGATCCGGTCGAGGTAGGCGTCGCGCCAGGCCGGATCGTCGCTGGGGTTGCCGGTCCAGCCGTTCTTCTCGAACCCGTGGGTCTCGAGGTCGCACTCCAGGATCACCCAGAAGCCCAGCTCGTCGGCGAGATCGAGCAGGCGCGGGTGCGGCGGGTAGTGGCTGGTGCGGATGGCGTTGACGTTGAACCTCTTCATCCGGGCGAGGTCCTCGCGCGCGTGCTGCTCGTCGAAGACGCGGCCGCGCACGGGGTGCGCCTCGTGCCGGTTCATGCCGTGGAAGACGACGCGCTCGCCGTTGACGAGGAACCGGTCGCCGCGGATCTCGACCGTGCGGAAGCCGAGTCGCAGGCTCACGGTCTCGCCGGTGGACTCCACGGTGGCGTCGTGGAGGCGTGGCGTCTCGGCGGTCCACGGCTCGACCGGCCCGACCTCGACGCGCCCGACGTCGCCGGGCCGCGTCCAGACCGTCTCGACGCCGAGCGACGGGATGCGGAGGGTGACCGGGAAGGCGGCATCGCGTGCGGTCAGCTCCGGCTCGATCCACCCGTCGCCTCCGGCCCAGCCGGTGCGCAGCCAGACGTCCCGGAGGCCGTCGACGGGGCGGGCGACGAGCGTCACGTCGCGGAAGATGCCGGGCAGCCACCACTGGTCCTGATCCTCGAGGTAGCTGGCGGGCGACCACTGGTGCACCCGCACCGCGACGTGGTTCGTGCCGGGTCGCACGAGGTCGGTCACGTCGAACTCCTGAGCGAGGCGGCTGCCCGTCGCGATGCCGACCTCCGCCCCGTTCAGCCACACCCGGTAGAGCGACTCCACGCCGTCGAAGCGCAGCACGGTGCGCGCATCCTCCGGCCAGTCCGCCGGGAGCACGAACGTGCGCCGGTAGTCACCGGTCGGGTTCTCGTCCGGAACGTGCGGCGGGTCCAGCGGGAAGGGGAACTGGACGTTGGTGTAGATCGGCCGGCCGTACTCGCCGTCGCCCTGCAGGACCCAGTGGGCCGGGACCGCGAGCTCGTCCCACCCGCTGTCGTCGAACGAGGGCTCGGCGACGTCTTCGGGCAGGTCGGCGGTGGGGGAGAGGCGGAACCGCCACGTGCCATCGAGCGACAGAGCCGGGGCGTCGCTCCGCAGCCAGGAGCGGGGGGCGACGCGAGCGCCACTGCCGGGTGCGGTGTCGCTGAGGTACGCAGGTGCGAGCACTATTTCACGGATCCTTCGGTGAGGCCGCCGCGCCAGAACCGCTGGAGCACGATCATGGCGATGGCGAGGGGGATGATCGACAGCAGGACGCCGCCGGTGGTCAGTTCGTAGAACTCCGGCAGGCGGTCCGTCTGCGAGCGCCAGGAGTTCAGCCCCAGCGTGATCGGGTACAGGCGCACGTCGGAGAGCATCACGAGCGGGAGGAAGTAGTTGTTCCAGATGCCGACCAGCTGGAACAGGAAGACCGTCACGAGGGCCGGCGTCATGATCCGCAGCCCGACGGTGTGGAAGATGCGCAGCTCACCCGCGCCATCGAGTCGCGCGGCCTCCACCAGCGCGGTGTCCACCGTCGCGTCCGCATAGATGCGGCAGAGGAACAGGCCGAACGGCGACACCAATGAGGGCAGCAGGACCGCCCAGTACGTGTTCGCCAGCCCGAGCTCGGAGAACAGCAGGAACAGCGGCAGCGCCGTCGCGGTCCCCGGCACGAGCACGCCGCCCAGGATCAGCCCGAAGATGAAGCCGCGGCCGCGGAACGCGTACTTCGAGAGGGCGTAGCCGCCGGCCGCGGCGAAGTAGGTCGCGAGCAGGGCGCCGACACCCGCGTAGAGCACCGAGTTGAGCAGCCAGCGTAGGAAGATCCCGTCCTGGAAGTTCAGGACCTCCGCGAGGTTGTGCCAGAGCGCGAAGTTCCCCGAGAACGCGAAGCCGTTGGTCGAGAAGAGGTCCTGCGTGGTCTTGGTCGCCGCGACGACGACCCAGTAGACGGGCACGAGGAAGTACACCGCCACGACGACGAGGATCGCCGTGACGAGGATGCGCGTTCCCGACCGGCGGCCCGCCGAGCGGTCGTGGGCCGAACGCGGCGCCTGCGCGCCGACCGAGAACGTGGGCGTGGGGTCGGTGGTGTCGGTCGTCGTCATCGGGACCTCCGGTTGGTGAGGCGCAGGAAGGCGAAGGAGAGCAGGAAGGCGACCAGGGCGATGAGCACCGACTGGGCCGCCGCGACGTTGTAGTCGTTGTACGCGAACGCCGTGGTGTAGGCGCTGAGGTTGGGCGTGTATTCGCTGTCGATCGCGGGCGCCACGGACTGCAGCACCTGCGGCTCGGCGAAGAGCTGCAGCGTCCCGATGATCGAGAACACGATGGTGAGCGTCAGCGCCGGCCGGATGAGCGGCAGCTGGATGCTGCGGGCGACCCGCCAGGGACCGGCGCCGTCGACCTTCGCCGCCTCGTAGACCTCGGTCGGGATCGACTTCAGCTGCGCGATGATGATCATCATGTTGTAGCCGGTGTACGTCCAGGTGACGATGTTCGCGATCGACCACAGGACCGTGTCAGGCCCGAGGAAGTCGAGCTGCACCCCGACCGCGGCGCCGAGGTCGATCAGCGGGCTGAGGCCGGGCACGTAGAGGAACGACCACAGGATGGTGGCGATGACGCCCGGGATGCCGTACGGCAGGAAGTACACCGCGCGGAACATCCCCGGCCAGCGGGCGGAGGCCGATTCGAGCAGCAGCGCGAGCACGGTGCTGAGGGCGATCATCAGCGTGACCTGCACGACGCCGAAGAGCAGCATCCGGCCGATCGAGGCGATGAAGTTGGGGTTGCCGAGCGCCTGCGCGTAGTTCGCGAACCAGGCGAACTGGGTCGTGACGCCCTTCTCGCCGAAGACGCCCGAGCGGGTGACCGTCGTGAAGCTGGAGCCGATCGCGACCACGATGGGCAGTAGGAAGGTCAGCAGGAACAGCGCCAGGAAGGGGGCGAGGAGCGTCCAGGGCGCCCACGTCGTGCGCGTGCCCTTCACGAGCGCGCCTTCTCGATCGTCAGGCCCTTCTTGCGGAAGGCGTCGATGATGGCCGTCTCGCTCTGGGCGATGGAGTCCACGAGCGTCTGGCCGGCCGGCTTCTTGCGGAAGCCGTCGGCGAGGATGTTAAACGACTGCTGCGTGATCGGCCACCACGACCAGTCGGGGTTCTGCTCCGTGGAGGCGGGGAGGAAGACCTCCTCGTTGTAGCTCTGGCCGCCGAACCACGCGGACGGCTTGGTGCGCTCGGCGCCGATGTAGTCGGCGTCGGGCGACCAGCCGATGCCGGAGTGCTCGATCATCGCGTCGATGCCCTCCGGGCTGGTGGTCATCCAGACGGCGAACTCCATCGCCTCCTTCGGGTGTTTGCTGTTCGCCAGGACGGCGGCCGTCGAACCGCCCAGCGCGCTGGATCCGTATCCGGAGGCCCAGCGCGGGAGGGGTGCGACCCGCCACTTGCCCTCGCCGCCGGCGACGCCCTCGAGGAGGGCGTCGCCCCAGCTCGCGCTGGCGCACCCGGCGATCGTGCCCTTGGCCGCCGCCGCGAACCAGCCGGTCGAGAAGTCGCCGTAGGCCGTCTGGAGGATCCCGTCGTCGATGGCCCGGTCGAAGAACCGGGCGGTCTGCAGCGTCGCCTCGTCGGTCATGTCGATCACCCAGCGGTCGCCGTCCACGCGCAGCCAGGACGCACCCGCCTGCCCGGCGACCGCGGCGAACCACGACGGGTCGGAGTAGTTGAAGGCATCGATGAAGACCCCGGCCTTCTTCAGCTCGCGGCCGGTCGAGGCCCAGTCGTCCCAGGAGGCGGGTGTGCCCGCGCCGACCTTTTCGAACAGGTCGGGCCGGTAGTAGAGGGCCATCGGGCCGGAGTCCTGCGGGATGGCGTAGATGCCTCCCACGTAGCTCACCTGGCTCCACAGGGTCGGGTCGTAGCGATCGGCGTAGTCGCCCGCGCCGTAGCGAGCGAGGTCGACGAGCCCGTTCACCAGCATGAACTCGGGGACGCTCCGCAGCTCGACCTGCGCGAGGTCCGGTCCGCCGCCGGCGGCGAGGGCGGAGTACAGCTTCTGGTAGCCGCCGGCGTTCCCACCGGGGATCCAGACCGCCTCCACCTGGACGTCGGGGTGGGAGGCGTTCCACACATCCGCCACCTTCTGGAGGTCTTTGAGCCACGCCCAATAGGTGAGGGTGATCTTCTCTCCGGCTGCGACAGGTCGGATCGGCGGTGCCGTGTTGACCGAGGTGGTGCCCGGCGTTGTGCACGCGGACAGCAGTGCCGTGGTCGCGGCAGCGGCGCCGAGCCCCAGCAGAGATCGTCGTGTGAGTTCCGTCATTTCCTTCACTCCGTCGTGGCGGGAATCGGTAGGATCGACGCTAGTCGAAAGTAATGCAGTTGACCTAATTTAGGCGGGCAGACCCGAAGGAGGGGACGTGGGCGACGCGAGCACCACCCGGCGCGGACCGTATGCGAAGACCGCCGAGCGCCGCGAGCAGATCGTCGACGAGGCCTACCGGCTGTTCGCCACCCGGGGCTACCACGGCAGCTCGCTGCGGGAGATCGCGGCCGCGGCCGGCATCAGCCTGGGCAGCCTCCAGTACCACTTCGAGAGCAAGGACGACCTGCTGGTCGCCGTGCTCGCGCGCCGCGACGAACTGGGCGCCGGCGAGGGCGTCCCTGCCGCCGGCGGCTCCTTCGCCGACCAGATCGTCGACCAGGCGAAGCGCAACACCGCCATCCCGGGCCTGATCGCGCTGTACAGCGTGCTCTCGGCTGAGGCGGTCACCGCCGACCACCCGGGGCGCGACTACTTCGTCGGACGCTACGACGAGCTACGCGCGGCGTACACGGCCGAACTCGCCGCACTACGGGACGCCGGGCGGCTGCGTGACGGCGTGGACCCGGAGATCGCCGCGGCGACGATCGTGGCTCTGTGGGAGGGCATCCAGCTGCAGTGGCTGTACACGCCGGGGAGCATCGACGCGGCGACGACCCTGCGCGCCTACCTCGATCTGGTCCTGACGTGACGAACGCCCCGCTCGCGACGAGCGGGGCGTTCGATCAGGTCCGTCCGAGCCCGAGGCTCAGGCGACGCCCTTCACGGGCGGGTGCTGGAACGTGTCGCCGAAGACCCGCTCGGAGGCGCCCACACGATCCAGGTACGGCGTGATGCCGCCCATCTGGAACGGGAAGCCCGCCCCCAGGATCATGCAGAGGTCGATGTCCTCCGGCGCCTCGACCACGTGGTCGTCGACCAGCATGCGGTGGATCTCGTCCGCGAGGCCGTCCTCCAGGCGACGGAGGATCTCGTCCTTCGTCCAGGGGTTCGTGCCGCCGGCGATGATCTTGGCCGCGCCCTTGTCGAGACCCTTGATCCGGCCCTTGCCGTCCTTCTCCAGCAGCGTGCCGTACTCGGCGAGCTTGTGGAGGTTCTCGCTGCGGTAGAACCGCTCCGGGAACGCGGCGTGGTGGGTGTCGAGCACGTGCGCGCCGACCTTGAGCCCGACCAGGTCGAGCAGGGCCGACGGCGGCATCGGGAGGCCGAGCGGCGCGAACGCCTCATCGACCGTCTCGAACGAGGTGCCGTCGTCGACGGCGTGCATCGCCTCGCCGAGGACCTTCGCCAGGATGCGGTTGACGACGAACCCGGGGGTGTCGGCGGTGATGACCGCGTTCTTCTTCAGCGCGGCGGCGGTCACCATCGCGGTGGAGAGGGTGGCCTCGTCGGTGTGCGGGGTCTTGACGACCTCGATCAGCGGCATGACCGCGACCGGCGTGAAGAAGTGGAACCCGACCAGGCGCTCCGGGTGCTTCAGCTTCGCGCCGATCTGCTCGACCGAGAGCGAGGACGTGTTGGTCGCGATGACCGCCTCGTCGGAGAGGTATTGCTCGACCTCCTCGAACACGTTCTGCTTGACCGTGAGCTCCTCGAAGACGGCTTCGATGACCCAGTCGCAGTCCGCGAAGTCCGCCTTGTCCGTCGTGCCGGTGACGAGCGCGCGCAGCCGGTTGGCCTCGTCGGGGGAGATGCGGCCCTTCTCCTGGAGCTTGCCGATCTCGTCGTGGATGTACGCCACGCCCTTGTCGACGTGCGCCTGGTCGAGGTCGGTGATGACGACCGGGACCCGCAGCCGGCGGACGAACAGGAGGGCGAACTGGCTGGCCATGTAGCCGGCGCCGATGACGCCGATCTTGGTGACCTTCTTCGCGAGCTTCTTGTCCGGGGCGCCGGCGGGGCGCTTGGCCCGCTTCTGCACCAGATTGAAGGCGTAGATGCTGGCCTGGAACTGGTCGCCCGAGATGAGCTCGGCGAGGGCGTCGTCCTCGAGCTCGAAGCCGGCGGCGCGGTCGTTCGACTTGGCGGCCTTCAGCAGCTCGAGCGCCTTGTACGGCGACTTCGGGACGGTGCCGATGCGGCTCTCGAGCATCTTGCGCGCGATGCCGAGGGCGGCATCCCACTTGACCATGCGCTCGACCTTGCCCGGCACGTTGGGCCGCTTGACCTCGACCTGGCCGGTGAGCACCTTGTCGGCCCAGACCAGGGAGTCCTCGAGGAAGTTCGCCGAGTCGAAGATGGCGTCCGCGATGCCGAGGTCGAAGACCTCCTGCGGCTTCAGCATCCGGTTCTGCTTCAGCGGGTTCTCGATGATCACCTTGAGGGCGTTCTCGATGCCGATGAGGTTCGGGAGGATGGTCGCGCCGCCCCAGCCCGGGATGAGGCCCAGGAAGACCTCGGGCAGGGCGAACGCGGCGGCGTTGCGGTCGATGGTGCGGTAGTCGGCGTTGAGGCCGATCTCCACGCCGCCGCCGAGCGCCAGGCCGTTCGTGAAGACGAAGGACGGCACGCCGAACGTCGCCTGCTTGCCGAGCACGTAGTGGCCGAGCTGGGGGAGCAGCTTCGCCACCTCGACGCTCGGGATGTCGCCGACCCGGCTGAGGTCGGCCCCGGCGGCGAGGATGAACGGCTTGCCGGTGACGGCGACGGCGTCGATCTCGCCGCGCTTCGCCCGCTCGGTCAGCGCGTCGAAGGTCTTCCCGAGCTCGAGGAGCGTGGCGGGCCCCATCGTGTTCGGCCGCGTGTGGTCACGCCCGTTGTCGAGCGTGACCAGCGCGAGGGTCTTGCCGCTGGGCAGCGGCACGTCCTTCACGAGGGAGTGGGTCACGACCTCGTCGGAGGAGAGGTCGACGAGCGGGGAGAAGTCGATCGTGGTGTAGTCGGTCACTCGTTCTCAGGCCTTCCGTGCAGCGCGCTTGTCGAAGTTCGGGTTCTCCCAGATGACCGTGCCGCCCTGGCCGAGGCCGACGCACATGGCGGTCACGCCGTAGCGGACCTCCGGGTGCTCCTCGAACTGGCGGGCGAGCTGGATCATCAGGCGGACGCC
>Ga0153993_100688_pt1 | contig 12545 bp, 14 predicted proteins | sample TSNC077MetaG_FD_104706 | JGI IMG/M metagenome (GOLD analysis project Ga0153993, IMG submission 104706) | Attine ant fungus gardens microbial communities from North Carolina, USA - TSNC077 MetaG | ecosystem: Host-associated > Fungi > Mycelium > Unclassified | place: USA: North Carolina, Lumber...
GCGGAGGCCGAGTTCGGCCTTCGCGCGGTCGTTGTGGATGACGAGGGGCGCCGGTTCGTCGCCCGGGAGCTCGGCGGTCGGAACGCGGGAGGCGAGGTCGCCGAGTTCGGAACGCAGGACGTTGGCGACGTCGAGGAACGTCATCGTCGGGCCGTCCGCCAGCACCAGGTAGCGCTTGCCCGCCGCATCGGGGGTCGCCATCGCCGCGATGTGCGCCGCCGAGACGTCGCGCACGTCCGCGATCCCGAACCGCTGCCGGGGGACCGCCGTCATCGTGCCGTCGAGCATGCCGGTGAAGACCGCCAGCGACGACCGGGCGGAGGCGGTCAAGGTGGGGCCGGCGATCCAGGTCGGGTTGACCACGACCAGCTCGAGACCGTCGCCCTCGCGCTCGACGAAGTCCCAGGCGGCCCGCTCGGCCACCGCCTTCGACAGCGGGTAGGCCGGGAGGCCGGGCGTCGCCGGGTCGGTCCAATCGGACTCGTCGTAGTCCCGCACCGGCTTCGGCGAGTACCCGACGGCGGCGAACGACGAGGTGAGGACGACCCGGCGAGCGCCGGCGTCGCGAGCGGCACGGAGCACGCGCAGCGCACCGTCGCGGGCCGGGACGACGACCTCGTCCGGGTCCGCCGTCTGGATCATCGGCGAGGCGACGTGGTAGACGTCCGTGATGCCGGAGAGGGCGTCGCTCCATCCCTCATCGGCGGTGAGGGATGCGGCGACGAACGAGAGGCCCGCGTCGTCGACGCCGGCCCGGCGGACGGACTCCCGCACCTCGTCGGCCCGGTCGAGCGAGCGGACGCTGGCGCGCACGTCGGCACCGGTGGCGAGCACGTCGGCGATGAGCCGGGTGGCGAGATAGCCGGTGCCGCCGGTGACGAGGATGGTGGGTGTGGCGGGTGCGGTGGTCATCGGAAGGTCTCCTCGAGTCGGGGCAGGATGGTTCGGAGTTCGGCGTCCGCGCGCTCCTCGGCGGCGGCGTCGGCGCGTTCACGGGCGTCCCACAGGGCGGACTTCACCCGCAGGTAGTCGAGGTGCACGCGGAGCGTCGCGATCTGCTCCTCCACCCGGTCGGCATGACGCTGCAGGATGTCCCGCTGCTCCCCCGCCGCCGCACGCCCCCGGCGCCGGTTGAGCTGGTAGGTGCGCATGTCCTCGATGCCGATGCCCATCGCGCGCAGGCACGCGAGCACCTGCGCGTCGTCGAGATCGCTCTCGCGGTAGCGCCGGTGCCCGCTGCTCTCGTCGCGCGCGATCGGCCCGAGCAGGCCGACCTCCTCGTAGTACCGCAGGGTGGGCTCGCTGAGCCCGCTCTGCCGGGAGACCTCCTGGATGGCCAACGTGATCATGCGTCCATCAGAACAGACCTCAAGCGCTTGAGGTCAAGCCCGGCGTCGGAAAGCCGTCACCGGCCTCCCCCCGAAGCCATGGGTCGAGGTTAGTGGCTAGCATGGTCGCGGTCGCAACCGGAAGGGATTCGACGATGGATGCAGGCGCCCGTCGTGGCTGAGTGGGTCGATTCCGTCGAACTCGCGCTCTTCGAACGCCTGCTCGACGTCGGCAAGCTCATCGAGCGCCGGGCGGACCGGGCGACGAAGGCGCGCACCGGCATCAGCTACGCGCAGTACGAGGTGCTGATCCGCCTCCGGAACGCCGACGGCGAGCTGCGGATGGCCGAGCTCGCGAACAAGCTGGTGAGCAGCCCGAGCCGTCTGACCTACCAGGTGTCGCAGCTGGAGAAGGCCGGGCTCGTCGAGCGCGCGATCGCCCCGGACGACGAACGCGGTGTGCTCGCGCGCATCACCGACGAGGGCCGGGCGCTGCTGCTCGAGGTCTCACGCGCGCAGAACAACATGATCGTCGACGCGGCGATCGCTCCGCTGTCCCGCGAGGACGTCGAATCGGCCCACCGCATCCTCGGCGCCCTGCAGCTCCACCTCCGCGGGGAGCAGACCGGCGGCCTCCTCCCCGAGCACCTGCGCTCCTAGACCGCGCGGCCGTGCAGCTCAGGAGCACCGTCGGCCCGCTCGACCCAGCGCTCCCGCACCAGCCAGCCACCGGCGGCGTCCGCCGTGAACGTGTCCCGCCAGACCTCGAACGGGATGCCCTGCAACCAGTCCCGGTCGCGCTCGACCATGACGCTCACGCTCGAGACGACCAGCGAACCGTCCGGGAGGTCGCGCACCGACTTCCTGGTCTGGATGCGCTGGACACCGTCCGGCAGCGTCCGGACCCGAGCCGCGAGCTGCCGCAGTTCGTCGCGTCCGCGAGCAGTGCCCTCGGGGTGGTGCACGACGCACATCTCCGTGAAGAGGCCGACGAGCGACTCCACATCGCCCCGCCCGAGCAGCTCGTCGATCCGGTCGACCTGTTCGAGCACGGCGTGTCCGTCGGCCAGCCGCACGACGTGGCCCAGCGTGGAGGTCCCGGTGTCCGCCTGGTTCACGAGTTCGCCTTTCCGAGGGTGTCGAGCCGCCCGAGCGACGGCACGAAGAACACACCGCCGGTCACCGCGGTGGAGAAGTCGAGCAGCCGGTCGTGCAGCCCCGGCGGGTCGCCGATGAACATCCGCTCCAGCATCCTCTGGATCACCCACAGGTTGCGGCAGTACCCGATGAAGTACGTGCCGAACTCGCCCGACCCGGGACGGCCGAACGGCATGTTGTCGCGGAGGATGTCGTGCTCGACGCCCTCGTCGTCGACGATGGTCGCCAGCGTCTTGTGCGACTTCTGGCCGGCGTCCGCGTCGTCGAGTTCGACGTTGTCGGCCTTGGTGCGGCCGATGATCGCCTCCTGCTGCTCGGTCGTGAGCGCCTGCCACGCGTCGAGCGGATGCACGTACTTCTGCACGACGACGTAGCTGCCGCCGGCGGCATCCGCATCCTCGTCGCCGACGAGGGTGGCGTCGGGCAGCTGCTGCCCCACGGGGTTCGCGGTGCCGTCGACGAAGCCGAGCAGGTCCCGGATGTCGAAGTAGCGGAACCCGACCGTCTCGTCCACGACCGCGACGGCGTCCCCCAGGCTGTCGAGCAGCAGCCGCTCGAACTCGAAGCAGAGGTCCTGCCGGTCCGCGCGGATGTGGAACAGGAGGTCGCCCGGTGTCGCCGGGGCGACGTGCTGCGCACCCTGGATCGGTGCGAACGGCCGCAGCTCCCGCGGCATCGGGTCGCCGGCGAGCGCGGGCCAGACCGCCGCGCCGATCCCGACGGTGCACGCCAGGTTCGCGCCGAGGTCACGGAACGCGACCGTCTTCGTCAGGCCGGCGAGATCCGCGAGCGTATCGCGCACGCGATCCACGGCCCCCGGCGCGCTGTTGACCGTGAGCACGAGGAAGACCGCGGTGCGGGTGAGCGGCGCGTCCACCTTCTGCGCCTCGATGGGCACCCGACGGTTCCCCGTCGTCGTTGCTGCGTCCGTCATCCGACCTCCTGCCCGGAGTCTAGGAGCCGGAGGGCGAAAGGCTTTCCGTCCGATGTAGGAATGCGGAAGGCGGCACGCTCACTAGCGTCGTGCCCATGTCCGGAGCACGAGGTGTGGGAGTCGTCGGCGGTTCGATCGGCGGCCTGTTCGCCGCCGCCCTGCTGACCAGGCGCGGTCACGACGTCACGGTGATGGAGCGGTCGCGACACGGCCTCGCGCGCCGCGGAGCCGGTCTGGTGGCGCAGCCGGAGCTGCTCACCCTGCTCGAGCGGGTGGGACGGCCCGACGCCGCCGCGGTCGGCGTCGTCGCCGAGGAGCGCATCACGCTCGATCGAGGCGGGAGGGTCGTCTCGCGCGACCGCACCCCGCAGATGCAGCTCTCCTGGGACCACCTCTACGAGGTGCTTCTCGGGCGGATCCCGCCCGAGTCGTATCTGCTCGGCCACGCCGTCCGCGCCGTGCGCTCCACCGAGGTCAGCGCCGAGGTGCAGCTGCACGACGGCGAGCGCCGCTTCTTCGACGCCGTCATCGGGGCGGACGGGCTCGGCTCGGTCACTCGCGACGCCGTGGTCCCGGAGGGCCGCGGCAACCGCTACGTGGGATACGTCACGTGGCGGGGGCTGATCCCCGAGCAGGCACTCACCGGACGCGCCGCGGACACCCTCCTGGGCCGGTTCGCGTTCTACACCGGGCCGGGCGCCCACATGCTCGGGTACCTCGTCCCCGGCGCCGGTGGCGAGTTGACGCCGGGGCTGCGGCGGTACAACTGGGTCTGGTACCGGCCGCTCTCGGTCGTCGACCTCGCCGACCTGATGGAGGCGAGCGGGCGGCCCGTCGGCAGCCTGTCGCTGGCGCCCGGCGACCTGCCGCACGCCGCACGCGAACGGCTCCGCGCGGACGCGCACGCCGAGCTGCCGCCGGAGTTCGCCACCGCGGTGGACGCGGAGCCCGAGCCCTTCCTGCAGGCGATCGTCGACTACGTGCCGCCGCGGATGGTGCGGGGCCGGGTCGCCCTGCTCGGCGACGCCGCCGTCATGGTCCGGCCGCACACGGCGATGGGCGCGGCGAAGGCCGCCGGTGACGCGCTCGCCCTCGCGGACCTGCTCGACCGGCTGCCGGTGCCGGAGGCGCTCGACCGGTACCAGCTGCAGCGCCTCCCGGTCGGCCGCTCCATCGCCCAGTACGGGCTGCGGCTGGGCGAGTCCCTGCCCTTCGCCCGCCCGGCTCGCCAGCCGGTCTGACGGCTACTTGCCGGTCGGCAGGTAGCCGGCGCTCGTGAAGAGGTGGCGCAGGTCGACGATCATCTGCTCGTCGACGTCCTTGTGGCGCGGCCGGGTCAGCACCAGGCGCTCCTCGCCGAGCTTCACGATGTACTTGCCGTCGTGCTCCTCCCGCACGTCGGCCGCCTCCTCGAGCAGGGCCAGCACGGCGTGCCACTCGAGGTTGTGCGACGTGGGGTGCCGCTCGATCTGCTCGAGGGTCGTGCGGTGGTGCTCGCTCAGGTGCTCGGGCGTCGTTCCGGTCATGGCGGGTGTTCCCTTCGTCGGTTGCCCCGCCACGATAGCCGCGAGCGCCACCGACGGGCACCCTCTGGTTGTCGCAAAGGTTCCCGTCGCCGGCCGCTCGGGCCCGTCAGGCCTCCGCCGCGCCCGCGACGATCTCGGCGAGGCGGCCGAGTGCCACGCGCGAGTTCTCGTCCACCGGTCGCCACACCACCAGGGTGAGGTCGAAGACGCGCGGGATGTTCAGCTGCTGGTAGGTCAGGGTCAGCGGCCCGACGACGTCGTTGGGGAAGGCGAACGCGTCCGCCTCGTCGCGCGAGCCTCCCCCGTTCGCCCATGCCTCGGCGAACGCGCTGCTCGTCGTGGAGAGGTCCGTCACGATGCGCTCGAAGGCGTCGTCGGACTCGTGGCGGGCGAGCGACTCGCGCAATGTGCCCGCGAAGTGCTCGGCGATCACCGCCCTGCTCGGGCTGGTCCGCATCGCATCGGAGTCGACGAAGGTCGCCCGCACCAGGTCGACGCCGTCGTGGAAGGCGGGCGAGAGGGATCGCGCCAGATCGTTGGCCGCCAGCACCGTCAGATGGCGGTCGCGGACGAACGCCGGGATCGCCGGCCACGACTCGATCATCCCGCGGATCTCCGGGGGGACGGCGCTCGATGAGCCCTCGACAGTCATGCCCGTCACCATAGCGAAGGGGCCGCCCGCGAAAGGGGGTCTGCCGGGACCACCTTGGGCGGCCGAGGGCGCGATCATCCACCCGGGCGCGGCGCGTTTCCGCGGTTCGGAGGCGACCGCCGGCCGCTGGGAGGGTGGCAGCGGGCCAGGCAACTGGAAGCGCGGATCCACAATGATCGGCACTATGAACACGCATCGGGAACAGGCCCTTCGATGAACCTGCAGGACGTCGTCGACGAACTCGCCCAGACCCTCGGGCGCAGTGTGATCATCGACGGCGCGGACGCGATGGCGGTCGCGACCAGCGGCGCACGGGCCCAGCCGCGGCGGCTCGCGGTGCCGATCCGCGACGAGAGCGGCCAGCTGGGCACGCTCTGGCTCGCCGCGGAGGAGGACCGGCCGCTCACCTCGGCGCAGTACTCCGTCATCGACGTGGCCGCCGGCGCCGCACGGCAGATCCTGTCGCAGGAGGCGGGCGCGCCGGAGGACTCCTCGCACGGGGCGGTCATGCTCCGGCTGCTGTCGGACGACGCGGGCGCGCGGCGGCGGGCCTTCGCGCACGCGGCCTCGCGGCGATGGATCGAACGCGGTGAGGGGACGCTCGTGCGCGCCGTCGCGGTCGACCCGGACGCCGGCGTCCTGGACCGTCTCGCCTTCGGGCGGCACATGTCCGCGCTGAAGGGCGTCGACCTCGCGTTCATCGGTCAGCGGGGCAACATCCTGTACTTCGTCGGGCGGGTCGCGCGCACGATCGACCGGCCGACTGACCGAGCTGACGACCCGACCGCCGTCGTCCTGCAGCGGGAGGCCGCCGCCCGCGGACTGCGCCTGCACGGGGTGGGATCCGCTCGCCTCGACCGGAGGGACGATGACCTCTCGGTCTCGGCGGAGCAGGCACGACGAGCCGCGGAGATCGTGGCGTGGCTGCCGCACATGGGAGGCGTGGCCGACTTCGCGCAGCTCGGCGCGTGGGTGCTGCTCGACTCGATCGACGCCGACGGCTCGCACGTCGGCTCGTTCTCCCCGGCCGCGGCGAAGCTCTGGGAGGAGGGCAACGCCCTCCAGCTGGAGACGGTCGAGACCTTCCTCGACACCTGCGGTCGCGTCCGGGATGCGTGCGAGCGGCTCCACATCCATCGCACGACGCTGTACTACCGGCTCGACAACCTCCCCGAGTCGGTGCGCGCCGCCATCGACGACGGGATGAGCCGGAGCGCCCTGCACATCTGCCTCAAGCTCCTGCGCTACTGGAAGGCCACCGGCCGCATCTCATGACCGCCTCGACCAACGCCACCGCCCGCGCGCGCACGCCGCGTGTTGCGCACGGCGCCGGATTCTGGATCGTCGCCGTCGCCTTCCTGCTGGTGATGGCGTACTCGACGGTCCCGACTCCCCTGTACCCCCTCTACCAGCAGCGCGACGGATTCCCGCCGTTCGTGATCACGGCGATCTTCGCCGCCTACGCGGTCGGCGTGATCGTGGCCCTCTACTTCGCGGGTCATGTCAGCGACTGGCTCGGCCGACGGCGCGTGCTCGTGATCGCCGTGCTCATCTCGACCGTCTCCGCCCTGATGTTCCTGATGTGGACGGAGGTGCCTGGGCTGCTCGCCGCACGCTTCGTCAACGGCGTCAGCATCGGCGTCCTGACGGCGACCGCCACCGCCCATCTGGGCGAGCTGCGCTCGGTGGTCAAGCCCGACGAGAACGCGGTGGTCGCCGCATCGGTCTCCGGCGCAGCGAACCTCGGCGGCCTGTCGCTCGGACCCCTGATCGGCGGCGTCTTCGCCGACTTCCTGCCCGCTCCGCTGATGCTCCCGCACCTGGTGTTCCTGGTCGTCCTGCTCGTCGCCGCGCTCGCTCTGCTGCTGGTCCCCGAGACGGTCGACGTGCCCGAGACCGCGCCGCGCTACCGGCCGCAGCGGCTCTCCGTGCCGGCGGGTGCGCGTGCATCCTTCCTGGTCGCGGCCTTCGGCGCGTTCTCCGGCTTCGCCGTCCTGGGGCTGTTCACCTCGCTCGCACCCACTTTCCTGGTGTCGACGTTCATGGCCGGGGACCACCTCCTCGCCGGCGCGACGTCATTCGCGGTGTTCGCGGCGGCGGCCGCGGGCCAGCTCCTGCTCGCTCCCCTCCCGGTCCGTGCGCAGTTCGGGCTCGCCGTCGCGGCCTGCAGCAGCGGGCTCGTCCTGGTCGCCGTCGGTGCCCTCGTGCCGCAGCTCGCCGTCTTCATCGCCGGTGGCGCCATCGCGGGACTCGGGGTCGGCCTGCTGTTCAAGGGCGCCGTCTCCACGACCATGTCGCTCGCCGATCCCGCGCGCAGGGGTGAGACGCTCGCCCTCATCTTCCTGATCGCCTACTCCGGGCTGGCGATCCCGGCCCTTCTCGTGGGCGCCGCGCTCTCCTTCGCTCCCCCGACGACCGTCCTCCTGGTCTTCGTCGCCGTGGTGCTCGTCGCGACGACCCTCGCCGGCAGCATCATGCGCCGCCGCGCTCCGCGACGCCCACGTTCGACGATGTCCTAAACCTCGCCAGAGTTGGCCTGATCCGCTCTCATACCCAAGCGCTCGCGACGCCGAGAATGATTCGGGATCAGTATCCGAATTCTCTCGAGGGACGAACGGATGAGCGTCGCGAAAAGCACCACACCACTGGGCGAGTACCTGCGCGCCCGGCGCGAGCTGGTCCAGCCGCACCAGGTCGGCATCGTGGTCCAGCCCGGCCGCCGGGTCCCGGGGCTCCGCCGCGAAGAAGTCGCCGAGCTGGCCGGCGTGAGTCCCGACTACTACCTGCGCATCGAGCAGGGTCGCGACCGGCGCCCGTCGGAGCAGGTGCTCACCGCCCTCGCCCGCGCCCTCCTGCTCGACGAGGACAGCCGTCAGTACCTCCTGCGCCTCGCCCGCCCGCGCCCCTTCATCCGGCCGGCACCCGACGACGGACGGATCAGCGACGGGGTCGCCCAGCTGCTCGCGCAGTGGGAGCACACCCCGGCGTACGTCACCGACGCGAACCAGAACATCCTCGCGGCGAACGCCCTGATCGACGGCATCGCGCCGGGGATCCTGGTGCCGGGGACGAACATGCTCGTCTCCGGCTTCGAGAGCTACGCCCGACTGAGCGCGACGCTCTCCGACCCGACCGCGGACGAGCTGGAGGTCGTCGAGCTGTGGGAGCAGACCCTCCGCGAGCTGACGGCTTCCATGCGCTACTACGGCGATCCCGACGACCCGCGACTGCAGGAGATCGTGGGCGCACTGTCGGCCCGCTACCGCCTGTTCCGCACCATCTGGGCCGAGCACGACGCCAAACCGCACGTCTCGGGAGTGAAGCGCGCGTTCGTTCCGCCGCTCGGCTGGATCGACTTCCGCTGGCAGACGCTGGAGATCCCGCGGACCGCCGGCCAGTTCATCACGACCTTGTTCGGCGAGCCGGGTTCGGCGGCGGCCCAGGCGATCGCCTACCTCGCGGCGCGACCGTCGCTCGACGACAACCGCGCGACCGCGATCCGCGCCTCCTCATCGACCGGGACGAACACCATCAGGGCGTTGTCCTCGTAGTCGGGCACGTTCAGAACGGTGTAGTCCGTCCGCACGGTGCCGACGGCGGTGCCCTCGAACTCGATGTAGCCCGAGGTGCGCGGGAGCATCTCCGGAGCGGCCCAGATCTCGGAGAACTCGCGCGACTTCGCCGACAGCTCGCCGACGATCCGCTGCGACGCGCGATCCTCGTCGTGCTGGTCGAGGGAGTCGCGCAGCAGCCCCGCGACCACCGCCGACATCTCTCGCCAGCGCGGATGCTCCGCGTTGCGCTCGGGCGAGAGGAAGGCGAACCGCGCCAGGTTCACTCCCGGCGCGAAGGCCGGGGACAGCGCCCGGGCCAGCGGCGTCGCGTCGAGCACCTGCAGCCGGCGGTCGTAGAGGATGGCCGGCACGGTGTCGCGGAACGCGAGGAGCCGATCCGGGTCGGCGTTCTGCTCGGGGGTGCCTTCCCTGGCGCTCATGCTTCGAACCTACGTGGTCAGCGCGGACCGAAGGTGACCCCCGCATCCACACCTTCGGATGCCGACGGCTCGACGGTCGACCTGCTGGTCTGGAACCGGCGCTGGTACTCGGACGGCGTGATCCCGAACCGCGCGACGAACGCCCGCCGGAACGAGACCGGGGAGCTGTAGCCGGTCGCGGTGGACGCTTCTGCGACGGTCGTGCCGGACTCGAGATGGCTGACCGCCAGGTCGAGCCGGATCGCGCCGACGTACTCGATCGGCGTCGCGTCGAGCTCCTCGCGCATGATCCGGGTGAGGTGGCGCGGGCTGATGTTCACGTGGGAGGCGAGGTCGCGCACGGCGAACGACCGGGTCGGGTCCGCGTGCACGAACTCGGTGACCGAACGCGCGATGGGTGATCGGGCGGGCGGCCCCTTGAGGGAGGCCGAGAACTGCGACTGCGATCCGGAGCGCTTCATGTAGACCAGCAGGAGCTGCGCGACGCTCCGCGCGACGTCGGCGCCGTAGTCCTGTTCGAGGAGCGCCAGGGCGAGGTCGATGCCGGCCGCCACTCCCGCCGAGCTGTGGAACCGGCCGTCGTGGACGAAGATCGCGTCGGGCTCGACGGTCACCTTCGGGAAGGCGACTTGGAGCGTCGGCGCGAACTTCCAGTGCGTGGTGGTGGTCCGGCCGTCGAGGAGCCCGGTCGCGGCGAGCGCGAACGCGGCCGTGCAGATGGAGGCGACGCGGCGCGAGCGGTCGGCGAGGGCGGCCACGGCGCCGAGCACCTCCTCGGTGAAAACGGAGGGCGCCCCTTCGGAACCGGGCACGATCAGGGTGTCCAGCTCGCCGACGTCGTCGACCGACGCCTGCACGCCGACGCGCACCCCCATCGACGACGTGATGTCATCCCCCGATGCGGAGATGAGGACGATGTCGTATCCCTCGCTCCGCTGGGAGGCCTCGTGGAAGACTTCGGCCGGCCCGACGAAGTCGAGCATCTTCACCCCGTCGAAGACGAGGATGCCCACTCGCGGTCGCCGGCGCCCATCGGGTGATGCGACCATGGGGATCCTCTCGAATCGTTTTTCTGGAATCGGAATTCCATTAAACCGCGAGATAGGCCAGGACGGCCACCCCCGGCGTGTTCGGCTCGGCGAAGATCGTCGTCAGCACATGGCCGGGCCGGCCGGGGATCGCGAGGTTCTGGTAGCGCAGGTCGACGAGACCGAAGCCGTCGACCGCGTGCCGTGCGATCCCGTCGGCGAGCGGCCAGGCATCGTGGCGCGGCCAGAGCCGCGCGAAGACCGCGCTCGTGGCCGAGAGCTCGTCGACGATCTGCTGCCGTCGCGGGCTCAGCGGATCGCTGTGGAAGCGGAGGGCGGCGACGAGGTGCGCGGCGGACTCCTCCCACTCGATGGCCACCTCCTGCGTGTGGTCGCTGAAGAACGCGACGACGTTGTTCCGCCCGACGTCCAAGAACCCGCGGCCGACCTTTCCGGCCAGGGCGTTGGAGGCGACGATGTCGTGGTTGCCGTCCGTGATGTACGCCGGGTTCTGGCGCCAGTGGTTGAGGAGCTCGAGCAGACTGTCGTCCGGGGTGTCGGGTGCGTCCTGATCGGAGAGCTCGCCGTAGGCGATCCGGAAGACGTACTCGGTGGCGTAGTGGTCGAGCCGGAGCGCGCGGGCCAGAGCGCCGAGCACCTGCTCCGACGGTCGCTGGTCGCGGCCCTGCTCCAACCGGAGGTAGTAGTTCTCGCTGACCCCGGCGAGCTCGGCGACCTCACTCCGTCTGAGACCGGTCACTTTCCGTCCGGGATCCACGCGGATGCCGACGTCCTCCGGGGCGACGAGCCCTCGGCGTGCGCGCAGGTACTCGCCCAGCACTGTCGCGCGCGTGACCACGAGAAGCTCCCATCCGGAAGTGTTTCAATTTTGAAATAGTACCCTGCGTTCGGATACTACCGGCGGTCGAGTCGTATGCACCGCCCCCGTGATTCGACAGTCGTCCTATCCCCTCCCCGCCGCCCGCGACTAACGTCGGCATCGACACGGAAAGGCGGACGGAAACCATGGACGATCTGACGGGAACCGCCGACGAGCGCCGGCAGCGGCTGAGCGAGCTCGCCGCCGAAGCGGAGTTCGAGGCCGAATGGCTGCAGCGCCAGCTCACGCTCGTGCTGGAGGAATGGGCGCGGGCCGAGAGCGAGCTCCGCGTCGCCGCGGAGCGCCGCGAGGACTACTAGCCCGCCATTCGAGCAGTCGTGAAGCGGCGCAGTCCCCCCGCGTTTACTCGCGGTCGCTCACGCCGGCAAAGGTCTCGGGATAGTCGCTGAGCCACGACCAGTGGCTCAGCGGCCAGCTGACGACGAAGGCCTTGCCGACGACATCCGCCATAGGCACGGTGCCACGACCCGGGTCGTCCATATGGTAGCGGGAGTCGGCCGAGTTGTACCGGTTGTCGCCCATCACCCAGACCCTGCCGGCGGGCACGGTCACCTCGAACGGCTTGCCCGAGACCTGCTGCACGCCAGCGGGCAGGAGCACGTACGGCTCTTTCAGCGGCACGCCGTTGACGGTCATCTGACCGAGCGCGTTGCAGCAGCTGATCTTGTCACCGGGGAGGCCGATGAGGCGCTTCACGAGGTGCTGGTCGCTGTCGGAGGCGCCGAGACCGACGAAGTCGAGCACCGCTCCGACGCCCTTCTGGAGCGCGTTGCTGTTGTCCGGGGCGGGCGCGGGCAGCCAGCCGCCCGGATCCTTGAACACGACCACGTCGCCGCGCTGCAGCGGGAAGACGCGCGGCTGGAGCTCGTTGACGATGATCCGGTCGTTGATCTGGAGGGTGTTCTCCATCGACCCGGACGGGATGTAGAAGGAGCGCGCGACGAACGTCTTGATCAGGAACGAGACGAGGACCGCGACGACGAAGATGACGACGACATCCCGCAGCAGCGACTTCCACCCGGAC
>Ga0153993_100690_pt1 | contig 12508 bp, 6 predicted proteins | sample TSNC077MetaG_FD_104706 | JGI IMG/M metagenome (GOLD analysis project Ga0153993, IMG submission 104706) | Attine ant fungus gardens microbial communities from North Carolina, USA - TSNC077 MetaG | ecosystem: Host-associated > Fungi > Mycelium > Unclassified | place: USA: North Carolina, Lumber...
CCGAGCAGCCGTCAAGAAACAAGACTCCGGAAGGAGCTCGCATGACCGTCACATCAGACCAGGCGACTACCACTGCGGCAGCAGGCACCGAGCCGCTCACGCAGGAAGAGACCATCGCGTCCCTCGGTCATTACGGCTACGGCTGGTCCGATTCCGACGAAGCCGGAGCCAGCGCGCAGCGCGGGTTGTCCGAGGCTGTCGTGCGGGACATCTCCGCCAAGAAGAGCGAGCCCGAGTGGATGCTCGACATCCGACTCAAGGCGCTGCGCACCTTCGGCAAGAAGCCGATGCCGAACTGGGGCAGCGACCTCGAAGGCATTCACTTCGACAACATCAAGTACTTCGTCCGGTCCAGCGAGAAGCAGGCCGAGTCGTGGGAAGACCTGCCCGAGGACATCAAGAACACGTACGACAAGCTCGGCATCCCCGAGGCAGAGAAGCAGCGCCTCGTTGCCGGTGTCGCAGCTCAGTACGAGTCCGAGGTCGTCTACCACTCGATCCGTGAGGATCTCGAGGAGCAGGGCGTCATCTTCCTCGACACGGACACCGGCCTCAAGCAGCACCCGGAGCTGTTCAAGGAGTACTTCGGATCGGTCATCCCGGCCGGCGACAACAAGTTCTCCGCGCTGAACACCGCCGTGTGGTCGGGCGGCTCGTTCATCTACGTTCCGCCGGGAGTCCACGTGGACATCCCGCTGCAGGCGTACTTCCGCATCAACACCGAGAACATGGGTCAGTTCGAGCGCACCCTGATCATCGTCGACGAAGATGCCTCCGTGCACTACGTCGAGGGTTGCACCGCGCCGATCTACAAGTCCGATTCACTGCACTCGGCTGTTGTCGAGATCATCGTGAAGAAGGGCGGCCACTGCCGTTACACGACCATCCAGAACTGGTCCAACAACGTCTACAACCTGGTGACCAAGCGCACCAAGGTCGAAGCTGGCGGATCCATGGAGTGGGTCGACGGCAACATCGGCTCCAAGGTCACCATGAAGTACCCGGCCGTGTGGCTGATGGGCGAGTACGCCCGCGGTGAGGTTCTCTCCGTCGCGTTCTCCGGTGAGGGCCAGCACCAGGACACCGGCGCCAAGATGCTCCACCTCGCGCCGCACACGTCCTCGACCATCATCAGCAAGTCTGTCGCCCGTGGCGGTGGACGTGCGTCGTACCGCGGTCTGGTTCAGGTCAACAAGGGTGCCCACGGCTCCAAGTCGACCGTCAAGTGTGACGCTCTGCTAGTCGACCAGATCAGCCGCAGCGACACCTACCCGTACGTCGACATCCGCGAGGACGACGTCACCATGGGTCACGAGGCCACGGTGTCCAAGGTCAGCGACGATCAGCTCTTCTACCTGATGAGCCGCGGACTGACCGAGGACGAGGCGATGGCCACCATCGTGCGTGGATTCGTCGAGCCCATCGCGAAGGAACTCCCGATGGAGTACGCGCTCGAGCTCAACCGCCTTATCGAACTTCAGATGGAAGGGGCTGTGGGTTAGTGACCACGCCAGAGACCGGAGTCATCGGAGCTGTTGCCGGGGAGAACCCGACCGCTCCAGTAAAGGGTGCAGCCACCGGCTCGCCCATCACGAACAAGGGTGAGCAGTTCTCCTCGTTCGACGTCAATGCATTCGAGGTCCCGGGCGGACGTGACGAGATCTGGCGGTTCACCCCGCTGCGTCGTCTGCGCGGATTGCACGACGGCAGTGCCGTTGCCAACGCTCAGGTCACCGTCGAGGTGGACGGGGGAAGCGACATCACCGTCGAGACCGTCGGCCGTGACGACGAGCGTCTGGGCAAGGCTGGTGTTCCTGCGGATCGCATTGCGGCGCAGGCGTACTCGAGCTTCGAGACTGCGACGGTCATCTCGGTTGGCGCCGAGGTCGAGGTCGAGAAGCCCGTCGTGGTCACCATGACCGGCCCCGGAGTCGACAATGTCGCCTTCGGACACACCCAGATTCGTCTGGCGCAGTTCGCCAAGGCGACGTTCGTGATCGACCAGCGCGGCAGCGGAACCTTCGCGGAGAACATCGAATTCGTTCTCGGTGACAGCTCGCAGCTGACCGTGGTGGCGATTCAGGACTGGGCGGACGATGCAGTTCACGTCACGTCACACCATGCTCGCCTCAACCGCGACGCAGTGCTTCGGTACACCTCGATCAGCCTGGGCGGCGACCTGGTTCGCCTGTCCGCCACCGTCAAGTACGACGGACCGGGCGGCGACGCCGAACTGCTCGGCCTGTACTTCGCCGACGCCGGCCAGCACCTGGAACAGCGTCTGCTGGTGGATCATTCGCAGCCCAACTGCAAGTCCAACGTGGTCTACAAGGGTGCGCTTCAGGGCGATCCCGGATCCGGCAAGCCCGACGCGCACACCGTGTGGATCGGCGACGTTCTCATCCGCGCCGCAGCGGAGGGCACCGACACGTTCGAGCTCAACCGCAACCTGGTGCTGACCGACGGCGCTCGCGCCGACTCGGTTCCGAACCTCGAAATCGAGACCGGTGAGATCGTCGGAGCCGGCCACGCAAGTGCAACGGGACGTTTCGACGACGAGCAGCTGTTCTATCTGCGTGCTCGTGGTATCCCGGAGGATCAGGCTCGCCGTCTGGTCGTACGTGGGTTCTTCCACGAAATCATCAACAAGATCGCTGTTCCCGAGGTGCGCGATCGCCTCGAAGCCGCAGTCGAAGCCGAACTCGCAGCCGTCGGCTCCTGACCGCCCCGCCGGCGACACCACCCCGTCGCTACGCTCGCCCGCCTCATCTTGAAGGAATTTCATGTCTACCAGTGACAACAACACCACCTCGGTCCTCGAGGTTCGTGACCTGCACGTCGAGGTCGCCAACTCCGATGCGAACGCCGAGCCCATCCAGATCCTCAAGGGCGTCGACCTGACGGTCCGCTCCGGCGAGACCCACGCGATCATGGGCCCCAACGGCTCGGGCAAGTCGACTCTGTCGTACGCCATCGCGGGTCACCCCAAGTACCAGGTCACGTCCGGCTCCATCACCCTCAACGGTGAAGACGTCCTCGCAATGAGCGTCGACGAGCGTGCACGTGCCGGGCTCTTCCTGGCCATGCAGTACCCCGTCGAGGTTCCCGGCGTTTCCATGTCCAACTTCCTGCGCACCGCCGCTACGGCCGTGCGAGGCGAGGCTCCCAAGCTGCGCCACTGGGTCAAGGAAGTCAAGGAAGCCCTCAGCGAGCTCGAGATCGACCCCTCGTTCATCGAGCGCTCGGTCAACGAAGGTTTCTCCGGTGGTGAGAAGAAGCGCCACGAGATCCTGCAGTTGGGCATGCTCAAGCCGAAGATCGCGATCCTCGACGAGACCGACTCCGGCCTCGACGTCGACGCCCTGCGCACCGTCTCCGAAGGTGTCAACCGCTACAAGGAGCGCGAGAACGGCGGCGTTCTGCTGATCACGCACTACACGCGCATTCTGCGCTACATCAACCCCGACTTCGTTCACGTGTTCGTCGGTGGCCGCATCGTCGAGTCCGGCGGACCGGAACTGGCCGACGAGCTCGAGACCAACGGCTACGTTCGTTTCACCGCGGACACCGCAGCTACCCAGGGAGCGTAATCACGATGACCACCTCGGTGCGCGAGCTCGACGTCACAGCGGTTCGGGCCGACTTCCCGATCCTGGCGCGAACCGTGCGCGACGGAAAACCTTTGGTGTACTTGGATTCCGGCGCTACCTCGCAGCGTCCGGTCCAGGTTCTCGATGCCGAACGGGACTTCCTGACCACGTGTAACGCGGCAGTACACCGGGGTGCTCATCAGCTCGCAGAAGAGGCGACGGACGCGTACGAGAATGCTCGCGCCACCATCGCTTCCTTCGTGGGCGCGGATTCGGACGAGTTGGTGTTCACCAAGAACGCCACCGAGGCACTGAATCTCGTCACCTACGTTCTCGGTGACGATCGCTTCGACCGCCATGTCGGTCCTGGCGACGAAATCGTCATCACCGAACTCGAACACCACGCCAACCTCGTTCCCTGGCAGGAACTTGCGCGCCGAACCGGTGCGACGCTCAAGTGGTACGGCGTGACCGACGACGGCCGGATCGATCTCGATTCGCTGGAGTTGACGGACGCGGTGAAGGTTGTTTCGTTCACCCACCAGTCCAACGTGACCGGCGCTATCGCACCCGTCGAGGAATTGGTGCGACGAGCACGCGCCGTCGGTGCACTCGTCGTGCTCGACGCGTGCCAGTCGGTGCCTCACATGGCCGTCGACTTCCACGAATTGGGCGTGGACTACGCGGCGTTCTCCGGTCACAAGATGCTCGGCCCTTCGGGGGTCGGAGTTCTCTACGGCCGTCGTGAACTGCTGGCAGCGATGCCTCCGTTCATCACCGGTGGCTCGATGATCGAGACGGTCACCATGGAGGTCAGCACCTACGCGCCGCCGCCTCAGCGTTTCGAGGCCGGCGTACCGATGACCTCGCAGGTGGTCGGACTGGGCGCTGCCGTGGATTACCTGAACACCTTCGGGATGGACGCGGTCGCCGCGCACGAGCACGTGTTGGTCGAGGATGCTCTCGAGAAGCTGTCTGCGATCGAAGGTCTGCGCATCATCGGACCACAGACGTCCGAGAACCGTGGCGGAGCGATTTCGTTTGTCGTGGACGGTATTCACGCCCACGACCTCGGGCAGATCCTCGACGACGAGGGCGTCGCGATCCGCGTCGGACACCATTGTGCGTGGCCGCTGCACCGTAAGTTCGGTGTCGCTGCGACGGCCCGTGCGTCGTTTGCGCTCTACAACACCACCTCGGAAATCGATGTTCTCGTCGCAGCGATCAAGCGTGCGCAGGAATTTTTCGGTGTCGCAGGGGAGTTGAACTGAATCATGCGCATGGAGCAGATGTATCAGGAAGTGATCCTCGATCACTACAAACATCCGCACGGCCGCGGACTCCGTGAGCCGTTCGGCGCCGAGGTGCACCACGTCAACCCGACGTGTGGCGACGAGGTGACGTTGCGCGTCCAGATCTCCGAGGACGGAACGGTCTCCGACGTCTCGTACGACGGGCAGGGTTGTTCGATCAGCCAGGCGTCGACGTCGGTGCTCAACGATCTCGTCATCGGGATGCAGGTCACCGACGCACTGAAGACGGTGACGGCGTTCAACGAGATGGTGAGCAGTCGGGGCACCGTCGAGGGGGACGAGGACGTTCTCGGTGACGGCATCGCGTTCGTCGGTGTCTCGAAGTATCCGGCACGCGTGAAGTGCGCCTTGCTCGGATGGATGGCATTCAAGGATGCTGTAGTCCAGATCGTCGACGGCGGTGCTGTCACGACGGCGGACAGCAGCAGTGAATTGGTCGACACGACTGAAGGACAGGGATCATGACCGAGACACAACCAGTGCAGGACGCCGAGGTCGGCGCTCCGGTGAATCCGAATCCCGATTCCACTGCGGAATTCGGTGGCGCACAGGGCAGTGGCACTGTCCCGTCGCCTGAGCGACTCGACGAACTCGAAGAAGCGATGCGCGACGTCGTCGACCCCGAACTGGGAATCAACGTCGTGGATCTCGGCTTGGTCTACGGACTCTTCGAAGACGACGGCGTCGTCACGATCGACATGACTTTGACGTCGGCGGCGTGCCCGTTGACCGACGTGATCGAGGACCAGGCACGCGGCGCACTGGTGCGTAGCGATCTGTGTACCGACATGAAGATCAACTGGGTGTGGTTGCCGCCGTGGGGACCGGACAAGATCACCGAAGACGGACGCGAGCAACTGCGCGCACTCGGCTTCACGGTCTGACAAGCAACCTCGGCACGATCAACTGAATAGATTTCACCGGAGCGTCGGTGCCCGTTCGTCGGGTACCGGCGCTTCGGTTTGTTATATAGGGCCGTTTTAGCCATGATATTCAGGACAATAGTCCCAAATGGTTGTTTGATGAATATTTGCTGGAAGCTGACTGATCGGTAACATCGCAGCTGATTGTCACGATGTGATCTCCGGCGGGCGATTTGCCAGTTTCCGCCCGAGCTTTCCAATGTATTCGTCTCATTTCGAAGTGCCCCGATCAGTTCGAGGCGTCCAGCGGACGCATATACCTGTTTGCATCATGATCAAGTTGTAAGAGGGAGATTCGTGTGGATGGCAGTCCCGACCGAGGAATCGTTTCCGCAGCTCGTCCGGACGACGAACTCACCTTCCCTCTTTCTGCCGCGCAACTTTCCCTGCTTGTCGCACAACAGCTTCGGCCCGAGATTCCCGTCAGCATCGCTCAGTACGTCGACGTGGACGGCCCGCTCGACATCGAGCTGCTGACCGCTGCCAGTAAACAGACCGGCCGTGAGATCGGCTCCGGATACCTGCGCCTGGTCGAGGTGGACGGGGTTGCGCGTCAGTGGCTCGATCTCGACATGGACGACTCCCTCGACGTGGTCGATCTTCGAGACGAATCGGATCCGGAATCGGCGGCGCGAGAATGGATGCGCAGAGAGCACACTGCTGCCATCGATCCGTTCACCGATCGCCTGGTCCGGCTGGCGGTCTTGGTGCTTCGCGACGACCATTCCTACTGGTACAGCCGTATTCACCATGTAGCGCTCGACGGTTTCGGTGCGATGTCGATGATGAACCGCACAGCCGAGATCTACACCGCCGCGGTGCGGGATCTACCGGTTCCCCCAGCGGTAACTGCCCCCCTCCAATCGTTGGTGAAGGCGGAGTCCGACTATCTGGGCTCTTCCCGGTGGGAGCGTGATCGCGACTACTGGAACACCAAGATGGCCGACAAGCCGGGCGGAACCTCGCTCGCGTCCTCGACTGCTCCGTCGCAGGCGTGGTCACGCCTACGGTCCGCGACGGTGCCTTCGGAACTGCGAAGCTCTCTCGAACGGCTCGCTGCCGCCCACGACGTGACGACGTCGTCCGTGGTGATCGGTGCTCTGGCGTCTTACCTCGCCCGGGCCACCGGGACCCGCGACGTGGTCCTCAGTCTGCCGGTGTCGGGGCGGACGACAAAAGCTGCTCGCCGGTCCGGCGGAATGATGTCGAACGTCGTTCCGATACGTGCGAGTGTCGATCCGCACTTCGCGGTCGGGGACTTGCTGCACGAGGTGAAGATCGAACTCACCGGCGCACTGCGTCATCAGAAGTATCGCCACGAAGACCTACGACGCGACCTCAACGCCGGCGATCACAGCATCGCCGACGGACGCGGCTTCCACGGGCCTTTGATCAACCTCATGCTGTTCCATTCCGGAATCACTCTCGGGGACGCGCACGGCGAACTGAACGTGATCTCGACCGGGCCGATCGAAGACCTCTCGGTCAACGTCTATCAGACTTCCGCAGCCGAAGAGATCCAGATCGACTTCGCCGCGAATCCGGATCTCTACACCGACGAGGACATCTCGCGTCACCACCGACGTTTCCTCGAATTCCTCGACTTGTTCTGCGCCGCAGAAGCGGGAACTCGATTGATGGACATCGACCCCGACGCCGCGGGGAAGTGGATCGCCGAAGTCCAACACGCCCGCAACGTCGAGTACTGGTCTGCGACATTGTCGACCCCCGCGGAGGATCTGGGTTTGCCGGTCGTCGCGGGAACCGGTCGAACGTCCACGCCTCTCGAGATCGAGGCAGACCTCTGCCGGCGCCTCGAGACGATGGCGACGACGATGAACACCAGTCTGTTCGTGCTGTTCCAGTCCGCGATGACCGGACTGCTGCGCCGCGTCGGTTCGGCTGACGAGGTGTCGATCGGAGTTTCGGTCCGCGGGTACGGTGCCTCGAACCCGGACGACTTCGTCTCGATGTTCGCCAACCAGTTGGTGCTTCGTTCCACGGTGTCGAACACCATGACGCTCACCGACCTGGTCGGTGCGGTGGACACCGTCGCGATCGAAGCGTTCGAGCACGCCGACATTCTTCTGTCGTCGGTGACCGCTGCACTCGGTGACGGTCGCTGGATGGAGACGGGCCCGTTGTTCCGGGCGATGGTCTGCTTCGAGGAACCACTGGACGCTCACCCGAGATTTCCGGGCCTCATGGTCGGTGCGCCGATCGGATCCGACTTGGCTACAGTACCGGAACTGTTTGTCTCCCTGGCAATTCCGACGGGCGAGCATGCCGATCTCGATCAGCCGATCTCCGGTGTTCTCGATTGGCTCGGCACGAAGGAGCAAGCCGAGGACCTCGCCGACCGTTTTCTGCGAATCCTGACCGCGATGGTCGGTGCTCCGCACTCGGTGCTCGGCGCCGTGGATCTGCTCCGCCCGGACGCACGCCAGGCGCTGGTACCGCCGGTGCTGCCGATCACCCCGGTCCGAACGCTCTCCGACATCCTTGCCGACCGCACTCGCGCGACCCCGGACGCGATCGCCGTCGTCGCGGGTGGCGAGCGCGTGTCATACCGCGAACTCGATCGACGATCGAATCAGTTGGCGCGCAAACTCGTCGATCACGGCGTGCAATCCGAGTCGTTGGTCGGGATCATGCTGCCCAAATCGGTCGACATGATCGTTGCCGCAGTCGCGGTGGTGAAGGCCGGCGGCGGATACCTCCCACTCGATCGTGCGCACCCCGCCGAACGTTTGGCGTACGTGGTCGAGGATGCGCAACCGGTGTGCATCGTCTCCGATTCCACATTCCCGAACGCCGATGTGGCGGTCATCGGAGTCGACTCCGACGAGTACTCCGGGGAGAGTCTGGAAACCGCTGAGCGCCCGCGCGGGCACGGAGCCGACAATCTGGCGTACGTGATCTACACCTCGGGGTCGACGGGTCGACCCAAAGGCGTCTCCGTCACCCACGCCACCGTGGTGCGATTGTTCGAGAACACGCATGTCGAATTCGGATTCGACGGCAACGACGTGTGGACGATGTTCCACTCGTTCGCCTTCGACTTCTCGGTGTGGGAACTGTGGGGCGCACTGCTCCACGGTGGAACCCTGGTGCTGGTCGATCACGAAGTCTCACGCGACCCCGATGCCTTCCGAGCGCTGGTCGCCGCAGAAGGCGTCACCGTGCTCAATCAGACGCCCTCGGCCTTCTACCAGTACATCGAAGCCGACCTCCGGGCCGATTCGGAGACTCGGCTCCGGTACGTGATCTTCGGTGGCGAAGCATTGGACCTGCGCCGACTCGGACGCTGGTACGACAATCACCCCGGCTACGACAATCACACGAACTCCGGGCCTGCACTCGTCAACATGTACGGCATCACCGAGACCACGGTGCACGTCACGCATCTCGAACTCGACCGACCGAGCGCGAGTTCGGTGACGGGCAGTCGGATCGGCGACGCGATCGACGGACTTCGCGTGTACTTGCTCGACGAGCACCTCTCGCCGGTCCCGGTGGGAATCGCGGGGGAGATCTACGTCGCCGGCGGCCAACTCGCCCGTGGATATCTGGGCCGACCCGACCTCACCGCGGGCCGGTTCGTCGCCGATCCCTTCAACGCCGGCGGCCGGCGGTTGTACCGGTCCGGCGACCGAGCACGGTGGATTGCGCCCGGGCAACTCGAATACCTCGGACGCGGCGACGCGCAGGTCAAGATCCGCGGCTTCCGGATCGAACTCGGCGAAATCGACTCCGTCATCCTCGGCGCACCGGGAATCGACGACGCAGTGACGGTTGTGGCACCGACGCCGGCGGGCGGCGCTCTCGTGACGTATGTGACCGCTTCTGATTCCGTCGACGCCGAGGTCCTTCGCGCCCACGCCGCCGAAGTTCTCCCGACCTACATGGTTCCCGATGCCTTCATGGTCATCGATTCGATTCCGTTGACCACCAACGGAAAACTCGACCGGCGTGCGCTGCCGTCGCCGATCCTCGCCTCCACCAAGGTCTTCCGGCCCCCGACGACGCCGACCGAGGACAAGGTCGCCGCGGTTCTAGCTGACATTCTCGGTAGCGGGCCGCTCGGACTCGACGACAATTTCTTCCATCTGGGTGGAAACTCGCTGGTAGCGACGACGGCTGTGGCTCGCTTGACCGAAGCCACCGGAGTGCGGATGCCTCTGCGAGCACTCTTCGATCACCCCACGGTCTCCGGGATCGCGGCGACGATCGAGCGTGCCGCACAAACTCCGGACGCCGACGGTATTCAGGTCGTGGCCCGGCCGGCGGTACTACCTCTCGCACCCGCCCAGCAGCGACTGTGGTTCCTCAATCGCGTCGCGCCGGAATCGGGCGCATACAACATTCCACTGGCGGTGTCGTTGCGTGGTGGCGTCGACGCCGACGCACTCAGCGCTGCGATCGTGGACGTCGTGACACGTCACGAGTCACTACGCACCCTGTTTCCTCAGGTCGGGGACAACGCGACGCAGAAGGTGCTGGGCCTGGGCGAGGGGATCGCGGGGCTCGAGTCGATCGACGTGGAACGCGGAAGCCTCGAGAGAGTGATCTTCGAATTCTCTTCGGCGGGTTTCGATCTGGTCCGCGAACGTCCGGTGCGCTACCTGCTGATCACTGTCGCCGACGAGAAGGAAGGCGATGACGAGGAAGCTGTCCTCGTCGTGGTCCTGCACCACATGGTGGCCGACGGTTGGTCACTCGCTCCGTTGGCTGCTGATCTCACCGGCGCCTACGCCGCCCGCGTCGGCGGCAACAGCCCGCAGTGGGCGCCGCTTCCAGTGCAGTACGCCGACTACACGCTCTGGCACCGGGAGCACCTCGGGGACGCGGCATCCACCGATTCGCTTGCCCACTCACAGATCACGTTCTGGAAGCAGCAACTGGCAGGAGCGCCCGAGCAACTCCACCTGCCGACGGACCGTCCGCGCCCACTCGACCCGACCATGCGCGGGGCCGGCGTCGACATCAGAATTGGCGCTTCCACACATCAGAAGCTCGCTGTACTTGCTGCCGATCACGACGCCACGCCTTTCATCGCCCTGCACGCGTGCTTCGCCCTTCTTTTGGCCCGCTACAGCGGCACAGACGACATCGTCGTCGGAACACCGGTGGCGGGACGAGGGGACAGGTCTCTCGACCTGCTCGTCGGCATGTTCGTCAACACCCTTGCCTTGAGGACCATCGTCGACCGTGATGTGACCTTCGGGGAGTACCTCGCGCAGGTCAGAGCTGTCGACGTGGATGCCTTCGACAATGCGGACATACCATTCGACGTCGTCGTGGACGCGCTCGAACTGGACCGCTCGCCCGCACACCACCCGGTGTTCCAGGCTGCCATCACCTCTCGGATAACCACCACTCACACAGCTGAACTGGCCGGGGTGTCGATGACGGCCCGGGCAGTCGAGACGGGGCTGACCAAGTTCGACCTCGAGCTCACGCTCACCGAGCGCCGCGAGGCCGGGACCGCAGCTGGGATCGATGCCACGTTCACCTACTCCACCGACCTGTTCGACGGCTCGACCGTCGAAGCGTTGGCGCGAAACTTCGTGGCACTCGTCGAATCGGCGGTCTCGGAACCGACTGCACCGGTGGGTGACCTTCGTGTACTCGGATCCCGGGAGAGTGCCGCGATATTGCCGCGCCGCGGTGTGGCTTCGGTGGGCGAATCGACGCTGGCGCAGATCCTCGGGGATACCGCGAGGACGTATCCCGACGCGATCGCCCTCGAAGACTCCGAGCGTTCACTGTCGTACGGGGAACTGGAGCGTCGATCGAATCGGATCGCTCGATACCTCATGGACCTGGGCGTCGGCCCCGAGACACCGGTCGCATTGGCAGTCGCCCGATCGGTCGACTCGGTGCTCGCAGTCTGGTCGGTCACCAAAGCCGGCGGCGTTTTCGTCCCGGTCGATCCCCGTTATCCCGCAGATCGAGTTGCGCACATGCTCGAGGATTCGGGTGTGCGCATTGGAATTCGGTCCGCCGAGGTCGCGGCCGGTCCGGCAACCGGCGGGAATGTCGCAGTTTGGATCGACCTCGGCGACGCGGACACGGTTGCAGAATGTGCCGCCTACTCCGACGCCGCCATCGACGACGCGGACAGAACAGGATCGATCACTGCGGCGTCGGCCGCGTACGTCATCTACACGTCCGGGTCGACCGGAGTGCCGAAGGGCACCGTCGTCACCCACGCAGGTTTGGCGAATCTTGCTCGCGAACAACAGGATCGGTACCGGATCACCGCCGCGTCGCGAACTTTGCATTTTGCATCGCCGAGCTTCGACGGTGCCGTCCTCGAGCTACTGCTGGCCGGTTCGACCGGCGCGACGATGGTGATCGCCCCTCCCGACATCTACGGCGGGGAGGCTTTGAGCGAGTTCCTCCGACGCCGCGAGGTCACTCATGCCTTCATCACTCCGGCTGCTCTGGCGACTGTCGATCCGGCGGGCGTGACGGCACTGGAATGCGTAGTCGTCGGAGGCGATGTGTGCACTCCGGAATTGGTCTCGAGCTGGGGCAACGGGCGCAGACTGCACAACGGATACGGTCCGACCGAAACCACTGTCATGGTTGCCATCAGTGATCCACTCTCACCGGGCGAGCCGATCACCATCGGCGGTCCCATCCGCGGAATCGACGCCGTGGTGCTCGACGCTCG
>Ga0153993_100702_pt1 | contig 12411 bp, 8 predicted proteins | sample TSNC077MetaG_FD_104706 | JGI IMG/M metagenome (GOLD analysis project Ga0153993, IMG submission 104706) | Attine ant fungus gardens microbial communities from North Carolina, USA - TSNC077 MetaG | ecosystem: Host-associated > Fungi > Mycelium > Unclassified | place: USA: North Carolina, Lumber...
ACCGGCAATACAAGCGCCGAACGGTTGAGCGGATCGATCGAACTCTCGGGTCACCAGTACGGCAAAGCGGAAAATCGAGTAGTCCGAATCTACCGAGACACCCCCCGTCACGAGATTCACGACATCAACGTCTCCACTTGCCTGCGTGGAGATTTCGCCGATGCGTACCTCACCGGTGATCAGTCGAAGGTTCTGCCGACCGACACGCAGAAACAAACGGCCTACTCCTACGCCAAGGAAAAAGGCCTGATCTCGATCGAGACGTACGGACTCGAACTCGCCCGTCATTTCGTCGATGACATCGAACCGGTCAGTGGCGCGCGGATCGAGATCGAGGAATACGCCTGGGAGCGTGCGATTGTCGACGGCAGCGAGCACGACTACACCTGGATTCGGAAGGGTCAAGAAGTTCGGACGGCGTCGATCACCATCTCCGACGCCGGGACGGCCGATGCCGGGACGTGGGTGATCGGCGGCTTGAAGGACCTGGTGATCCTCAAATCAACTGGTAGTGAGTTCTCGGGTTTCCTCGAAGATCCGTACACGATCCTCGAGCCGACCGACGACCGCGTCATGGCGACGACGTTGGTCGCCCAGTGGCGATTCGTCACCACCGACGTCGACTGGGAATCGGTCTACGTGGGCATCAAGGCACAAATCGTCAAACAATTCGCGCAGGTACATTCACTTGCCCTGCAGCAGACGCTCTTCCACATCGGCAAGGCAATTCTCGAAGAGTTTCCGATCATTGCCGAGGTTCGACTGTCCGCACCCAACAAACATCATTTCGAATATGCACTCGGCCGCTTCGGAGTCGAGAACGACAACGAGGTGTTCCACGCCGCCGATCGTCCGTACGGCCTTATCCAAGCTGCGGTCAGCCGATCCGACGCGCCTGACCCAGGACCATCGTGGACCACCTATGCCGGCTGGTTGTCGTGACCGAATCAGCGCTCGGGACAACACTCGTCATCGCCAATGCCCATGTGGTCACGATGGACGGCGACCGCTCCGAGTACTCCGACGGCTACGTCGTGATTTCTGGCAACAAGATTGTCGACGTGGGGACTGGAAAGGCCCCCGCGTACCCGAATGCGCATGTGATCGACGGCAACGGTTGCCTGATCACTCCCGGTCTGGTGAACACACATCATCATCTCTACCAATGGATCACCCGTGGCCTGGCAGCAGACTCGACGCTCTTCGAGTGGCTGACCACGCTGTATCCCGTCTGGGCGGGTATCGATGCCGACGCCGTCCACGTGGCGGCCACCGGCGGCCTCACCTGGTTGGCAAAAACCGGATGTACGACCACCACCGACCACCACTACGTCGTCCCCCGCGACGCCGGTGATGTTTTCGAGGCCGAAATCACCGCGGCTGCGCAGGTCGGCCTTAGATTCCACCCGTGTCGTGGGTCGATGGACCTCGGTCAGAGTTCCGGCGGCCTGCCGCCGGATCACGTAGTGGAAAAACTCGACGACATCCTGACCGGCACACAGTCGGTGATCGACCGCTGGCACGACCCGAATACCGGGTCGATGTTGCAGATCGCGGTAGCTCCCTGCTCACCCTTCTCCGTGACGGAGTCATTGCTTCGAGAGTCCGCGACTCTGGCCCGCGAAAACGGCGTGCGTATGCACACGCATCTGGCCGAGACCCTGGACGAGGAGCGCTTCTGCCGAGAGCTTTTCGGTTGCACGCCGGTCGAATACATGGAACGCGTCGGCTGGGTGGGCCCGGACGTCTGGTACGCCCACGCAGTCCACCTCGACGACGCCGGTATCGAGACGATGGCGCGAACCGGAACTGCGGCGGCGCACTGCCCGACCTCCAATGCCCGCCTGGGAGCCGGTATCGCCCGTGCCGCCGATCTGGTGAACGGCGGGGTCACCGTGGGGCTCGGCGTGGACGGCGCCGCGAGCAACGAAGCATGCAGTCTGATCGAGGAGTCTCGTCATGCGCTTCTGTTTGCTCGGGCCAAGGGCGGACCGCAGACGATGACGGTGCGAAAAGCCTTGGAATTGGGAACGATCGGCGGCGCACGAGTTCTGGGCCGTGACAGCGAGATCGGATCGATCGAGGTCGGAAAACTCGCCGACCTGGCGGTGTGGAAACTCGACACCCTCGCGCATGCCGGCATCACCGATCCGGTGGCAGCGCTCGTACTCGGCTCGACTCCCCCGCTGAAGTTACTGCTTGTCAACGGGCGAATCGTAGTTGCCGACGGACGAGTCACCACCGTCGACGAGGACGTCGTGGCCTCGGATGTCGCACGCGCACACCGCGACCTACTCGGAAAGGCTTGAGGCCGCGATGGACCTGCACAGCGTCGACGAAGTTCTGGTGCCGCGGACCCGGGCCGAACTACCCTGTGCGTCACCCGGCATCGGGTTCATCGGCGGCGGCACCTGGCTGTATTCGGAACCGCAGCCGCACCTGACCACGCTCGTCGACTTGTCCGGCCTCGACTGGAGGGCAGTCGAGGTCAGCGATCACGGGATCGAAATCGCGGCCACCTGCACCATCGAGGAACTGTGCCGCGCCGAGCTTCCCACATCTTGGTCCGCCGCAGCGCTGTTCCAACACTGCGCTGACGCACTGCTCGCATCGTGGAAGGTGTTGCGATACGCGACTGTCGGCGGCAACATCGCGCTCTCCTTCCCGGCCGGAGCAATGACGACTCTGTGCACCGCACTCGATGCCGAATTGACGATCTGGCGACCGGACGGTACCGAATACTCGGTCCCCGTAGTCGATTTCGTCATCGACGATTCTCGCAACGTGCTCGGCCCCGGCGAGATCATCCGCTGCGTCCGAATTCCCGTGCATGCACTCACTGCGCGTACCGCGATGCGCAAGCTGGCACAGACGTCACTCGGACGATCTGCCGTGGCCGTGGCCGGACGCTGCGGCGCCGACGGTTTCACCCTGGCGGTCACCGCCGCGACCCGCCGTCCGTACGCACTGAAATTCGACGAACTCCCCGACACCGCTGCACTTGCGGATGCATTGCGCAGCAGGATTCCGGAAGACGCCTACTTCACCGATGTCCATGGAACTGCGCCATGGCGGAAGGCGATGACCGAGCTTCTCGCCGAAGAAATCCGAGGTGAACTGGAATGAAGTACTCGGTGGACGGAGTTCCCCGCGACGACCGACCCCGCCCAGGACAGTGCCTGCGAACCTTCCTCCGCGAGCACGGAACGAACTCCGTCAAGAAGGGGTGCGATGCCGGAGACTGCGGCGCCTGCTCGGTGCTGGTCGACGGTCACCCCACCCATTCGTGCATCTTTCCCGCCCATCGCATCGGCGGCCACGACGTCGTCACCGCCGCCGGCCTCGGTACGCCGGAGAAACTTCACCCCGTTCAACAGGCATTCGTGGACGCGGGTGGATTCCAATGTGGTTTCTGCACCGCAGGAATGGTGGTCACCACATCAGCGCTGTCGGTAGAACAAAAATCCGATCTCGCGTGCTCGATGAAAGGTAACCTGTGCCGTTGCACCGGCTATCGGTCCATTCGTGACGCCCTCGCGGGTACATCCAATACCGAGACTGCCAAAATAGGCGGGGCCCAAGGGCGTTCGATCGCAGCCCCGGCGTCCGCACGCATCGTCACGGGGACCGAGCAGTACACCATGGACTTCTCCCCGGGTGAGAAGCCGATCGACCTGCTTCACGTCGCAGTACTCGGCAGTCCGCACGCACACGCACACATAACCCGGATAGACACGGCAGCAGCCGAAGCGGCGCCGGGCGTCGCCGCGGTTCTCACCTTTCAGGACAGTCCGGACGTGCTGTTCTCGACTGCCCGACACGAGGACCGCAACGACGACCCGGACGACACGCGGGTGTTCGACAGCACCCTCCGTTTCCACGGCCAGCGGGTCGCCGCGGTCGTCGCCGAAACTCCGACGCAGGCAGAACGTGCACTCTCACTGATCGAAGTCGACTACGAGGTACTCGACGCGGTGTTCGAACCAGATCTGGCACGTTCCCCCGGCGCTCCGCTCCTGCACGGCGACAAAGACGAGAGCTCACGGATCGCCGAGGCACCCCGAAACGTGGTTGCCGCGCTTCACGACGGCGTCGGCGACCTGGACCGTGCGCTCGCGGATGCGACTGCAGTCGTCGAAGGTACGTGGAAAACTGCGCGAGTCCAGCACGTAGCCTTGGAAACTCACGGCGCTGTGGGGTGGCTCGACGAGGACGACCGCCTCGTCATCAGGAGCAGCACACAGGTGCCGTTTCTGGTTCGGGACGAATTGGCGCACATCTTCGATCTCGATCGCAGCCGAATCAGGGTGTTCGCCAAGCGGGTAGGTGGAGGCTTCGGCGGAAAGCAGGAATTACTCACCGAAGATCTGGTCGCACTGGCCGTCCTGCGAACCGGTAGGCCCGTTGCTTACGAGTTCAGCCGAAGCGATCAGTTCACCATCGCACCGTCGCGGCACCCGATGCGGGTATCGGTCCGTGCCGGCGCCGATGCCGACGGCACTCTCACTGCGCTGGCCATCGACGTCCTTTCCGACGCGGGGGCGTACGGGAACCATTCGATCGGAGTCATGTTCCACGGTTGCGCCGAATCCATGGCGGTCTATCGCGCTGCGACCAAACGCGTCGACGCCGAGGCTGTCTACACGAACAACGTTCCGTCCGGCGCCTTCCGTGGCTACGGTCTCGGTCAGATCATCTTCGCGGTCGAGTCGGCCATGGATCAGCTCGCGGATCGTCTCGGCATGGACCCCTTCGAGTTTCGGCGCCGCAACGTCGTCGTACCCGGAGACGATTTTGTCGACTGGCACGTCGAGGACGGTGATCTCGAATTCGGCAGCTACGGACTGGACCAGTGCATCGACCTCGTCGACAGTGCACTGTCGAGCGGACGCGGCGAGGCTGCACCAGCAGGGTCGCGTTGGCAGATCGGTCGAGGCATGGCAATTGCCATGATCGCGACGATCCCGCCGCGTGGTCACTTCTCCGACACCACCGTCGCACTCGAGGCCGACGGTCGGTACGTCGTGACTATCGGTACTGCGGAATTCGGAAACGGAACCACCACGATTCACCAACAGATCGCGGCCACCGAATTGCGGACGACAGTCGATCGCATCTCTATTGTTCAATCCGACACCGATGCCGGCGGATACGACACCGGAGCATTCGGGTCGACAGGAACGGTGGTCGCCGGAAAGGCGCTCCTGATTGCCTGCGAGCGCCTTCGCGAGCGGATACTGACCCGTGCGGCGCGATTGAGTGGCCGCGCCGCGCAGATCGACGATCTTTCGCCGGACGGGGTCGAAACGTCCCACGGTTGCCTCGATTTCGCGACGCTACTCGAAGGTGGCCCGCTCGCCGCTGACGGTCGCCACGACGGAACACCGCGCTCGGTCTCGTTCAACGTTCACGGTTTTCGCGTTGCCGTCGACACGGATACCGGCCGGGTGAAGATCCTGCAGTCGGTTCAGGCCGCCGATGCCGGCACCGTCATGAACCCGGCACAACTCCGCGGGCAGGTGGAAGGCGGTGTGGGACAAGCGCTCGGTGCTGCGCTGTCGGAGGAGATAGTCATCGAGGAAGGTAGGGTGGTCAATCCGCAGCTGCGCAATTACCACGTTCCCCAGATCGGGGATCTGCCGATCACCGAGGTACTGTTTGCCGACACGTACGACAAGCTCGGCCCTTTCGGCGCGAAATCGATGAGCGAGGCGCCCTTCAATCCGGTGGCACCGGCGTTGGCAAACGCAATCGCGAATGCTTGTGGAGTTCGGATGTACTCCACGCCGATGACACCGGACCGGGTGTGGGGCGAACTCCAGGCGGGTGCCTAGGCTTCGCGTTCGAGTACGCGCTCGACGGCGTCGACCGCGTCGTCCAGTTCACTGGTCGTCACCGTCAGTGCGGGCCGGAACCGAATTCCTTGCTTACCCGTCGGCAGAATCATCACATGCTCGTCTTCCCGCAGTCGCTGGACGACGCGATCACGAAGGTCACTGTCCGCCAACGTGATCGCGCACATCAAGCCACGACCCCGAGGCTCGGTCGCCGTCGCGTAACGCCCGCACACTTCGGTCAACCGGGTAAGGAGATGCGCGCCCGTGAATCGCGCGCGGTCGATCAGTCGGTCCTGTTCGATGACTTCGAGTATCCGCCGGGCGCGCACCATGTCGGTGAGGTTGCCGCCCCACGTCGAATTGATCCGGGAACTGACGTGAAACACATTGTCGTGCACTTCATCCACGCGGCCACCGGCCATGATGCCGCACACCTGCGTTTTCTTGCCGAAGGCCACCACATCCGGGTGCAATCCCAATTGCTGGTAGGCCCAAGCGGTTCCGGTGATCCCGCATCCCGTCTGCACCTCGTCGAGGATGAAGAGGGCGTCATTCTCACGACACAGCTCTTGCATCGCCTGCAGGAATTCCGGCCTGAGGTGATGGTCACCGCCTTCGCCTTGGATCGGTTCGGCGATGAAACAGGCTATATCGTCGGGGTTGTCGGCAAACGCTCGGCGCGCTTGATCGAGAGTTCGCCTCTCCGCTGCTTCGACATCGCGGCCGTCTGCCAGGTACGGCGAGTCGATGCGGGGCCAGTCGAACTTGGGGAATCTCGCGACCTTGCCCGGTTCGGTGTTGGTGAGCGACATCGTGTATCCGCTACGACCGTGGAAGGCCTCGGTCAAATGCAGGACCTTCGTCCCCAGATCGCGTGACAATCCACGGCTTTCGTTCAACCGACTCTTCCAGTCGAAAGCAACCTTGAGCGCATTTTCCACCGCAAGTGCCCCGCCGTCCACGAAGAACAAGTGTGGAAGCGCCGAATCCCCCAGGACACGAGCGAAAGCCGCAACGAACCGCGCCATGGGTTCGGTGTAAATGTCGGAGTTACTCGGCTTGTTGGAGGCGACAACAGCCAACTCCTGCTGAAATTCCTCGTCGCCGGTGATCGCCGGGTGATTCATCCCGAGGGCAGAGGAACCGAAGAAGCCGAACATGTCCAGATACTCGGTTCCGTCTCGCAGGTCGCGAAGATAGGAACCTCGTGACCTTTCGACGTCGAGAATCAGATCGAATCCGTCGACGAGCATGCTGGCTTTCAACACCTCGTAGACCGGAAAGAGCGCACTGTCACCGAAGTCTCGCATCGCAGTACTCATACGCGAAGGTTATGTCAATTTTACGAGAGTGTCGATAGAACACCGTAAAAGTTATTGAACAAGCGTCATTCGTCGTAAAAAGTTTGTAGGATGATGGTGCTTCGTGTGTTGACGTTGGCTGCCGTACGGATCTCCTGCAGCAATCGCTCCAACGCCCGAGGTGACGCCACCCGGACCAGGAGGACGTAACTTTCACTCCCGGCCACCGAGTGGCACGAAACGACCGCCGGCAGGTGACGCAAACGAGCAGGAGCATCGTCGGGCTGCGAAGGATCGAGAGGAGTGATGGCGACAAATGCGGACAGATTGTGACCGAGTGCCTCAGGATCGATCTTCGCCGAGTAGCCACGGATCACCTTGCGAGACTCCAATCGACGCACTCTCGACTGGACTGCGGAGATCGAGAGTCCAGCCTTCTCAGCAAGACTCGCGAGAGTGGCACGGCCGTCCAAGACCAATTCACGCATCAAAAGTCGATCGGTTTCGTCGACCGGAACACCGGCAACGTCACTGGTTTCTGTTTCTCGCACCTGCGCAGGCTAACGCAATCGGACATTCGTATGGTTGAAACCTGGGAGCTACGTGCACGGTTCGCTGCGGCCCTCGCCAAGATGTACGGCGACGAGGTCCCCGCTTACAACACCTTGGTAGATGTAACGCTGCAGGTGAACCGTGATTTTGCTGCCGAACATCCGGATTCTGCGGAGCGCCTGGGCAGCCTGGCGAGAGTCAGCGCCGAGCGTCACGGCGCCATCCGACTGGGGACTCTCGACGAACTACGTGACGTGACCACCGTCTTCGGCGGATTCGGTATGTTTCCGGTCGGCTACTACGACCTCCGGCTCACCGACTCCCGCATTCCCGTTGTCTCGACGGCTTTTCGCCCCACCGAGCCTGCCGAACTCGCCCGGAACCCGTTCCGTGTTTTCACCTCGGTACTGACCGGCTCCGATTCCAGGTTTTTCGACACCGACCTCGAGCGTCGGATCACCGGGTTCCTGCGTCGCCGAACCCTGTTCTCTCCCGCACTTCTGCAGTGGGCACGGCAAGCAAACCGCGAGTGCGGCCTCCCGGAGCCCGAGGCGACACAATTCGTCGAAGCGGCAACCTCGGCGTTTCGGCTCGGCACCGAACCCATCGACGCCGGTTGGTATCGCGAACTTGCCGCGATCTCACCTGTCGCCGCAGACATCGCCGGCCAGGGCTCGACACATGTCAACCACCTCACCCCACGGGTACTCGACATCGACGAGTTGTACCGCCGAATGACCGAGCGCGGCATCGCCATGATCGACCGCATCCAAGGCCCGCCGAGATGGAATGGGCCGCCACTGCTTCTGCGGCAGACGTCGTTTCGCGCACTGGCCGAAGACAGACGTTTTCGCCGGCCGGACGGATCGGTCACCACAGAACCTGTCCGCGTCAGATTCGGCGAGGTCGAGGCACGCGGAATCGCGTTGACCCGCAGCGGGAGGGCGATCTACGACCGACTGATCGCCAGGCCCGAGGACGCCGACTGGGGCAGCGAATTTCCGCACACCGAGGACGGACTCGACGACGCGGGGTTGGCGTACTTCACGTACCGAAGCGAAGGAACTGTCGTCGTCCGCAACCCGATCGTCTACGAGGACTTCCTACCGGCGTCCGCGGCCGGGATCTTCGCGTCCAATCTCGATTCCGTGACTGGATTCGTTTCCGATGCGCCCGGCGCCGAATACGGGCAGGATCGACTGGAGGGCGCCATCGACCGCACCATCGAAGATCCGTTCGAGCTGTACCGCGCACAACAAGAGGCATCACGTGCCGTGCTTTCTCCCGCCCACAACCACCCCCGCCTACAACCACTTCCGCCTACAACCACAGAGGACTCCCAGTGACCCTGCCTGATTCTTCGAGCCTCGCCGACCGCGCCGAGAACGCCCTCGCTGCCTGCGGTGTCGAGTGGCCCGCCGGCGATCTGCGCGCACATAGTCCGATCACCGGTACACAACTGCGTACGGTCCGGCAACACTCCGGCCGAGAAGTCGACGACGCCGTCGAAGCGGCTCATCGAGCGTTCCTCACCTGGCGCACCGTCCCCGCTCCGGCTCGCGGGGCGGTCGTGCGGCGGCTGGGAAGCCTACTGACCGAGCACAAGGCGGATCTCGCGGAGATCGTGACGCTGGAGGCAGGCAAGGTCACCTCGGAAGCTCTCGGCGAGGTACAGGAGATGATCGACATCTGCGAGTTCGCGGTCGGTCTCTCCCGGCAGCTCTACGGACGCACCATGCCGTCCGAGCGTCCTGGCCACCGATTGACGGAAACGTGGCACCCGCTCGGCGTCGTCGGGGTCATCTCCGCTTTCAACTTTCCCGTCGCGGTGTGGTCGTGGAATACCGCCATCGCTCTCGTGTGCGGTGACGCCGTCGTGTGGAAGCCTTCGGAAACCACGCCACTGACTGCACTGGCATGTGACGCCCTCCTCCGACGCGCACTCGCCGACTGTGATGCGCCGATAGACGTCCACCAGTTGATCATCGGCGGACGCGACGTCGGTGAGGCCTTGGTGGACAACCCACTTGTGGCCTTGGTCAGCGCTACCGGTTCCGTGAGAATGGGCCGCGCCGTGGCTCCACGAGTTGCCGAGCGTTTCGGACGAAGTCTCCTGGAGCTGGGTGGAAACAACGCCGCCGTCGTCACGCCGTCGGCAGATCTCGAGCTTGCCGTGCGCGGAATTGTCTTCTCCGCCGCCGGAACTGCCGGGCAGCGCTGCACCTCACTGCGCCGGCTCATCGTTCACGAGTCGATCGCCGACAACGTCGTCGACCGCGTTGCGTCCGCATACGCGCAGCTCCAGGTCGGCAGTCCCTTCGACTCCGGTGTTCTGGTCGGGCCGCTGATCAACGAAGCCGCGTTCGAGGCGATGCAGAAATCGCTCTCGGCCGCGCGCGCGGACGGCGGAACCGTAGTGTGCGGCGGCGACCGCGTCGGCGAATCCGGGTTCTACGTGACACCTGCACTCGTTCGTATGCCCGCACAGACCGAGGTGGTACGGGCCGAGACTTTTGCACCCATCCTCTACGTCTTGACCTACACCGATTTCGACGACGCCATTGCGCTGCACAACGTTGTGCCTCAAGGACTTTCGTCCTCGATCTTCACGCTCGATCAGCGTGAAGCCGAGCGTTTTCTCGCCGCCGACGGTTCCGATTGCGGCATCGCGAACGTGAACATCGGAACGTCCGGTGCGGAGATCGGCGGCGCATTCGGCGGGGAGAAGGAGACGGGCGGCGGACGCGAATCGGGTTCGGATTCGTGGAAGGCATACATGCGCCGAGCCACCAATACCGTCAACTACTCGGACCAGCTTCCGCTGGCTCAAGGGGTCGAGTTCGGCTGAACACCTGCTGGGCGAATTCGGTGATCGCGTCGATCAGCTCCGGAAGCGCCGACAACTGAGGTGCATGATCGGTGCCCAGGCTGACCATCTGGGCACCGGGGACAAGTCTCTGCATGGCACGTTGAGCCTCGATCGGCACAGTTCGATCCAGGGTGCATTCGACATAGAGCCTCGGCACGGTTCCGAATCGCTCTTCGGTCCAGTCCGCTGCCATCAAACGGGCGGACTCCAATTGTGGGACAAGCATGCGCGCTGCGCCTATCGCATCGGCGACCGGCGCTTCGTGGAAGAACACGGCGGCAGCGGCTTCCGGCGGAACTGCCGTTGCTTCGCCTTCGCCGACAGGGACCAACCAACGCGAGATCCCGACCGGACTTTCCAAACCGGCTTCAGCACACAGCATCCCGAAATCCATCTGTGACGGCAGCATCATTCCCGCGACATATACAAGACCCGTTACCTGCGAAGGTATCCACTCGGCCACCTGCGAGGCCACGATCCCGCCGCCTGAGTGCCCGACCAGGATGGCCGGCCCGTCCAATGACTCCATCACTGACACAACATGTTCGGCGACAGCGGCAAGATCGATCACGTCGTCGGGGTTCCAACTCCCGGAGCCGGGAAGCTCCACCACGACGGGATCGAAGCCGGCCGACTTCAGAGGGCCACGCACCCGATCCCAGACCCAACCACCTGCCCAGGCGCCGTGAATCAGGACGATGTTCCGAGGGCTCACTGCTTCACCTCGAACTCGGCCGCCGAGAGCACCCGTGCCGCCTCACGAACTGCGGCGGTATTGGACTTCCCCTGCCTCGACCCGGCCAGCTTGGCTTTGATGTGATCGCGGACAGTGATGGGTTCGTATTCCAGGCCGGAGTCGTCGCGAAAGCTCGGTAGTGTCGCGATCACCGCATCGACGTTTCCGTCGTGAAAGAACGCGGCCGATCGTCGACGTTTGACGGTGCCGTTCACCACCGGAGGCGCAACTCGATGCAACGTGGACATCCACTTGTCGTTGGTCAGGCGCGCGGTGAGATCCCCAAGGTTGACCAACAGCGCATCGTCTTCCGGCCAGACGTCGTGCCAGCGTCGGTCGCTCCCGAGCACTTGCAAACCTTCGACCTGATCCGCCCACAACACGGTGACCAGCCCGAAATCGGTATGTTCCCCCATCCCCTTCAACTCGCCGTCCAACGTCACCGCCCCTTCGGGCAATGCGTAATTGTTCATCCGCAATACGTCGATGGAATGGTCCGTGATCGACTCGAAGAATCCCGGGGTCAGGCCCAGTGCGTCGTCGAAAATGGTGGTGAGTGTTCGCGCCACCCGCTCGCCATGGGCGTAGTAGTTCTCCACTCGCTCCGCGAATCCACGCACTGCCGGCCACAGGTTGATTCCGTAATCCTCCTCCGACAGTTCGAGTTCGGCGAATGATCGGGCTTCGGTTCCTATGTTGAACGCCTCGAAAAAGTCGTTCATCCGGGTCGCGGATTCGACGCCGAGACTCAAGCTCAGCGACTCACTCTTGGGTGGACTGTACCCACGATTCGCGCCCGCGATTCGGTAGCCCGATTTGGTCTCCAGCGGCAGTCCGAAGAAGTCGTCCATGGCATCGGCAAGGCCGGAAGAAATGTCGACTGGAACGCCGTGACCCCGAATCTGCATGAAACCGACAGTCCGACAAGCATGGTCGACGTCGGCAGCCACACGCGCCTTGTCCTGGTCGGCACCACCGAGCACGTAAGGCGAGATGTCGATGACGGGCACTTCGAAGAGATCGGATCCTGACAGAGAATCAGACTGTGACGATGGCACTGGCGTCTCCTGCAGAACTGGTAGCGGGTTCATTTTTTGCAGTGGGGTGAAGGCTCTC
>Ga0153993_100707_pt1 | contig 12354 bp, 11 predicted proteins | sample TSNC077MetaG_FD_104706 | JGI IMG/M metagenome (GOLD analysis project Ga0153993, IMG submission 104706) | Attine ant fungus gardens microbial communities from North Carolina, USA - TSNC077 MetaG | ecosystem: Host-associated > Fungi > Mycelium > Unclassified | place: USA: North Carolina, Lumber...
CTTCCGCACCGCCGCGATCGACGCCTCCGACCCCGACTCGGTGGAGGCCGTGGCGCGCGAGCACCGCGCGACCCACGTCATGAACGCGGTCGAGCCGAAGTTCGTGCCGACCATCTTCGCCGGCGCGTTCGCGGCGGGAGCCGACTACCTCGACATGGCGATGAGCCTGTCGGAGCCGCATCCGACCGACCCCTACGAGAAGACGGGCGTGAAGCTCGGCGACGACCAGTTCGCCCTGCGCGGTGACTGGGAGGCGGCCGGTCGGCTCGCCCTCGTCGGCATGGGGGTCGAGCCCGGCCTCTCGGACGTCTTCGCCCGCTACGCCGCCGACGAGCTCTTCTCATCCATCGACGAGCTCGGCACTCGGGACGGCGCGAACCTCGTGGTGCGCGACGAGGCCGGCAACGAGATCTTCGCACCGTCGTTCTCGATCTGGACCACCATCGAGGAGTGCCTGAACCCGCCCGTGATCTTCGAGAAGGACAGCGGATGGTTCACCACCGCGCCCTTCAGCGAGCCGGAGGTCTTCGACTTCCCCGAGGGAATCGGCCCTGTGGAGTGCGTGAACGTCGAGCACGAGGAGGTGCTGCTGATGCCGCGCTGGCTCGACGCCAAGCGCGTGACGTTCAAGTACGGGCTGGGGGAGGAGTTCATCGGCGTGTTGAAGACCCTCCACCTGCTGGGCCTCGACTCCACGACGCCGGTCCGCGTGCGCAGCGCAGGCGGCCCGGTGGAGGTCGCGCCGCGTGATGTCGTCGCCGCGGCCCTGCCCGACCCGGCGACGATCGGTCCGCTGATGACGGGGAAGACCTGTGCCGGTGTGAACGTGACCGGCATCGGAGTGGACGGCGCACCGCGCGAGGTCTACCTGTACCACGTCAGCGACAACGAGTGGACGATGCGCGAGTACGACTGCCAGTGCGTCGTCTGGCAGACCGCGCTCAACCCGGTCATCGCACTCGAGCTGCTCGCGAAGGGCGCCTGGCGCGGGACGGGCGTGCTCGGGCCGGAGGCGTTCCCCGCCCGGCCGTTCCTCGAGCTCATGGAACGGCCCGAGCACGACGGCGGCTACGGCCAGGCGTGGGGGATGCGCGAAGCACGCTAGGCGGCGCACCGGCCCGTCAGTAGGCTGAGCCGCATGAGCGACGCTGAAGCGCTGGCGGAGACCGCCGCGAAGCTGCAGGCCGAGGCAGAGGAGGCGCTGCGCAAGGCGCAGGAGGCGGCGGCCGCGGCCGTTGCCGCGCAGGAGGCGGCGCAGGCGCAAGAGGCGGCACCGGCGACGCCGCCCGCATCCACTGCCTCCGCCGAACCCGCGGCCGGCCCGCTCTCCGCCGTCGCCGTCGCCGCCGTCCGCGCCGGGTATGCCTTCGACGCGCCCGCGCTCGAGATCGGCGCACTCGTCAACGGCGACCCGCTCGCCGACGTCCCCGTGCGCATCCCGCTCGCCATGACCAACCGGCACGGACTCGTCGCGGGCGCAACCGGCACCGGCAAGACCAAGACCCTGCAGGTGCTCGCCGAGCAGCTCGCCGCCGCGGGCGTGCCGGTCTTCGCCGCCGACATCAAGGGCGACCTCTCGGGCATCGCGGTCCCCGGCGACTCCAACGAGAAGCTGCTGGAGCGCACCCGCGGCATCGGTCAGGACTGGACCCCGCGCGCGGCCACGACCGAGTTCTTCTCGCTCGGCGGCGTCGGCCGCGGCGTGCCCATCCGGGCGACGGTCGCCGGGTTCGGCCCGTTGCTGCTCTCGAAGGTGCTCGGACTCAACGACACCCAGGAGTCGAGCCTGGGCCTCGTCTTCCACTACGCCGACCAGGCTGGCCTCGCGCTGCTCGACCTCGCCGACCTCCGCGCCGTGCTCACCTACCTGACGAGCGACGACGGGAAGGCCGAGCTCGCCGGGCTGGGCGGCCTGTCGAGCGCGACGGTGGGCGTCATCCTGCGCGAGCTGATCGCGTTCGCCGACCAGGGCGCCGAGGCGTTCTTCGGCGAGCCCGAGATCGACACCGCCGAGTTCCTGCGGGTCGCGCCGGACGGGACGGGCGTGGTCAGCCTCCTGGAGGTGCCCGGCGTGCAGGACAAGCCCGCCGTGTTCTCGACGTTCCTGATGTGGCTCCTCGCCGACCTGTTCAACGACCTGCCGGAGGTTGGGGATCTGGACAAGCCGAAGCTGGTCTTCTTCTTCGACGAGGCGCACCTCCTCTTCAAAGGAGCCTCCAAGGATTTCATCGCCTCGATCACCCAGACCGTGCGCCTCATCCGGTCGAAGGGCGTCGGCATCTTCTTCGTCACGCAAACGCCGAAGGATGTGCCGAGCGACGTGCTCGCGCAGCTCGGCTCGCGCGTGCAGCACCAGCTGCGCGCCTTCACGCCCGACGATGCGAAGGCGCTCAAGGCGACCGTGTCGACCTACCCGAAGTCGGGCTACGACCTGGCCGAGGTGCTGCAGTCCCTCGGCACCGGGGAGGCCATCGTCACCGTCATGAACGAGAAGGGCGCGCCCAGCCCGGTCGCCTGGACCCGGCTGCGCGCACCCCAGGGGTCGATGTCGCCGGCCCCGGAGGCGCAGATGGAGGCCACGGTCGCCGCATCCCCGCTGCAGGCGAAATACGGCACTCCCGTCGATCGTGACTCGGCGCGGGAGCAGCTCGCCCGCAAGCTCGACGCCGCCGCGGCCGCAGCCGACGCGGCAGCGCAGGCCCAGGCCCAGGCGGAAGCCGCCGCAGCCGCGGAGAAGGCGGCAGCAGCACAGGCGAAGGCCGACGCGAAGGCCCAGGCCGCCGCGCAGAAGGAGTACGAGCGCATCCTCAAAAGCACCTCGCCCACTCGCACCACCCGCCGCACGACGTCCAAGCCCGCGCCGAACGTGCTGGAGCAGGTCCTCGGCTCGAAGGCGACCCGCGACATCCTCACGGGCGTGGTGGAGGGGATCTTCGGTACGCGCAAGCGCCGCTAGCGACGCTAGCGGCGCGCGGCTCCGGGCCCGCGCCTCAGACGACGATGATCTCGTACCCGTGTTCGATGAACGCCGCGCGTTGCTCGTCGGTGATGCCGATGTCGGTGATGAGGGTGGTGTGGCTCGTAGGGCCGGCCACTGTGGCGAAGGCCGTCCGGCCCATCTTCGACGAGTCCGCGACGAACACGGCCCGCGTGGCGCGCCGCGCCATGAGGGAGTTGACGCTCGCCTCGCCTTCGTCGTGCACCGTCGGCCCGATGGCGGGGTCGATGGCGTCCACGGCGATGAAGGCGACGTCCATGGTGATCTTCTCCAGCACCGCGTCGGTGTAGGGGCCGACCAGCTCGTACGAACGCGAGTGGACGACGCCCCCGGTGACGACGATCTTGATCTGCGGGCGGATGACGAGTTGCGCGGCGATGTTGATCGCGTTGGTGACGACGGTGAGGTTCGGGTAGGGCGACGGCTCCAGCAGGTCGGATCGGGACGCTAGAGCCGTCGCGATCGCCGTGCTCGTGGTGCCCCCGGAGAGGCCGACGACGGCGCCGCGGGGGACGAGGGCGCTCGCCGCCTGCGCGATGCGCAGCTTCTGCTGGGCGTGCGGGTCGTGCTTGTAGCGGAGCGGGAGGTCGTAGGCGACGGATTGGCCGATCGCTCCGCCGCGGGTGCGCGTCAGCATCTGCTGCGAGGCGAGCGCGTCCAGGTCGCGGCGAGCGGTCGCCGCGGAGACGTTGAGGGTGGTGACGATGTCCTCCACCTCGACCTGGCCGGTCTCGGCCAGGAGATCGAGGACGGCGCCGAGTCGTTGGGCCCTGCTCATCGCCGTGCGTTCGCGGTTCCGCTCGCCCGGCCGCGCCGGGTCGGACAGCGCGAGTGCGCCGTCGTCCTCGTGCGACCCGGCGGTGGATGAGCGAGTCACGGGCCGCTCCTGTCCTCTGCCGTCGGGCGGTCGCCCAGATGTCTCCCGCCATGATTCCGCATGATCGAACCTGCTGTCTAGTGATCACGTTCGATCACGACGGATTCGGGCTCGATGCTTGACGGCGTCCCTCGGAGAGGGGCATGATCACCAGCATCCATTGAGTGAATGTGCGTGTTTCCGTCGGGAACACGTCAATAAAAATCAAAGGCTCCGCATCGACGCGCAGGCACCTCGGCATGTTCGGTACGTGTTCCTTCGAGAAGTGGGGTAGTCAATGAAGAAGTCATTCCGGCGGGGAGCGGCGGTCGCGACCGCTGCCGTCGCCACCATGGCGCTCGCGTCGTGCGGCTTCAGCGGCGGGTCGGGAGGATCATCCGGCGGCGCGCAGACGCTCGACCTGATGGTGGCGAGCTATTCGGACAACACGAAGGCCGAATGGCAGCAGATCATCACAGACTTCGAGGCCAAGAACAGCGACATCAAGGTCAACCTCGACGTGGAGTCCTGGACGGACATCAACAACGTCATCAAGACGCGCATCCAGGCGCAGAAGCAGCCCGACATCCTGAACATCGACGCGTTCGCGGGATTCGCGGCGGACGACCTGCTCTACCCCGCCAAGGACATCGTCTCGGCCTCCACGCTCGACGACTTCCAGGACGCGTTCAAGAAGAACGCGAGCATCGACGGCACGCAGTACGGCCTCCCGTTCATCGCCTCCGCGCGCGCCCTGTTCTACAACAAGGACGACTTCGCGAAGGCCGGCATCTCGGCCCCGCCGAAGACGTGGGCCGAGTTCGAGGAGGACGCGGGCAAGCTCAAGGCGGCCGGGGTCACGGCGTACGGGATGCCGCTCGGAAGCGAGGAGGCGCAGGCGGAGACGGCGATCTGGTTCTACGGAGCAGGCGGCGGCTACGGCGACGCCAAGAAGCTCACGATCGACAGCTCGCAGAACGTCGAGGGCGCCACCGAGATGAAGAAGATCATCGACCAGGGCTACACCGAGCCGAACCCGGGCTCGACCAACCGCACGCCTCTGCTCAACGTCTTCATCCAGGGGCAGCTGGGCATGCAGGTCGGCCTCCCGCCGACGGTCGGGCAGATCAAGGACAAGAACCCGTCGCTCAACTACGGGGTCGCGCCGATCCCGACCAAGGACGGCTCCTCCTTCACCCTGGGCGTCGCCGACCACCTGATGGCCTTCAAGAACAAGACCGACAAGAAGGCGGCGATCACGAAGTTCCTCGACTACTTCTACTCGCCCGCCGTCTACACCAAGTGGGTGAGCGCGGAGGGCTTCCTGCCGACGACCAAGTCGGGTGCGAAGGAGATGGCCTCGGACGAGACCATCAAGCCGTTCCTCGACCTGCTGCCGGACGCGAAGTTCTACCCGTCCACGAACCCGGACTGGTCGGCAGCGCAGGGCGCGATCCAGAGCCAGATCGGTCAGCTCGGCCAGGGCGCGGTCCCGGCCGATCTGCTGAAGTCCATCCAGGCCAAGGCCGACGGCCAGTAATCCCGGATGACCAGCACCGCTGAGTCGACGCGCGCGGGGGCGGCTTCCGGCCGCCCCCGTCGCGGGTCCCCACCGAAGCGCTCCGGCGCGTCCGACCTGCTCCACGCCGTGCCGTGGACGCTGCCCGCTCTGCTCCTGATCTTCGGGATCGTGCTGTTCCCGGCCGGCTACATGATCTTCAACTCGACGCGGAAGATCTCCATCGCCGGCGTCGACCACGGTTCCGTGGGGCTGCAGAACTACCTGACGGTGCTCTCCCGTCCGGAGCTTCCCGGCATCCTGCTGAACACGCTCGTGTGGGTCGTCGCCGTCGTCGCGATCACCGTGGTGATCGGGCTCGCGCTCGCCCAGTTCCTCGACAAGAACTTCCCCGGGCGCCGATGGGTGCGGATGGCGATCATCGTCCCGTGGGCGGCGAGCGTCGTGATGACGACGACCGTGTTCGTGTACGGTCTCGATCCGTTCTACGGGATCATCAACAAGTTCCTCGTCGACATCCACCTGCTCGCGGAGCCGTTCGGCTTCACGAAAGAGCCGGTGCCGGCGTTCATCTCCTCGATCGGCATCGCGGTGTTCGTGTCGCTGCCGTTCACGACCTACACGATCTTGGCCGGGCTCGCGGGCATCCCGGGGGACATGCTGGAGGCGGCGAAGGTGGATGGCGCGAGCGCCGTCCGCTCCTATTTCGGCGTGACCCTCCCGAACCTGCGCAACGCGATCGCCCTGGCGACGCTCATCAACATCATCAACGTGTTCAACTCGCTCCCGATCCTCAAGCTGATGACGGGCTCGATCCCCGGCTACAAGGCCGATACGACGACGACGTATGTCTTCAAGCTGCTGCAGAACGAGCAGCGGATCGACCTGTCGAGCGCGCTGAGCGTGATCAACTTCCTGATCGTGCTGGTCGTCGTCGCGTTGTACCTGTGGATCGTGAAGCCGATGAGGGAGGTCGCATGACCGCGCCGGCCCCGACCCTGGTGGCGGGGGCTCCGCAGGTGCGCCGCCGCCGTTCCCGCCTCTCTGGCTCCCCGGGGCGCGTCGTCGGCAAGACGCTCGCCGGGGTGGTCATCGCTCTCGTCTTCATCGCGCCGTACCTGATCATGCTGGTCGGCTCGTTCAAGTCGCGGAACAACATCCTCCAGGTGCCGCCGACCTATCTGCCCGACCAGTGGCATCCCGAGAACTACCTCACGATGTGGTCGACGCCGGAGACGCCGCTCCCGCTCAACCTCATCTCGACCATCGTGATCTCGGTGTTCGCGACGCTGCTGGTGCTCGTGGTCTGCGTGCCCGCCGCGTACTACACGGCGCGGTTCCGGTTCCCGGGTCGCGGAGTGTTCCTCTTCCTGGTGATCGTCACGCAGATGCTGCAGCCCACGGTGCTCGCGACCGGCCTGTTCAAGGAGATGGTCGCGCTCGGAATCAACGACACCTGGCTGGCGATGATCCTCATCAACGCGGCGTTCAACCTCGCGTTCGCCATCTGGATCATGCACACCTTCTTCGCCGGAGTGCCGAAAGAGGTGGACGAGGCCGCGCAGCTCGATGGAGCCGGCAAGTGGACGGTGCTCTTCCGCGTCCAGCTCCCGCTGGTGTGGCCCGGCATCGTGACGGCGATCATCTACACGTTCGTCGCCTCGTGGAACGAGTTCGCCGCGAGCCTGGTGATCCTGTCCACGGACGCGAACCAGCCGCTGTCGGTGGCCTTGACCAAGTTCGTCGGTCAGTACGACGCCGCGTGGCAATACGTGTTCGCGGTCTCGGTCGTGGCCGTGATCCCCGTCGTGGTGCTCTTCGCGCTGATCGAGAAGCGCCTGGTCGGCGGCCTCACCGCCGGCAGCGTCAAGTGAGGGGTCGGGCTCCGAGGAGGGTGCGGACGCGCTGACCGACGCCGAGCGCGATCGGTGCCTCTTCCCCGCCCCGCTCGCTCCAGGCTGCGGAGAGTCCGGTCCAGGCGAGCGCCCAGCGCAGCAGGGTCCGTTCGTCGACGCCCGACTCCGCCGCGATCACCCCGGCCGTGCGCTCCAGGCGGCCGGGGCGGAGAGCGATCGCGGCGTCGGGGTTGCACAGGATGTTGAGCAGGTCGAACGCGGGGTCGCCGTGCAGCGGCTTCGGGTCGATCGCGAGCCAGCCGCGCTCGCCGAAGTCGAGCACGTTGCCGTGGTGCAGGTCGCCGTGGAGGACGACGTCGGCGGTGGGATGCGCGAGCAGTGCCCGCGCCTCGGCGGCGGCCGCCGGGTAGAGCCCGTCGTGGTCGTCCGGCCGGTCGGCGGCCTGCTCGAACAGCTCGCGGAACCACTCGTCGAGCGGATGCAGCCCCGCCGGCCGCGCGCCGGCACCCGCGGCGTGGAGGTGATGGCCGGCGCGGCACAGGATGCGCGTGGCGTCGTCGTCGCCCGCCGGCCCCGACCGCGCCAGGTCGATCAGCGATCGCGGTCCCTCCGCGCGCTCCAGCAGCACGGCTCGCCCGTCGTCCCCGAACTCCAGCACCTCCGCCGCGCCCTCACCGGACCACCAGCGCAGCACGTGCGCGCCGGCGGCCTCCTCGTCTACGAGGGCGCACTTGAGGAAGGCTGGCCGGCCATCCCGGCGCACCGGCTGCAGGGCGCTCGACGGGGTGACGAACGGGTCGCCGTCCGGGGTCAGCGCCCAGCGTTCGCGCCAGACGGCGAGCAGCGCGTCGCTCATCGCGCGCCTTCGCGCGCGGCGTATGCGCCCGGCGGTGCACCGATCACGGCCCGGAACTCCCGGCTGAAGTGCGCCTGATCCGCGTATCCCAGGTCGAGAGCGAGCGTGGCGAGCGCGGGAGGTTCGGCCGAGCGCAGAGCCGCCGCGGCCTCCTGCAGCCGGTAGCGCTGGATGAGCCATTTGGGGCCGAAGCCGATGTGCCCGGCGACCAGGCGCTGGAGGTGCCGGACGCCGAGGCCGAACCGCGCGGCGAGATCCTCGACGCGGCGCAGTTCGCGGTCCTCCTCGACGGTCGCGACGATCTCGTCGACGAGCCGGGCCTCCGCGCCCGGCGCCGGGAGGGCGCCCAGCCAGCTCTCGACGGCGGCGACCGCGGCCGCGTCGTCGCCGTCGGCCATCGCGTCGCGGACCACGGGCAGCAGGTCATCCAGCCCGTCGACGGCGAGCTCGCACGCGGGCAGCACGGCGGGCAGCGAACGGAGGGAGGCGCCGGTCCAGCCGCGCGCGGCACCCGGGCGCAGCAGCATCCCGAACGCCCATCCCGATCCGCGCAGGGTGCGGCCGCTCACGCCCCGGCTCGCCCGGTGCAGCAGGGCGGAGTCGGGCTCGATCACGAGGTTCGCCGTCGGGTACTCGAGCACCTGCGGGCGCAGTGTCCGTCCCTCCGGCAGAGTCCAGCGCGGCATCCAGTAGTGGCGGACGAACGCGCTCGCCGCGTCGCCGGGGAAGACCCGGCCGATCCGCACGGGCTCGTCGCCGGTGCGAGTGAGCAGGCCGTTGCTGCGTGGCACGGCGGCGGTGTGCGGACTCACGCTGCCATACTTTCACGGTGAGCTCGATCCGTCCCTTCCAGCCGGCCGACCGGGACGATGTCTACGCGATCTGCGTCCGGACCGGGGCGAGCGGTCAGGACGCGACCGGTGCGTACTCCAGCGACGACCTGCTGCCCGACGTCTTCGCCGGGCCGTACATCGCCTACCAGCCCGCTCTCGCCTTCGTCGTCGACACCGGCGACCACGTGGCGGGCTATGTGATCGCCGTCGCCGACAGTCTCGCCTTCGCCGACTGGTACGAGGCCGAATGGCTGCCGGGGTTCGTCGCGAAGTATCCCCTGGAGCGGGCCAGGGACGACGCCGAGCGGCAGGCGATCGGCTTCGGGCTCGACGTGCGCGAGGCGATCGTGCCCGAGGTCGACCGCTTCCCGGCGCACCTCCACATCGACCTGCTCCCCGAGTTGCAGGGACGGGGCTTCGGGCGCGCGCTCATCCGCACCCTGCTCGCGGCGCTGCGGGAACGCGGCGTGCCCGGGGTCTACCTCACGATGTCGCCGTCGAACCACGGCGCCCGGGCGTTCTACGAGCGGCTCGGCTTCACCGAGCTGCCGTCGAGCACACCGGACGCTCCGGCCCTCGCGATCGCGACCGACGCGACGCTCTGACGCCCCGGGTCAGCGTCCGACGAGCGCCGGGACCCGCTCGAACCAGTAGAGCAGTTCGGGGGAGGTGCGCCGCAGCTGCGCCAGCGTCATCGAGTCCTGCGGGCGCGTCACGGGGATGTCGAGCTCCTCGGCCACGCGCTCCATGTCCTCCAGGGACCAGAACTGCCCGCGCATCCGGATCAGGAGGCGGCCGTCCAGCCCGGTGATGAAGAGCTGGGGCAGGGTGTCGAGCGTGCTGCTCTCGTAGAGCTGCACCAGCAGGACCGACCCGACCTCCGCGGGACGCACGGCGACCACGCGGCCGAAGAAGCCGCGCTCCCACACCCCGTCGGTTCCGACGGTGATCGTGACGCTCAGGAACGAGTAGACGCAGAGCACGGTGGCCGCGACGACCAGCAGGTGCGCGATCAGCACGAGCGGCCAGCCGCCGGTGGGGATCGACAGCCAGTAGAGCACGGCGAACACGGGGGTCGTCAACGCCAGGATGGCGATCACGCCGCGCGTGAACAGGTACCGGAAGGGGCGCAGCACTGTTTCGCGCGTCACGCCTGTCTCCCGTCCGAGTTCCCGTTGCTCTGTCATCGAACCGAGCCTGACTTATCGGTCGGTGTCTCCGGTAGCGGCATTTTGGGGGACACGGGCCGCTTTCGCTGCGAGTTCGCGGCCGCGGATGCTGCGCACGCGGAACGCGCTCAGGATGGTCGCGAGCACCCCGACGGCGAAGAGGACGACGGTGCCGGCGTCGTGCATCGAGCGCCCGATGAGCAGCGTGATCACCGCGATGACCGCGGTGGCGCACAGCTGGGAGAACATCTTCTTACTCATCGTCCCCATCTAACAGGAACCGGGTTCGCGGTGCCGACCCGTGAGGTGTGAATAGGATGTCACCAGATCGAGGAGGGGTGAGAGGTGGCGACGCTCCGGGATGTCGCGGCCTTGGCGGGGGTTTCCGTCAAGACCGTTTCTAACGTTGTGAACGATTTCGAGTTCGTGCGCCCGTCGACCCGTGCGAAGGTCCAGGCCGCGATCACCGAGCTCGGGTACCAGCCGAACCTCGCCGCCCGCCAGCTGCGCGCCGGCCGCACGGGTGTGATCGGCCTCGCCGTCCCCGAACTCCGGTTCAGCTACTTCGCCGAGCTGGCCGACGCCGTGCTGGAGGCGGCACGCGCCCGCGACTACGTGGTGCTCATCGAGCAGACCGGAGGGGCGCGGGAGGCTGAGATCGCCCTGCTCACCGGCTCGCGGACGGCCATGATGGACGGTCTCCTGTTCTCGCCCCTCGGCCTCTCCATCGATGACGCGGAGGTGCTCGACGTCTCGTACCCGCTGGTGCTGCTCGGAGAGCGGATCTTCGACGGCCCCACCGATCACGTCGTCATCCAGAACGTGGAGGGCGCCGCCCTGGCCACCCGCCATCTGCTCGACGGCGGCCGGCGGCGCATCGCGGTGCTCGGCGCGCACGAGGGGGAGCGGGTCGGGTCGGCTGCGCTGCGCCTCCGCGGTCACCGCAACGCCCTCGATCAGGCCGGGATCGCGTTCGACCCGGCGCTCGTGGTCGCGCGGGAGGGGTGGCACCGCCGGGACGGTGCGGAGGCGATGCAGGAACTGCTGGACAGGGGAGTCCCGTTCGACGCGGTCTTCGCGCTCAACGACGAGCTCGCCCTCGGTGCCCTGCGTACCCTGGCCCAGCACCACGTGGCCGTTCCGGAGGAGGTCGCCGTCATCGGCTACGACAACGTGACGGAGTCGCAGTTCGCGATGCCGAGCCTGTCGACCGTCGACCCGAATCGCGGCCGCGTCGCCGAGATCGCGGTGGAGGCGCTGGTCGAGCGGATCGCCGGCCGCGTGCCGGCCGGGACGGGCCCCCGGCTGTTCGACGTGCCCGCGACCCTGGTGAAGCGGGAGTCCGCTCCCGCGCTCGCCGGCGCCGACGCCGGGACACCTGTCTCCGCCTCGGTCTGAGGCGGCGGGGAACCGACGTTGACGGAGGCCGTCGACGTTTGTACAATCGCTTCTACAACGTTGGAATTGCATCGTTGTAAACCCGACCCGATCCACGACGCGATCGGGCACACGAGAGGCATTCAATGAAGAAACTGCTTGCGACGCTCGCCGCCGCGGCCGGCGTCTCCCTGGCGCTCGCGGGCTGCTCCGGCTCGTCGGGCACGGACTCGTCCGGCCCCGTCACGCTCACCTTCTGGCACGGCTACACGGAGGCCGACGGCAAGGTGCTCGACCAGATCGTCGACGACTTCAACAAGTCGCAGGACAAGATCACCATCAAGACGACCACCAAGACCTGGGCCGTCATCGGCGACACCCTCCTCCCGGCGCTGTCGGCCAAGAAGGGTCCGGACATCGTCGCCATGCCGGCGGAGAACCTCCCGGTCTACGCCTCCAAGGGCGCCTTCGCCAAGCTCGACGACTTCTACTCGAGCGACGCGACGAAGAAGGCCTCGCTGAACCCGAGCGCCGTCGAGATGGAGAAGGTCGACGGGTCGTACTACGGCGTCCCGACCGGCTTCGTCCCGCTCTCGGTCATCTACAACAAGACCCTCTTCGACAAGGCCGGGATCAGCAGCTTCCCGACCACGTGGGACGAATGGGTCGCCGATGCCAAGAAGCTCACGGTCGACGAGGACGGTGACGGCACCCCCGAGCAGTACGGGCTCGCGCTGCCCGACCACGCCACCGTCGGCAACGGCGTGTGGGCGAGCCTCTTCTACGGCAACGGCGGCGAGATCGTCGACGGCTCGACGTCCGCGCTCGACTCGAAGGCCAACACCGAGACGCTGACCTACTGGGCCGACGCCGTGCGCAACGGCAAGATC